>Ga0310696_10011443_pt1 | contig 10122 bp, 18 predicted proteins | sample AusTroGonzalo_MG_4_FD_203885 | JGI IMG/M metagenome (GOLD analysis project Ga0310696, IMG submission 203885) | Bovine rumen microbial communities from tropical cattle in Woodstock, Queensland, Australia - Gonzalo_02 (v2) (version 2) | ecosystem: Host-associated > Mammals > Digestive system >... | reverse complement strand
CATAATATCGCCTCCGGGGGACAGATTAACCGAAAATATCCCCAATGTCAAGAAATTCTGGGAAAATGCCTTGACAAAGTAGCCAATGGGGATTATAGTTTCCCCAAAGGCGAAATGGAGGTGAGAAAGTGAACAACAAGGAACAGGTCCTGCTGAAGCACCTGGCGGAGATGCCGGAGGAGCTGCAGGACAAATTCGTGCTGATGGCCCAGGGCGCGGCCCTGGCCGTAGAGTGCAGCAAGACCGCAGCGGCGGAGGCCAAGGCCCGGGAGGGCGAAGAAGAGGAAGGAGGAGCCGCATGACGATGGCGGAAATCAGGGCGTCGGATAAGGATATGCTGATCCCCACGGATATCAACAAGATCCTGGGCTGCGACGCCCATACCATACGCCTCCAGGCGCGGGAATTCCCGGAGAGCCTAGGCTTCAACGTGGTGGTGATCGGGAATCGGACCCTGATCCCGCGCAAGGCGTTTCTGAGATTTATGGGGGAGGCGGTCGTGGACCTGTGACGATCTGGTCAAATGCGGCGGGGGATGAGCTGCCGATGACCCGTTATGCGGAGGGGACCCCTCATCCGTCGGCTGCGCCGACACCTTCCGCGGAGAGGAAGGCGGGGGAGATCCTGCTGCCGGGCCTGGACGCCGGGCGGGTGGCCGTGGCGGCGGTGGACGCCATCGCCAGGCTGCTGAAGGCGCTGGACACGGAAGGCTATGGAGAGGCGGGAGCCTACAACTTTGTCGAGCAGGTGCGGGGCGTGCTGATGCTGGCCCACGCGCTGACGGAAACGGAGGACGATGAATGAGGACCAGGACGAAAAAGCACATCTGCATTGCGCTGGGGCTGGCGTGCTGGATGGCGATGATCTGCATCGTCGGCGGAGCGGAGCAGGGCTGGATGCCGGTGACGCAGGCCGGGTTGCTTGCGGTGGCCAGTGAACTCGCCGGCGCGGCCCTGCTGTGGAAGGCGGGGTGGATCAGATGGAGGGGCTGAGGGAATGCCCCTGCTGCGGGAAACCGGGGGAGATGAAGACCGTTTATCAGCGATTCCGTCACGGGTGGATCGGCTGCCCGGCCTGCGGGCTGTATATGCAGTGGAAAAACGACCCGGCGGCGGCGATCAAGAGGTGGAACAGGAGGACGAAGGATGACTGAGTATATCAAAATGACTGACGCAATCACAACCACATGGATGATCCTGCGCGGAATGGGGTACGCCGCAGAAGATAACCCCGACATGGTTAAGACCGTTGCCGCTGTGTTCGATACAGCCCCTGCCGCCGATGTGGTGGAGCGGGACGGATGGGTCCGGGCGTCTGAGCGGATACCGGAGCTTGGGCCGTGGGCGAAGTTTCCGGACGAAGACGAGGACGGCGGTCTCACAAGCTACCGGCAGACGAAGCCTGTCCTGGTGATTGATGAAACCGGGGAAATGAGCCTGGCGGAGTATCACCAGGAGAAATGGGACGACGATGAACGCATGCGGTTCGACGAATGGGTATCGCTGCCGGACATGGGGACGCTCAAGGGCGTGATTTGGTGGGCGCCGACGCCGGAGCCGCCGGAGGAAGGGACATGATGCCGGCGGTGATCGTGAAGCTGCTGGCCACGCTGGCGATCGTGTGCAACCTGAGCCTGGCGCCGGTCCTGCCGGAGCCGGAGCCGATGCCGGAGGCCATGACCGCGCAGGCCGTGCTGGAGCCGGAGATGACCATGCGGGAGATGCTGGCTTGTGGGATCTACAACGAGGCCGGCGGGGACGCCTGCAGCGACGATTGCCGGCGATATGTGGGCGACGTCATGCTCAACCGGGTGGAGGACGAGCGATTCCCGGACACGCTGGAGGGCGTGCTGACCGCGCCGGGGCAGTACGGGAGGTTTTCCAGGACCGGGATCGTCTGGCCGGAGCGGGCCAAGGAACCAGGGGAAGCGCACGCGGTGGAGCGGGCCTACCGGATCGCGGACGAGCTGCTGGCCGGGGAGCATTCCGAGCTGTACGGCCAGGGCTACATCTGGCAGGCGGAATTTGAGCAGGGTGCCGAGGGATTCTGGTGCGATGGGCTTTATTTCGGGAGGTGACGCATGAGGACGCGGATCATCATGGAGATCCTCATGGAAGGGGACGCCGTGGCCTGCAAGGAGATCATCGCCGTGGAGCTGGAACGGAACCTATTGGAGATCGGCCAGGCACGGGTGCGCTGCCTGGGGGCCACGGTGGAGGAAGACGAACAGCTGAGGATGGAAGGAGGCCGGAGACGGTGAAGATACACAACTTGAAAATCCTGCCCGAATACTATGCGGCGGTCCGGAACGGGACAAAGCGCTTCGAGGTCCGGGAGAATGACCGACAGTTTGAGCTGGGGGACATCCTGCGGCTCATGGAGTGGGAGGAGGGGGCCGGATACAGCGGGGCGGAAATCCTGGTGCCCGTGACCTATATCCTGTACGGATCTCATTACGGGGTCCGGGATGGGTATTGCGTCATGTCCATTGGAGAGGAAATCCAGACGACCGCCGGATGAGGCCGCCGGGGGAGGCGATAACGCCCGAAGGGCCGCAGGAGGCCCGGAGGGCGGGTCGTATGCCTCCTTTCTGAGAAGGCCGGCGCGGGATGACCTCGCAGCGGAGGAAGTACGCAGACTGCCGCTGTGCCCTTGCGGTGAGACGCCGCAGGAAACGCGCCTGACAGCCGGGAAAGACCGGCATCTGATGGGCGAGGACGGGCGCAAGCATGAAGCCTCTACGCCGCAGGGGTTCGATTCCCCGGCCCATCACCAGCCGATAAGGCGATATTTTGAAGGGAGATGAAAACATGGAAAAGGCCATCAGAGCCGTCGAGGCGCAGCAGGCCAAGGTGAAGGCCAGGTCCGCGCCGTGGATGGTGGGGGAGCAGCTGAAGGACATGATCCGGCGGGAGCCGGGGATCGCCGAGCTGATCGCCCAGGACCTGACCGCCGGGGGCATGAGCCTGACGGCGGCGGAGAAGAAGATCAACTCATTCGCGGACAAGCACCGGACCGGGAACTTCGCCTGCGTGACGCCGGTGGAGGCGGAAACGATCCTGCGGGGGTATTTCGGATTGCCCGCTGCGGCGGGGATGCAGGCTCCCTCAGTCAGCTCCGCTGACAGCTCCCTCCCGGAGGGAGCCGGGACGGGGGACGCGGGGAAGGCGGTGATCGACCTTGCCGACTTCTTCTGAGAGGAACTACGCCGGGGATATGCCGCGGATCGCGCCGGACTGGCTCCGGGAATGGGCGGAGAAGCGGATCTGGAAGGAAAACGCCCTGCTTTTCAAATGCGACTGGCTGACGGACCCCATGACGGAGATCCGAAGCAAGGCGGCCCGGTGCCGCTGCACCGCCTGCGGGGAATCGTTCTGGACGGACTGGATCAGCGGCGGAATGTGCAGATACAGCGCGGCCGGGGGCATCCGCCTCTGGGAGGAGGGCAAGCCCAAAGAGGTCACGGACTGGCAGAGCTGCCGCTGCCCGGAATGCGGCGCGGAGGTCAAGGCCCGGCACCTGCGGAGCGGGTCGGAATACGCCGGGGAGACCGCATTCCCAATGACGCTGCACCGCATCCCTGTCAAGGGGGAAAAGGACCGGCTGGCGCTGGTGTGCTGGCAGGTGGTCAAATACTTCGACGGAGCAGGGGCGCGGCACTTCCGCTTTCATCCCTATGAGGTCATGGTGGCGGAGGAAAAAGCCCTCCGGCGGATCACCTTCGGGGGCGTCTACTGGCTGGACGAGCCCCATCAGTGCCGGAGCCTCCAGGACATGATGCAGGACATAACGGAGATCGTATGCCCGGAGGGGATCGGGAAGGCCGCGGAGGGGACCACCTGCGAAAACGCAAAGCTGGAGATCTATCTGGAGGCCGGGAGGGTGAACTTCCCGGCGGCGTGGGTACGGCTCTGGCAGAAACGGGGCGGGAAGGCGGAAAGCCTGCTGACCTGCGGCGCCGGGGGAATCGTGGGGAACCTGATCGGGCAGGAAAAACTGAAGACGCGGACGACCAACTATTACACCGCGAGGACCGTGTATAACACCGCGTTTCCGCAGCTGAAGGCCCTGGACTGGAAGGGCCGGCGGCCCTGGGAGATCCTGCGGATGCACGGGAAGGACGAGCTGCGCGAGGCCGTGGCGCTCCAGGAGCGGGTCAATCTGGGCGGGAAGACCTGGCGGCTGTGGCTGGAGGGCCGGGCGGCGGGCAAGCCCTGGACGCTGGAGGACGCGGAGGCCCTGGAGGGCATGAAAACCCCGGAGCGGATCACGGCTACGGAGATCAGCCCGGCGAAGGCGGCCCGGTATCTGGCCGGGCAAAAGCGCCGGTGGCCCAAGGACGACGCCGACGAGATCATGCTGACGGACTACTGGGACATGATCCGGGCGGAGGCCGCTGCGGCGGGGGAAACCCAAAACCAAACCGAAGCCCAGCACGAGCGGGTTCGGTTTGGAGAGGAGGAGCCGGGGGAATCATCGAGCATTGCCGCCAAAGCGGCGATGCGAAGCATTCGCCCGAGCGACGACGAGTGGCCGGAACGGCTGAGGCGGGAGCATGATCGGGCGGCGGCCCGGAGGAAGAAGGAAGCCAACGCCAAGCGGGACGCGCTGATCGAGGCCCAGGCCCGGAAACTGGAGCGTTTCGCCATCACTCTGAACGGGATCACCATCCGGCCAGCCCGGGACACGGCGGAGCTGGAGGCGGAGGGGAAATGCCTGCGGCACTGCGTGGGAAGCTACGCCGAGCGGGTGAGCAAAGGGGAGACCTTCATTTTCTTCATCCGCCGGGAGGCGGAGCCGGATATGAGCTGGTACACCCTGAACCTGGGGAAGGACCTGCGGACCGTCATCCAGAACCGGGGGATGCGGAACTGCGACCGGACGCCGGAGGTGCAGGCCTTTGAGGACGCATGGATCGCCTGGGTGCGGGCCGGGGCCAAGCGGGACAAAAACGGGGAGCCGGCGCTGCCGGGGACCGTGAACGAACATAAAAAGGAGGCAGTTGCATGAACGGTGAGATCATGGAAAAAGAAAACCAAACCGAAGCCCAGCGCGAGCGGGTTCGGTTTGGAGAGGAGGAGCCGGGGGAATCATCGAGCATTGCCGCCGCCGCGGCGATGCGAAGCATTCACCCGAGCTCCGACGTCCGGACGCTGGAAATGGTGACGGCGGAGATCCGATACCTGGACGCACAGGCGGGGCGGCTGGTCATGGGCCACGCCCTGGAGATCGGGAAGCGCCTGACGGAGGCGAAGGCCCTGGTGGCACACGGGGAGTGGGGCAGCTATCTGGAGACGGAGCTGCACTACACCCAGACCACGGCCAACAAGCTGATGAAGGTTTTTGACGAATACGGCGCGTCGCAAATCGGACTTTTCGGGCCGGAGGTAAATTCGGAAACGTTTACGAATTTGACCTATTCCAAGGCGCTGGCGCTGCTTTCCGTGCCCCGCGAGGAGCGGGAAGCCTTCGCCCAGGCGGTGGACGCGGAGCATCTGAGCACCCGGGAGCTGCAGCAGGCCATCCGGGAGCGGGACGAGGCGCGGAAGGCTTTGCAGACCAGCGAGGCCAGGCTAGAGGACACGCAGCGGACGCTTGCGGAGACAGACAGGCAGGTTTCGGAGCTGCACAGCAAGCTCGCACAGGCCAGAGAAGATATCAAGGCCGCCGATGATCAGGCCATGGCAAACGAGCGAGAGCTGAAGGCCCGGATCACCGAACTGGAAAGCCGCCCGGTGGAGGTGGCCGTGCAGGAGCCGGACCCGAACGCGGTGGAAAAGCTGGCCGCCGAGCTGGCCAATAAGGCCAAAGAGGAGCTGGAGCAGAAGGCCGCCAAGGAGGTGGGAGCGGCGGAGGAAAAGGCCGCCAAGGCCGCCGAGGCGCTGAAAAAGGCCCAGGAGAAGGCCAAGGCCGAGCGGGAGAAGCTGGAGGCGCAGCTGAAGGAAGCCGAAGGGAAGCTCGCCGCCGCCGGTGCGGAAGACAAGGCCGAAGCGGAGAAGCTCCGGGCCGAGGCGGAAGCGCTCAGGAAGCAGCTGGCCATGAGCGGCGAAGCCGTCACCATCTTCAAGCTGCGCTACACCGCCTGGCAGGACGCCCACAGCGCCATGATGGGCGCCCTGGCCAAGGTGCCGGAGGAGCAGCGGGCGAAGCTGGCCGCCGCCGTGGAGGCCCAGCTGAAGGCCTGGAAAACCGAATAAAAGGAGGAAACCATGGAAAAAAGCATCCTGGAAATGGCGCGGGGCGCCATCATCGAGCGGGCGGACTATGAAATGGGCCGGATCATGCAGAACATCCTGGACCCGAATACGAAGCCCACGGAGAAGCGGAAGCTCACACTGGTCATTGAGTTCGCGCCGGACGACGACCGGGCCATGATCGGCGTAAGCGTCACGGCCAAGAGCAGCCTCGCGGCCACCACGGCCATCAAGACCGCCATCTATGCCAGCACGGGGGCCTTCGGCGAATTCAACGCCGTGGAGATGACGCCGCAGATTCCCGGACAGACCAGCTTTGACGGTGCGGAGCAAGAGCCTGCGCCGGTGCTGAGAATCGCAAAATAAGGAGGAGAGAATCATGATCAAGGAAGCAATCGAGAAGATCGAGGCCATGGCGAAGCCGCTGGTGCAGGAAATCGACGACCACTTCTATCTGCTGACCAACGACGAAGGATATCAGGAGATCAGACCGGAGCTGGACGTGCCGAATCCGGAGAAACTGAAAAGCCTGGACGCGCTGGTGCAGCTGGTCCGAAAGGAGGCCTATGACTGGATCTTGAAGATCTTCGTCAGCGTCGAATCCGCGACCAGGGTGAGGGTTTTCACCGGGGCGGGGGTTGATTACAGGATGGACAGGCTGCTGCTTTATATCGCAGACGCCGCCGATATTCCGGGATGGGACGCGGAGGTGCGGCTGCCATTCGATCAGGCGGCGGTGGCGCTGATGACCCGCTTCCAGGACAGCCCGGACCGGGAATATGCCCTTCGGCTGCTGAGCCAGATCACCATGGGGGCAAAGGTCACCTATGCGGACAACGGGATCGCCACCACCATCGTCACGCAGAAGGGGGCGGCGCTCAGTGAGAATTCCGTAATCAAGCCGCTGGTGAGGCTGCGCCCTTATCGGACGTTCCAGGAGGTGGAGCAGCCGGAAGGCGTCTTTCTCATCCGCATCGACGAGCGTGGGATCACATTCACCGAGGCGGACGGAGGAATGTGGCGGCTGAACGCCAGGAACACGGTCAAGGCCTGGCTGACCGAGCAGCTGCAGGGATTTGACAACGTGACCGTGATGCTCTGAGCCATGGGATTCGGCAAGAGCGAAGCGGAGAAGCACCGGGAGGTGCAGGATAAGCCCAGCTACCGGCGGCTGTGCTCCATCTGCGTGCGGGAGTATTACGACAGCCTGATCGGGCCGTGCCCGGAGCGGGGAGGGCGGCAGATCTGTATGTACTGCTGCCGGATGTGCCCGGAGCACTACAGCCTGCCGGGGCAGATCGGGCAGAGGTGCCGGGCGAAGGACCGGGCGCGGGAAGGCGGGAAGAAGGAGGAGAAGACGGCGTGAGCGTATGCGACGAGACCTGCCGGGGCTGCGCCTATCAGGGAACGGCTGGCAGCACGATGTGCTGCGACCACCTGCTGATCACCGGACACGCGAGGGGATGCCCAGCGGGCGCCGGGTGCACCAGGAGAACGAAGGGGAAGCGGAGGATGAGCATCGAGGCGATGATCGCCAGGGCGCAGGACCTGCCGAAGCCGAAGCCGAAACCGTTGCCGCCGGCGGAGCCGCAGCCGAAACCGCTGCCGCCGGCGGAGCCGAAGCGGAAGGCACCGGAGGGCAAGGTCTCCAGGGCGGCCATGACCGAGGAGGAATGGCGGGAGCACCGCCGCGAGATAGACCGGGCCTATTATGCCAGAAACGCCGAACGCCTGCGGGCTGAGCACCGTGAGCGGCGGAAGAATATGACGCCGGAGCAGAAAAAGCAGCGCTCTGAGGCCCACCAGAGGTGGGTGGAGAATAACCGGGACAAGGTGAACGCCTACCTCAGAGAGCACAGGCGGAAAAAGAAGGAGGCCGGGCAGTGAGCGAATCAGAAAAGGAAATCGTCGCCATCAACGGTGCGGCCAGGGAGCGGGAAATGAGCTATGGGCAGTTTGTCAGCCGGGCCACGGCGGAGGAGCTGCGGGAGGCCATTCGGAAGCACTGGCCGAGGGAGAAGAAGCGGAAGCAGTGAACGGCAGCCCGGCGGCTGATCACCGCCGGGGGCTGTTTCGGGTCCCGCCAGGGACGGGGCCGGAAAGAGCCTATACATATATAATCGCGTGCGCGGGCGCGCGATTTCGGGCTTGTAAGCAATCTTATCTTAAGGACAGGAGGCGGCCGGGGCATGGCATACCAGGGGCGGTTCTTTGTGCGGAAGCGGATCTGGCGCTGCGGGCAGTTCGCCGAGGTGGAGCTGTATCCGGTCTTCCAGCCGCCGGGGAAGCGGAGGAGCCGGTGCCGCCCGACGAAGGAGTGCCAGCGGCGCTTGAATCAGCGGGCTTCGCAGATGAAGCTGGCCAGGCTGCTGCGCCTCAACTTCGGGGAAGGAGATCTGGAGATCGACCTCACCTATGCCAGCCCGGAATCAGCCGAGGAAGCCGCCGACGATTTCCGGAAGTTCCTGGGAGAGCTGAGGAAGATCTGGCGGAAGGCCGGGGAGGAGCTGCGGTTTATTTACACCCGGGAGCAGGGAAAGAAGAGCGGCCGGGTGCATTTCCACATGGTCCTCAATCAGGGGCCGCTCAGCCGGGACGAGCTGGAGGCACTTTGGGGGCACGGATACGCCAACGCCCGGCGGCTCCGGATGGACGAGAACGGCGTCAGCGGGCTGGCGGGGTATCTCAGCAAGCAGGGGCGCAAGAGGAAGCCGGAGGACGCGGGCAAGCGAAGCTGGAGCTGCAGCCGCAATCTGCAGCGGCCGGAGCCAGAGATCAGGGACGGGGCCGTCACCGTGGGGGACGTCATGGCGCTGGCCGAGGAGATCGACCGGCGCAGCGCGGAGGCGGTGATGCCGGATATGACGCTGGTGGAGGCCGAGGCCTGGCGGAACCAGGTGAACAAGGGGCTGTACATACGGCTGGAGATGGCGGCGCCGGAATGCTGGCACGGGCGGCCGCAGGTGCCGCGATACATAAGCGGCGACCTGGGGGAACCGGGAGACGGGGAAATCTGAGCGGGAGGTGAGGACATGAGCAGAGGCAAGACCTGGCAGGCGGCTGCCCGGCGGGTGATCAAGCAGTATCCGAGGCTGCATGAGGAGCTGCGGGATCTCCAGCGAATGAGCGTGACGCCGAAGCTGACCGGGATGCCGGGAGGCGGCGGCGCGGGCCGGGCCACGGAGGACGCGGCGCTGCGGCAGCTCCCGCCGGAGGAACAGGCGGCGCATGACGCCGTGGAGCACGCGCTGCGGATGACCGAGCTTTTCCGCACGGCGGCCAAGCGGCGGCGGCTGGTGGAGCTGGTGTACTGGCGGCAGACGCACACCGTGTACGGCGCGGGGGTGGAGATCGGCGTCAGCGAGGAGACGGCCAAGCGCTGGAACGCGGACTTCCTGCTGTGCGTGGCCGGGTATCTGCGGGCGAGGACGTGAAAAAGCCGGAGGGGTACACGATGGGACATGGAAAAAGGCGTATCGTGGTAGCGTCGAAAACTGACCGGAGGGGGTGGTGAGGCGTGGCGACGAATCCGAGGTACAAAAACGGGACCCTGCGCAGAAAGCACCGGGCCCGGTTCAAAGCCATGGCGGCCCCCTGCGGGATCTGCGGCGGGCGGCGCGGTCCGATACACTACGACGAGCCGAGCGATTCCAGGCATCCGCTGAGCTTCGTCATTGACGAGATCAGGCCTGTGTCGAAGTGGCGGCAATTTTCGTACCCCTCCCCCGAAGCTGCAGCCGCAGATTGGACGAATCTGCAGGCGGCGCATTGGATATGCAATCAGGAGAAAGGCGCAAGAATCGGAACTGAGAGGCCTGCGCGTCGGGCGCTCGTTCTGGATGGTGCTTGGTAATCGGAGAAGACAGAAGCGCGCCCCGAATCTCCGGCTGCCCCCAGGGGGCGGGCCCCCGCCGGGCCTGCTGGCGAC
>Ga0310696_10011442_pt1 | contig 10122 bp, 8 predicted proteins | sample AusTroGonzalo_MG_4_FD_203885 | JGI IMG/M metagenome (GOLD analysis project Ga0310696, IMG submission 203885) | Bovine rumen microbial communities from tropical cattle in Woodstock, Queensland, Australia - Gonzalo_02 (v2) (version 2) | ecosystem: Host-associated > Mammals > Digestive system >... | reverse complement strand
TGACATAGACGGTCTGCGCCTGCAGGCCGATGGCCAGGCACACGAGCGGGAGCATCCACAGCGCCCGCAACCCTCTCGCAAGAGGGGATCTGGATTTTGACATCATAGTAATTCGGTTTTTGAGGATACTGTGATTAAAGCTGTTGGCAACTGAGTAGCCGCTCTTGCCGACAGCTTTCCTTATAAGCAGATATTGGTAGTCCCGGATGTCCGCGCCGCTGCGCAGCACGGCGTCGTCGGCCTCGAACTCATGCAGTTCCTGCAGGTCCGCGCAGAGCATCCAGATGGCCGGATTGAACCATTGGAAGGCCGACAGGACGGACACCAGCAGCAGGTCGGCCGAGTGCCCGTATGCGATGTGCGCCTTCTCGTGCGTGAGAATGGCGTCATGCGGGGCCTCGCAGTCCTTCCGGGAAAGGACGATGTACCGCATCCAGCTGAACGGGTCGATGTCCCAATCCGTGACCATGATCCGGCAGCCGTCCTCCTCGCCGACGCAGGTCGCGTGCCGGAGGATCCGCATGATGGACAGGATGGACACCAGCAGGCGCATGAGGACGAAGGCGACGCCGGCGAAGAACAGGAAGGTCAATGCCATCGGCCACCAGGGGGCGGAGGCCGCTTCCTGGGCGGCGGTCACGGCCGTCGGGGCCGAAACGTCAGGGGCAGCCGTCTCCAGCGCCTCGACGAGTCCGGCCGGAGCCAGTTCCATCGGCCTGCGGACCGTGATGACGCACAGCGGCAGCAGGAGTGAGAGCACGGCCGTTCCCACCAGGACAACGCGGTTGAACCGATGGAAGGTCTCCTTCTTCAGGAGAAGCCGGTAGAACATGTAGAAGACAGCCAGCGCGACCGCCGCCTTGCCTTCGTAGCCGAGGAATCCGAGCATGGCTATTTCTTCTTTTCGATCAGGTCGATGAGTTCTTTGAGCTCCTCCACCGTGATCTTTTCCTCCTTCACCAGCGCCGATACGGCACTGATGTAGGAATTGCCGAAATACTTGTCGATGACGCCTCCCAGCGAGCCCTGTTGATACTCCTCGCGGGAGATCTTGGCGTAATACTGATAGGTGGGGCCATAGGCCTTATGGTCGATGAATCCCTCCTCCTGGAGCGTCCGCACCTGCGTGGAGAGCGTGCTGAAATGCGGTCGGGGCTCCGGGTACAACTCCCGTAACTCCCGGACAAACAACGGCCCCTTCTCCCAGAAGTGGTTCATGATGATCTCTTCCTTTTTCGTCAGACGTTTCATGGCGCAGTTCCTTTTTGCAAATATAGCTAAAAATATTAACTACACAATTATTTTTCATAAATCTTTGCAAAAATCCGGTTCCCACCTGAATAGATTTGGGTGGGAACCGGTTATGCTGACGAATTATGCGCTCTAAAAAGCGCTCCTACAGCTCCGCGATGATATCGCGCACCAGGGCGTTCCAGTCGATGACGCGGTCGGGCTTGGGGGAGTAGCCGAGGACGACGACCACGAGGGACTTTGACGGGATGATGAAGACTTCCTGGCCGTCGTGGCCCTGGCAGTTGAACATGTCTTCCGGGATGTCGGGCCAGTATTTGTCCTTGTTCAGCCAGAAGAAGGCGCCGTAGCCGTCGTTGCTGGCGGAGGCGGGGGTGGTGGTGTAGGTCACCCAGCCTTCGGGCAGGATGCGCTCACCCTGGACGAAGCCGTCGTCCAGGTACAACTGGCCGAGACGGGCGAAGTCGCGGGCGGTGATGTACAGGTAGGACGATCCCACCGGTGTGCCGCTCATGTCGGGCTCGAAATACGGGTTCCGGATGCCCAGGGGGCCGAAGAGACGCTCGCGGAGGTAAGAGAGGAATTCCGTGTCGGAGGCAAACTTCCCGCGCAGGTAGCGCATGACGATGTTCGTGCTGCCGCTGGAGTAGTACCAGAAGGTGCCGGGAACGTGTTCGAGGGGCTTCTCGATGGCGTACAGGCCCATGTCCTGCTCCCGGTGCAGCATCAGGTTCACGTCGGAGCGGTTGCCGTAGTCTTCGTTCCACTCCAGGCCGCTCTGCATCTGCATCAGGTCGTTGAGGGTGATGGCGGCGCGGGCGTCGTTCTGCCACTCGGGGATGCCGGTCGGGGAGAAAACGTCCACCAGGCCGTCCCCGTACATGATGCCCGCGAGCGCATTCGTAAAGCTCTTGGCCATGCTCCAGCTCAAGAGCCGGGTGTCGGCCGTGATGCCTTCGCGGTAGCGCTCCGCCACCACCTTTCCTTCGTGCAGGACGACGAAGGCGAAGGGCGTGCCGTTGTAGGCGTGGTCATCGACTAGGGCCTTGGCAATGGGCTCGAGCCGCGCCGTGAGGGCGGAATCGCCGGGGAACAGGATTCCCGGCTCTTCCGTCTCCGGCGCCAGGGGATACCGCTCCGCCTGGAACTCCGTGGCCGTCTTCCCGCGGAGCAGCGTGACGCCGTACCCTTCCCGGAAGGCGGCGACGGACTTGGCCCACAGGAAACGGCTGGTTACGGTCTTGTTCTCGTAATCGACCTTGTTCCGGACGTACTTGATGAACGAAAAGTGCAGGTCCAGGGCTTCCACGTCGGCGGCGTCCCGGCCGGAGACGAACACGTCCGAGGCCAGGTTCTTGGCCGCGTAGCCCGTGATGATGGGCATCAGGCTGTCCAGGTACAGGCAACCGCCGAGAATCGCCGCCGCCAGCACTGCCAGCGCGACGCGGAAAACCGTCTTCCGTTTCATGATTCTTACCGGTTCTCCGCGGCTTCGACGGCCTTGAAGTAGCGGTAACTGTTCACCTTCACTTCGCCGATGGCAGCTTCGTCGCAGACGATGATGCCGGCCGGGTGGCTCTGGAGGGCGCTGACCGTGTTGTAGTGCGACATCGGACCTTCGATGGCACTGGCCAGGGCGCGGGCCTTCTTGGAGCCGAAGGCGAGGATGATGACCTCCTTCGAGGAGAGGACGGTGGCGACGCCCACGGTGAGCGCCTGGGCGGGAACGGCCTCGGGATCACCGCCGAAGAAGCGGGAATTGACCTCGCGGGTGTCCTGGGTGAGGGTGACCACGCGGGTGCGGGACTCCAGCGGAGAGAACGGCTCGTTGAAGGCGATGTGTCCGTCTTCGCCGATGCCGCCCATGAACAGGTCGATGCCGCCGGCCTCGACGATGGCCTTCTCGTAGGCGGCGCACTCGGCGGCGAGGTCGGGGGCGTTGCCGTTCAGGATGTGGATGTTCTCCTCGGGCTCGTCGATGTGGTCGAAGAAGTTCTTGTGCATGAAGGAGTAGTAGCTCTCGGGATGCTCCCTGGGCAGGGCCACGTATTCGTCCATGTTGAAGGAAATCACGTTCTTGAACGACACTTCGCCGGCCTTGACCATGCGGACGAGTTCGGCGTACGTGTTCAGCGGCGTGGAGCCGGTCGGGAGGCCCAGCACGAAGGGTTCGGAGGTGCGGGCAGCCTTTTCTTTGATCTTGGCGGCGATATAGTGCGCGGCCCAGAGACCGCCTTCGCGCGCATTGTCACGGATGATGACTTTCATGGTTGTATTAACAGAGTTTGAGGAATACTTCGATGGCCTGGTATTCCGCCATGCCCAGCTGGTCGTAGAGCCTGGCGGTGTTCTGGGTGCGCTCTTCGGCGCGCTGCCAGAATTCGCGCGGGTCCTCGCCCGGGAACGGGACGATGTCCTTCTGCGAGAGGTGGCGGAAGATGGCGTGGCGCTTCTTGACGACCTCGTCCGGACTCAGCGGAACGGCCATGTCCACCCGGCCGAGCTCCCACTCCATCCAGGCGCCGCGATAGAGCCAGATGTGCGTTTCCTTGAGCCAGTCGTTACCCTCGGCCTTGAGCTGCTCCACGGCTTCGAGGGCCGCCTCGGTGCAGACGCGGTGGGTGCCGTGCGGGTCCGCCAGGTCGCCGGCCATGAAGATCATGTGGGGCTTGAGCCGGAGAATGAGGGCCTTGATGATGTCCACGTCGGCCTGGGTGCGCGGCTTTTTCTTGATGCCGCCGGATTCGTAGAACGGCAGGTTCAGGAAATGCGCGTTGGTGTTGTCGTTGAGGCCGAAGGAACGGACCGCGCCGCGGGCTTCGCTCCGGCGGATGGCGCCCTTCATCTCCAGCAGGGCCCGGGGTTCGGGCTCGCCGGGGCGCTTGCTCTCGACGAGGGCCTTGGCCGCGGCGAACTGGTCGGCGAAGCCCAGCTGGAAGGCGGCGTCCATGTGCTGGAGCACGACGTCGTCGTGGACCGCCACGTTGCCGGAGGTCTCATAGGCGACATGCACGTCGTGCCCCTGCGAGGCAAGCCGGATGAACGTGCCGCCCATGGAAATGACGTCGTCGTCCGGGTGCGGAGAGAAGATCAGGACGGTCTTCGGGAACGGCGCCGCCGACACGGGACGCGTGGCGTCCTCGGCGTCGGCGCCCGGTTTTCCGCCCGGCCAGCCCGTGATGGTATGCTGGAGGTCGTTGAAGACGTCGATGTTGATCTTGTCATAGGGGCCGTACTTCTCGAGCAGTTCCCCGAGGGAGTTCTCCAGGTAGTCCTTTTCGGTGAGTTTCAGGATGGGCTTCCCGACGGTCTGGCACAGCCAGACGACCGCCTTCCGGATGAACTTGGGCGTCCAGTCGCAGGGGCCCACGAGCCAGGGGGCGACCACGCGGGTCAGGAGGCTCGCGGCGGTCTCGTCCACGAAGAAATGGATGTGGTCGTGGCGCTGCAGCAGGGAGGCGGGACAGGCGGAGGTCATCTCGCCTTCGGCGATGGCCTTGACCGCCCGGGCCTTGTCCTCGCCCCAGGCCATCAGGACGATGCGGCCGGCGGTGAGCATGGTGCCGATGCCCATCGTGATGGCGCTTTGCGGGGTGGCGGCGATGTCGTGGTTGAAGTTCTTCGCCTGGCGCTTGCGGGATTTGTAGGAGAGGCGGACGGTGCGGGTGCGCGTCTTCTCGTTGCTGCCGGCTTCGTTGAAGCCCACCTGCCCTTCCTCGCCCACGCCGACCACGAGCAGGTCCAGGTTCCGGGCCTTCTTCTCGAATTCGGTGCAGTACGTCGACACGAGCGCCTGCGGGACGGTCCCGTCAGGGATGTAGATGTTCTCCGGACGGATGTCCACCTTGTCCAGCAGCGTCTCATGGAGCCGGTGGTTGCGGCTTTGCAGTTCGTCCTGGGAGGACGGATAGTACTCGTCGATGGATACGACTTCGACGTTCCGGAAAGAAACCTGCCCGGCCTGATAGCGGCGGGCGAGTTCGTTGTAGAGGGAGGTGGGTGTCGCCCCCGTGGAAAGTCCCAGGCGGAAAAGGCGTCCCTCGGGCGTCGCCTTGATGGCGTTCACCACGAGGTCGGCGACCGCATAGGAAGCGGGCCGGGATTCCGGATAGATCTCGGTCCAGATTTTTTCATAGTTGTGCAGGATGCCTTTCGGGAGGTCTTTCTCGATCAGGCCTCCTTCGTAAGGCAGAGTAAAGTGTTTACTCATAACTGACTGTCACTGAGTTCGAAGGTATTTCCCTGGCGGATGTCGCCCGTCTGCATGCCTTTCTTGAGCCAGCGCATGCGCTGGGCTGCGGTGCCGTGGGTGAAGGATTCCTCGACGGCGTAGCCTTGGGATTTCTTCTGGAGGTAGTCGTCACCGATCTTGGAGGCGCAGTTGATGGCCTCCATCAGGTCGCCGTCTTCCAGGGAGCCGAACATCCGGCTCTCGTAATGGGCCCAGACGCCGGCGTAGAAGTCCGCCTGGAGCTCGAGCCGAACGCTGATGCGGTTCGCGTTGGTCTGGCTGGTCCGGGACATCTGCTGATGGGCCTGGCCCAGGGTGCCGACGAGGTTCTGCACGTGGTGTCCCACCTCATGGGCGATGACATACGCATAGGCGAAGTCGCCGTCGGCCCCGAGTTGCTGTCGCATGGTGGCGAAGAAGCTCAGGTCGATGTACAGTTTCTCGTCGCCGGAGCAGTAGAACGGGCCCATGGCGGCCTGGCCGGTGCCGCAGGCGGTGGCGGTGGCGCCGGAATAGAGGACCAGGGTCGGAGTCCGGTACGTGCCGATGCCATTGTCACGGAAATACTTGGTCCAAACGTCCTCGGTGGAGGCGAGGATCTGCTTGGAGAAGGTTGCGAGTTCCTCGTACTCGGGCGTGGACTCGTAGTTGGTCTGCTGGGTTGTCTGCATGCCACCGGAGTTGATGACACTCTTCACCACGTCCCCGAGGGACCCGCCCTGCAGGAGCACGATGAGCGCGATCAAGGCGACACCGCCCAGTCCCAGTCCGGCGGCCGTGCCGCCGCTCATTCCTCTGCGGTCTTCCACATTGGAACTTTCACGTCTTCCGTCTAGTTTCATAGCGTTATCAATTAATTCAAGATTTGTTCGATTCTTTCGAGGGACCCGTCCACCGGGGCGGGCTTGATGCCCAGCAGTTTGCAAAGCATCGGATACAGGTCGATGTTCTTGAAGGCGGCGAGACGCCCTTCCTGGTAGGGACGGGCCTCATACCCCTTCTTGAAAGCGGGGCCGACGGCGCGGAAGGCGACGAGCATGTCGGCCTCCTGCGGCGCGTAGCCGTGGGTGCCCTGGTTCCTGGACGGGGCGTAGTTGAACTGCCAGCCCAGGTCCGGGGCGACGATGACCTCGCCCAGGCGGTCGGAAGTCCCGTAGTCCAGGGAGTCCGGCATTTCGCCATGGCGGTACACGTTGAGGTGCGGGATCCGCGACAGGGTCCGGTAAACCGTGTCCACGCAACCTTCCTTGCAGAAGATGCTGGTGGGGATGGATCCGGCGATGTCTTCGATCCAGGCATCGTCCAGGGCTTCCGCCCAGGAGATGAAGCGGTCGGGACTGATCTGTGTCATCCCGTGGTCCCCGGCCAGGATGAAATTGATCTTCTTCCTATAGGGAAGCTTCATCAGCCGGAGATAGAAGTCATGCATGAGGCTGTCCATCCGGTGGGTCATCTCCGCCGTCTCGACCGAGACCGGGCCGAAGACATGGCCGGTGTGGTCCGGTTCGTCGAAATAGACCATCAGGAGCCGCGGACGCTCCTTCTTCGGGAGGCTCATCAGCCGGACGGCCTCGTCCACCCGCTCTTCGAACTCCCAGTGGGGCTGCTCGTTCCAGTTGCGCCAGTAGGTCGGATAGGTCCCCTGGATGGCGACGTCGCCGCCCAGCCAGTAGATGTTGCCGGTCTTGAGGCCCTGCTTCTGGGCCGTGATCCAGATGGGTTCTTTCAGATAATACTTGGGGTTGAACCGTTTGGAGGAATCCTGCATCGCATAGTGCGAGCCGTCGTCCGGATCCCGGAAGCTGTTGTGTACGATGCCGTTATGATCCGGGACGCACCCGGTCGCCATCGTGTAGTGGTTCGGGAAAGTGGAGGCCGGGTAGGAGGGCTCCATCACCGCCTGAACGCCCACGGCGGCGAGGCTGTCGAAAAACGGCATCTCGTAATAGGCGGGATAGTCCCAACGGTTACCGTCCAGCGAGACGATGACCGTATAGGTACCCTGCCGCCTGCAGGCCGTGACGGCGAAAAGGAGGAGGAGAAAGAGACGAAAGGCTCTATTCATCCTGGTCCATCCTTTTGAGCCGGCCGTACAGGGCGTGGATTTCCCCGTCGTTCTTGATCTCCGGGGCGGTGATGTCAATCAGCCCGCGGAGGAACTCCGGCTCCAGGCGATGGTTGCCGACCATGATGGCATAGACGGCGCAAGGATCTTTCGGATGGCGGGAGACAAAGGCGGAGAATTCCTGCTGGATGGCTTTCTTCAGTTCTTCCTGCTGTCCGGCGAATTGCTTGCTGATGTCGTTGAGCCTTTTCGAAAAAGCTTCCGTGGAATCGTTGAGCGGGGTCCCGCAGGCCCTTCCGTCCCGGAAGCTGATGGTTCCTTTCTCCAGGATGAAGGTCCGGGTATTCCGGCGTTCCGAGCCGACGGCCTGCAACTTGGCGATGGTCGGTTTATCCACCTTTCCCTGGATCTGGAAAGCGCGGTTGGCAACGGGGGTCAGGATGGGCCTCTCGAGGCCTTCACTGACGACCTTGACGGTATCGGCGATGGGGATCCGGACATCATTCAGCGTTCCCTGGACGGTGAACGGGAGGCCACGGTTGCATCCGGCCAGCACCAGGACGGAAGCAAGGAGGAATAATGCGCTTTTTTTCATCTTCTTCTGTTTTTTAACCTACAAATATAATAAAATTGCGGCGAAATGAACACCCGCCGGTCCTCATTTCAGGGTTTACCGCATCATCCAGAAAGGCCGCTGTTCGATCTTGACCTCGGGGTCGATGACCTTCGCGATGGTTTCCGCCATCTTCCGCACCCCCTGGGCGTTGGGGTGGACGCCGTCCTCCTGGATCATTTCCGGATGCCCTTCCAGGGCGGCGTGGAGGTCGATGAGGCCTTCCAGCTTCTCTTTTTTCACAGCCTTCTCCAGGAGAGGGTCGATTTCCCCGGTGATGACGGATTCGGAGATGGTCCATCCGTTGTCGGAAACGGGGATGGGCTTGCAGAGATAAATCTTGGGCTGGGCGGGAAGCGCCTTCAGGGTGCGGACCATCTTCTGAAGGTCGCCCGAGAAGTCCTTCTTGTGGACCCAGTTGTGGTCTTTGGAATCATTGGTGCCCAGCATGATGACGACGATGTCCGGGTTGAAGGCAAGGGCGTCCTGCCAGATGCTTTCGTTCATGTAGGGCAGGTCCCCGGAATTCATGAGCGTGCGGGCGCTGAGGCCGAAATTCTTCACGTTATAGCCGCTTCCGAGCATCTTCTGCATCTGGGCGGGATAGCCGTTCACGTCCCGGAGGTCGATGCCGTGGCCGTCGGTGATGCTGTCGCCGATGCAGGCGACGCGGATGGCGTCCGGCGCAGGGGCGGGCAGCTTGTCCAGCCAGGCGGAGAGGTCGGAGAGCATCTGCTCCCGGTAGGCGAAGAAGGGCATGCAGCCGTAGCCGTGGCCGCCGGACGGATAGATATGCAGCGAGCAGCTGGTCCCCGCATTGTGCAGGGCGGTGTAGTAGGCTACGGCGTTGGGGACGGGCGGGACCAGGCCGTCGTCATCCGAAAGGATGATAATCGCGGGCGGCGTCTGGTGCGCCTTCACCTGGAACTGGTTGCTGTACAGGCGGACGAGGTCCGGGTCATTCTGCTGGTCGCCGAGGAGGCCGTCCAGCGAGCCCTGGTGCGTGCCGGGGCCCATGGTGATGACCGGATAGATGAGGATCTGGAAATCGGGCCGGAGCTCGTACGGGGCGTGGGTGGCGATGGTCGATGCCAGGTGCCCGCCGGCGGAGGAGCCCATGATGCCGATGTCGCGCGGGTTGATGTGCCAGACGGCCGCGCTGTCGCGCATCACGCGCATGGCTTGCTCGGTATCCCCGATGGGGAGCGTGCGGTCCCCGTGGGGGATGCGGTAGTTCACCAGGGCGAAGGCGATGCCTTTGCCGTTGAAGAACTCATGCCAGGCGGCGCCTTCGTGCGTGTTGGACAGGACGGCGTAGCCGCCGCCGGGGCAGGCGACGACCGCCCGGCCGGTGGGCTGCTCGGGCAGATAGACGACGAGTTCGGCCGCGCCGTCGTCGCTCAGGGGCAGGGTGAACTGACGGGCGGTCTGGGCAGGGGCGGCGAGGCAGACGGCCGCCAGGAAACAGGAAAGGAGAATCTTCTTCATAATTGGACCCGGATGGTACAGAAACGATAGTTTTGTTCACACAAATGTATGAAGAAATCCGCAAGATTTCATTATTTTTGTGCAATACATAACACTGAAAACCATGGAATCACTCTCCCGACGCAATTTCCTGAAGACGGCCGGCCTCGGCACGGCCGGCGTCCTCCTCGGCGCGCAGGGCCTTTCCGCCATGGAAAGGCTGGGCGGCGACGGCCCGCAGGCCGCCAAGAAAGGCGCCAAGGTGCGCCTCGCCGCCATCGGTATCGCGAATCGCGGCAAGCAGATCATCGACGAATTCGACCGCACCGGCCTGTGCGAGTTCACTGCCCTGTGCGATGTGGACCCGGAGAGCAAGGAAAGCCGCGAATCCATCGCCAGTCATCCCAAGGCGAAGGTATTCAAGGACTTCCGGAAACTTTTCGAGGAATATTCCGACCACTTTGACGCGGTTTGCGTCGCCATCCCTGATTTCGC
>Ga0310696_10011440_pt1 | contig 10123 bp, 17 predicted proteins | sample AusTroGonzalo_MG_4_FD_203885 | JGI IMG/M metagenome (GOLD analysis project Ga0310696, IMG submission 203885) | Bovine rumen microbial communities from tropical cattle in Woodstock, Queensland, Australia - Gonzalo_02 (v2) (version 2) | ecosystem: Host-associated > Mammals > Digestive system >... | reverse complement strand
GCATATTCATAATTTACATTACAGTTCATATAATAAAATAATGAATCACCGATAGAACATTCACTATGGAAAAATCCAGGCATAAGTTCTGGTTTATATATCTCTGTCTTATAGCAAGCAGATATTATAAATATAGATAAAAGTATAAAAATAATTTTCTTCATTAGTCTATACCAAAACGTCTTAAATCATATAACTTCAAATGATCAATTTCAATATCAATTATTTTTTCAAGCTCATTGATTTCATTGATTTCAGCTTCATGAAGTTTAACAGTATAAACATCATTAGGATTCATTATCTGTTCAATTTCATGCTTTTTATCTTCAAAAGCAGCCCTAATCTTATGAAGCTCATGTACCTCTGCACTTTTATAAACACAGATACATCCAATTATCAATACTACAATAAATGCAATAATCCAAATCAAATCCATAATTTATATAAATTTATTTATGCTTATATGGAGGTGAATATGGTTCACCTCTCCAACCTTGTGCCCATCCTGCATGGATAGCATCATGAATATATTTCAATTCATAATCAAGGTTCTCTTTGGCTTCTTTATATTCTTGAAGTTCTTCAGGAGTAAGATTATCAACAATTTCTTGTTTAAATTGTTTCTTCTCACTACGAATAAATCCAACAACCTTACCGATAGTCTTATTAATCTTTGTTACATTGATTGTAATAACGACATCTTCCTGCTTGGTTTCTTTTTGCTTTTCAGTTTGCTGTGCAAAAGAAATAACGGGAATAAATAAAAGTAAGATAATAATTATTTTTTTAATATTAATTTTCATCAGTAAATACTTTGTTAAATACAATAGATGCAACTTCAACAGCTTCATCGACTTGGCTATCTGTAATATATCTATCTTTACCATTGAGTAAAAGGATAGCTCCAAAATAAATCAAATCATTTTTTCCAAACATAACTTTACTTTTTAAATTACAATTTAATATAGTAATAAAAAATAAAAATTCAATTAATAAAAAAAAAGACTTAACATTAAGTTAAGTCTTAGATTGTCGGAATAACTTCCATATTTCTGATTAACATTACTATATCACTTGCTAATTGTCGTTTTAATTCGTCTTTTGAAGAAACATTCAATTTACAATTTTCATCAACTTTCTGTTTATACTCATGAATTAAATGGTTAATGTAATAATCAAAAATCTTTGTAAATTTAACTCTATTAGCTGTTACTTCTTCATCTTTCAACTTACTTTTAAATACGCTTGCAATCTTTCTTTTTCTTTCTTTAAAAATTTCTGATGTTTCTGAGTAAAGTCTAAGTTCACCTACTAGTGAAAGATTTGCGCCACCAGGTAATATATCTTCTGGATCTACTGGACCTTGTGCTTCACCGTTTTCTGGATCATTAATTGCTCCAGCCAATGTTACATCATCACTAGTAGTTGTATTATATTCAATTGATACGAATTTATCTTCATCTTCAAAGAAGTAATCTTTTAATGACTTCATTTGTTAATATATATCATTTTATATATAAAAATAATATATTAAATGTTTTTAGTCTTTAAAATCTTAGTAAATGTTTCAAAACTTATAGTAGCGCCAGCTGCTCCTTCATGTCCGCCGCCACCATATGTTTTATGAAGATATTCTCCACAATGGAAATCATGTGTATCAATTACATTATACATTAATATAATGACATTTCCAGTAGAAGTTGTTTTAAAACAAACAGCATTATCATAAATACCTCTTACAGTTTTAAACATAAGACTATTAGTAGCTCCGGAAGTAAATAACATAATACAGCTTCTTTTTCCGTCTACAGTAAACCCACCAATTCCACAATTCTTCACAAGCTCTTCATTTTTCTTATCGGTTACTTCATTAATCTTTCTGCCTCTTTCTTCCATATCAGTTATCCACTGTTGAATTCCAGGAGAATTATTACCACCATTAATTAGTATATGCATTATCTTATACCAATAATCAACAGAAAGCTGTGATTCAGAAGTAAATCCAGTATTAATATTCCTTGTCTTTTCAAAATCAAGATTTTCACGGGAAGTACTCCAGCTGTCCCAAGCGGAAAGATATCTAAGTATAATTGGTGCTTCACCCGCATTATACATTATATCAAGGTTATCAAAGCAATACTTATATGCATTAAGAATTGCACTACGGGAAGTATCCCTTATACCATTAATAAGTGTATCGTATTTCCTTTCTATTGAAGTTTTAATAATAGGTGCATGATGATCTATCCATGTAAAATTAGCTTTACCGAACATATCATAAACCATTTCCATTGCTGTAAAATTATTAAATGATATATCAGTCATAATCAATACATCATAACCAGCAAATTCAGAAAAATTATTAGCCATTACTGTATCAAGTATAGCATATGTTGCTGGAAAAAGTCCGATATTACTTTCAGGAACATTAAGATTATTAACAAGATAATACTTAAATATTGCTGCACTACAACATCCGTCATTATCTTCCAAATGATAAACTATTAAATATTTTTTATCCATGTATTATATCTTTAAATTTTTTATATTCTGATTCAAGTAAATAAAATTTACGGTCTGTACTTAGATAAACTGAAAATAAAGAAAGTTTCCTAGTTGTACATAAACTATCATTATAGTTTTTAATTATATATTCAGTTTTTTGAATAGGAGTTATTTCTGTAATATACTCAACATTAATATATGTTTCATCTAAATCTAATTTACCGTTATATCTGTCATAAAAGTATCCTTCACGATCTGTAACAATAAATTTGATTTTTATAAACTTATCATATTCATATTTTCTTTGTTTTGCCATTATTTAAATAACTTATATAAATACTTTTCAATTCTGAATCGCCTCGAATGTTTAATTAAAATATCATGTAAAGAATTAAGATTATATTGAGTAACACCACAACATCCTTCATCAAGATAAAGTCCATCAAGATATAATTGACAATATCTTACAAATTCTTCATCAGTTACATTTATTTTATTTTTAAAATAATCTGAAAAACTTTTATCTCTATAATAAAGATATTCAAAAGTACTATCTTTTTTGCATCTTATATCTCTATATTCTTTTCCTAAAAATTTTTTAACAAATTTTTCTCTTCTATATCGCTTAGAATATTTTTTAAATATATCTACTAATTTTGAATAATCACTTGCTGTAATAGGACCATTATAAAGATATTCTAAAATAAAATATTTGAACATTTCATTACTTATTCCGCAATCATATAAATCATGCGGATGTTCTTTATCCCATTTAGCACGTTCTTCTTTATACCATTGGAAAAAATTTCTATATAAATACTTATTCATAATCAAACATAATATATATTAATATAGAAAAGAAGAGTTTAAATATTTAAACTCTTCAAATATGATTTAAGATAAGAATCTATATTTGCACTTCCTACAGGATTTGCACTTTGAATATGATATTCAGGTAAAGGCATATCATGATCCATACAAAAATCAACCAGATATTTTGCACATTCATAACCAGTCCCGCATTCAACTGGTCCCAGATCATGATCAAACCATACTTCATCAATTCTGTTATATTTTCGATATAATTTAGGAAGCAAATCATAAAATTCTTGGGCATTATATGCCTGGTAAACACGGTTAATATTCATGTTTACATATTTGTTTGGCTTCCTATAATCATCAAGAAATATAATTATCTTCTTTGGCATTTATAAATTTATTTAATTCTTCTTGTAAACAGAAATAAATTTCATTATCTACTGTCTTAATTGTAAAATATTTTACTAACTGATATTCATCATGATAATTTATTTCACCCTCAGTATGCTCCCATATAGTAAATTTAACTCTTTCAGATAATATATCAGAAATAATTATAATATGATTAATATTTAAATATCCTTTCTTTAGTTTAGTGAAACTATCCTGGTTTAAGTTTTCAATATTATTTTTTGCAAAATATGAAAATTGTACAAAATCAGCCATTCTTTCTTAGTTTTGTATTTAAGTGTTCAGATTTTTTTATTGGTGTATTCGTTATCTGACCAGGTATATATTCTGCAATATAATCATATACTTTAGGTCCAGAAGTTTTAATCCAGAATGTAACGCCATTCTTCATAACTACTTTATACCCATAATACCGCTCTCCATGAACAGTCTTATATGTTATATCAGAAACATTCAAAATATATTCCACATCAATATACATATCAAATGCACCCTGTACTTGTTCATTAGTAAAATCAGACATTCGATATATAGTATTACTAGGAGTAAATTCTGTTGAAATCTTCCTAATACATTTTATTTTAACTAACTTCATATAAATATATTTTTACAAATCATAATTAATATAGGAGAAATTAAAATAAATTCAATGAAAAAGAGGAACCGAAAAATCAGTTCCCCTTACAAATAAATATTTTATAAAGTATATTATAAAGATTTAGTTTCTAAAAGTTTTGCGAACAATTTATTAGAAATTTTTACATAACCGTGGTCTTCTGTACCACTTCCTTTATAATATTTTTCTAAGTATGCACCACAATTGAAATTGAGTAACAAACTTACTTCTGTATATCTTGTTGTTTTTTCTCTTAATTCTTTTGCTGTTCTGATAAGATCAGTATCTTGAGTAGGATTTGCTAATAAATCTTTTAATTCAGTAATTCTTGTATCAAGTGTTTCTAATTCAGCAGTATATTCATCACTATGATCTGCTTTAAATAATTCAATACCCCAATTATCTTTATCTTCTTTATAAATATTGATTACAATATTTGCATCGCTGAACCATGCAAGTATTACATTATCATCAACTACAGGAATTGAACTATATACTGCATATGCTTTATTATATGTTGATACTGTCCAAGGTGTTTCTTTGATATTTTTAATATTTGGGAATAATGAACCTACATTACCCGCAATAATATCTTTACCTTCATCAATTAATGAATCAATACTTGTTGATAATTCTACTGTATCTCCTTCACAAATCTTTTCAATATAATTTGAATAGAAGTTATCAAAATTATCAGTGCTATGCTCTACTAAAAATGCTAATTCAAAAGCTTTATAGTTTGCATAATATTCACTATCAAATTGTTTTAATGTACCAGCTGATATTACTTTAACCAAATCAAAAATATTATCTTCAAATTCACCAAATGCAATTTTATATAAATTTAATGCACATGAATCTTCTTTTGAATATTCAATATTTAATTTCTTTGCGCATTTCTTAATGAAATTATAATCATCTGTATCACATGTAACAAATAATAATTTATCTTCAAACATATCTAATAAACTAACTATTTGTTCTTTAGATGGATAACAGCCAACAAATGTTACATTCTTATAAAGTGCTAAATCAAAATTATCATCAAATAAATCTACTGAAAGACAGTCAACAACTTCAGCAACATCTGTTATATTTTCACAAATATATTTTATAATACCTGCTCCGAATAATGAATCAAGTGAATACTTATTATAAAATACTAAACACTTATCATTGCTTTCGTTGGTACCTAAAACTCTTGAAACATTAGACATATTTAATTTTGGATATTTATATATTTAATAATAAACTTTACTCCTCCTTATTTAACCCTTTAGTGATATCATCGCATAAATCAAAAGCAAGCCTTATACTTTCACAAATGCTTAAATTTCTATATAAACCTTGTCTGCCGCCAAATATAATATTAGGATAATCTTGTCTTACTAAATCTATATATTTATCTAATAATTCTTCTGAAGCCTCATTATTTATACAAAAATGTCCAGTATCATTCTGCTTCCATTTATCAACAGTAATATATGATATATAATTTTTATTACTTTCAGTTGGAACAATACTTTTATGTTCAATCATTTCTAATAAAGAATTATTTGGATCAGAAACTCTTACATCGCCTATACCTAAAAAATATTGCCCTTCATTAGAAAAATCTTTTAATTCAAAATTTAATTTTCTCCAAGATAACGGTCCATATATATAATCACAAAATCTATCAATCGGCCCAGTATAAATAACATAATCAGCAAGACTTAAAAACTTATTTTTTGTTTTTAGAAAATCTTTATTTAAAAGAATATCAATATCATCACCAATAATATTTTCAATAAGTTTTGTATATCCTTCTTCTGGTATACCGTAATACTTGTTACTGTAATAACCATTACTATAATCCAATTTCTTTTCTAAATCTCTGCTTACTGCTAATGAAAGATTCTTTCCTTCTTCACCGTAAAGTTTTTCATAATATCCTTTCATTGTAAGCATATATGCTTTAAATCCTGCTTTATATATAGCATCTTCTTCAAAATTACGTTGATATTCACATCCGTAATTTTTAACATCAAGATTTATAATATTATCTACATCTTTAGGATATACTTTATTATATACTTCGCTGAACAGATTCATATTAAGAGGAAATGAATAATATCTGTTTTGATTTAAACATTTAATATATTTATTAACAGTATTAATCTTTCCATATTTATTTAAAAAATCCCAAATATCAGAATCGTCAGTATATAATACATGTTCACCAGATTTATGAATAAGAATATTATCTTTAATTTCATCTCTGGATAATCCGCCGACTGTATTTTCTTTTTCTATAATAAGACATTTGAATCCTGCATCTGTAAGTTTCCTTGCACATACAGCGCCAAAAAATCCAGCTCCTACTATTAAGAAATCATATTTAGCCATATATAATAATTAAATATAATTTGAAAAAAGACATAAACATCAGTCTATGTCTTTTAAATAAAAATATAAAATATAATATTAAACATAGTGTGTTGTTTCATATCTACCGGTATTTAAACAACAATTTTTATACTTTTTAGGTTTACCATTTTCATCAACTGCTCCACAAGGGCAAGGATCATTTCTACCAATTTTTCTGTTATCTCTTTCAATAGGACGGGTCTTTCTAAAATACCCCATTCTCTTCATTGCTTCAAGAGTATCACCAGTAATTGCACCTTCTGCAGTAGCTTTTTCATTTTCATTTGATTCTGCAACCGCCTCCTCAAGTTTTTCAACACGGTCTCTATATTCTTCACCTACTTGAGACATTGCTCCCATGATAGTATCAGCACCAAGAGCATTTACTTTATCTTTTAAACTGTCTAATCTACTTTCTTGCATATTAATTCATAATTGTTATATAGTTATAAATCTTATCAGCTAATGTAAAAACATCACTTTTTTTATCGTCTACTTTCAATATAGATATACCAGAAGATTCATCTCTTAAAAAATCAACAGCAAGCTCAAGAGCATGAAGTCTTATTTCATTTACACCATCGATTGTCATATAATTATTTTATATATTTATTTAGAAATCTAGAGAAATTTCACTCTCTCTAGATTTAGTTTTTAGAATGGAAGATCCTCATCACCATCTCCACCACCAACAGGTGCATCATCGGCTTCCTCTACTGTTGCAGTAGAAGTTTCTTCCTTAGCTCCTTCAGGAACAGCTGCACTTGAAGCAGGATCATTACCTGAAAGTACGATATCAATCCAATGCTGGACTCTCTTTGCAAGAGCATCAGGCCAAGGTTTGAATCCAAGTTCCTCATTAAGATCAGGGCAGAAAGACTTAATTTCATTAAGAACATTCTTATAAATCTTACGAAGCTCAGCTGTATTAGGATCAGCATTTACCTTTTCAAGAAGCTTTGCTCTCTTTTCAGGATCTTCTTCATCCCAAACATCTTCCATTGCATCAGTATACTTCTCAAGTACAGCTTCCTCATCAGGTGTAAGAAGTGAGCTTCCATCAGGATTTGTACAAGGAATAGGATGCTTTGTAAATTCACCACTATAAGAAATCTCACGGGTCTTTCTCATAGGATTAGCTTTATCATCAGGACCAGGATGAACCTCAAGCTTAATACCATAACCGAAAAGTAAATCCATTACAGGAACAGGACAATTACCTGACTCTGCTGAAGGATGCTGCTTCTTTTCAATCATCTCCCAAATGCTCTTAGGAAGCTTCCAGAACATATACTTACCCTGGAGCTCAGGATGATTCTTATCCTCAATAACCTGAATAGTAACATAACGAGCAAATCTCTTATCGAAAAGTGCCTTACCACCATCTTCCTTCTTAGCCTGCTGCTTCCAAAGGATTGAACCTTCATCTGCATAACGGCATTTCTTCCAAGCAGTGAAAATAGGACATGTCTTGTCATCAATCATAAGGCTTGAATCTGCACTGAAGAAACCATTTTCATCCTGCATTGCATAAGACTGAACTTCGAGAATAGAATCCTTAAAATTCTGAGGAGAATAAATTACCTTAATTTTTGCGTAATAAACACCATCTTCTGACTTTGTTTCTGAAGGCTTTGCTACATAAATATTTTTATTTACATTGCTAGACTGGCCGCCTTCATTTGTAGAGAATACACTCAATTGACTGGGATCAAAGCCCAAAATATCTAATTCTTCTGACATAAAATATGAAAAATATTTTTAAGAAAATGTTATATAATTGCAACCTTTACAGGTCGGAATAACATTTATATTATAATATAGAAAATCTATAATTCCTTATTCAAATAAATTAAGTTCATTAGACTTAACGGATTGAGCATCACGTTCATATATCTCATCAAATTGTGTTCCATTACCAATTAAATATGGTGAATTAGGATCATGTTTTGCATAATTCTTTTCACAAGCATCAAAATCAGATGATGCATAACAATACTTACATTTATTAAGACAAGTATTATATTCACCAATATTTACTACTGGATAACAGAATCCGCAGCCTAATGTACCGTTTGATTTTAAATCTTTAACATTTAAATCAAGTACATTCTTTAATAATTCTTTTGTTAAACAACCAGATTTACCTACACCAAGAAATTCATAATTAGTATGACAATTACATGTCTGAATAGGAATATTACAATTCTTTGCAATTATTCCAAGAGATTCGGCTACAGCATATTTTTTAGATTCAGTCCAAGGTTCTATTTCCGGCATATGTTTCTTTACCTTTTCATAAAGATTTACATATGAATAAATACACCTGTTAACATGCCCATATAATTTAGAACAAAGTAATTGGAACATAAGTTGATGCCATTGTAAAGTATATTTATTAGTTAATAACACCGGATCATATCTCCAAAATACTTTTTCTGGACCAACCATAGTTGAAAGACGAATTAAATTCGCACAACTTCTATTTAAATCTGGAACACCAGGTTCAATATCTTCTTCATATGCCGTAATAGTATATTGATACATACAAGGATATTCTTTATCAATTTTTTTAATAAATTTTAATCCTGGTTCATAATTTTTAGATGTAAAAATAATTGCATCAATATGTTCATGATCTAAAATTATTTTTTGGACTTTTGTAGGATATGCAGGATTACGGACATATAAAAATCCTTCATTGAATCGGTTTTCTAACCATTGAGAATAATATTGGACAATATCGGTCCTAGAATCAATCATTAATATCATTTTATCTTAATGAGATATATATAATTTAATATAGGATAAACCTGATATTTTATTTTTATATATGAAAGATTTAAACAGATATATATTCGAGAAGCTTAAAATAAGTAAAGATGCTGTAAACTCAGAAGTTAATATAGATGATATATTAACAATGTTATCTTGTAATAAGCTTGCAAACAAATATATAGATGATATTAAAGGAGTAATCAGCAAATGGTTTAAGCAAGTTGATATAAATAATGAATCTGAATATCGCGTTATTTCTCCTAAACCAATTCCATCAGGATTAGAATGGAAATTTATAGCTGCAATCAACAGACATGAAAAAGATAAATGGGATTGGGAATATGACCATAATTATAGAACAGACAGATTTATTCCATCAGACAAAGACAGCATATATTGGAAACATGTAGCTGATTATACAGTTAGTTTATTTGCTGATGATAAAAAGTTATATGTTTATACAAATACTTTTGAATTTACAATATTAAAGAAATTATGATAAATCTTAATACATATATAATTGAAAAATTAAAAATTAATAAAGAGAGTAATTTATCCAAATATAACATTGGAGATCACTGTCTT
>Ga0310696_10011439_pt1 | contig 10123 bp, 3 predicted proteins | sample AusTroGonzalo_MG_4_FD_203885 | JGI IMG/M metagenome (GOLD analysis project Ga0310696, IMG submission 203885) | Bovine rumen microbial communities from tropical cattle in Woodstock, Queensland, Australia - Gonzalo_02 (v2) (version 2) | ecosystem: Host-associated > Mammals > Digestive system >... | reverse complement strand
CGTTGCAGATCCGATTGGCCAGTCGTCCTTCACGAACTCGGCGTTCTGGTCGCTGACGAAGGACGTGCGGCCCATCGTCTACGACAGCAGCTTCCAGGATTCGACCGTTGACTACGTTCTGCTTGGCTACGGATCCGTCAACACGATTCGCTTGCCGCGCCTCGCGACGAGCGAATGGAAGGGAAAGTCCCTGCATGTTGGCTCCAATGCCAAAGGAAGGACGGTAACGCTTGCCTTCTGCTCAGTCGACCCAACCCCCACCACGACGACGTTCCACAACGACGGGCTTGTCCTTGAACGCGGTCTCGTTGCCCAGTTCAACAACACGCAAGGGATCATCAAGGGAAAGGTACAGGTGTTGTCCACGCAGTCGGACAGAATGACCTCCACGATCAATAACACTCTGAATACCAACGGGGGCGCCGATCCGCGCGCCATCGGACTTGACTTCCAGTGCCCCGTGTCGGGGCCCGCCTCGGCCTGGTGGGTGCTCTCGACCCAGTACGGCTATGACGGCAACGGTAACGTGTCTAAATCCACCTATCGGTTCACCGACCTCACGAACTACTTTGGCACGATCGAGCTGCGGGAGTTCTACAGCTACTCGGAAATGAAGACGAAGGATCGATACGTGCGGCTCATCTCTGCCGGCGACATCGGCGGCACGGTGCTCATGCGCCGCCGGACGATCCTCGAGCCAGACACGCCGCAGTCGGACATGAAGGTTGCCAACCTCACGCTTGATCCCGAGGCCATCCTCGCGCTCAACTACTCCGCCGGAAAATCTGCCGTCATCACGGTCACGAACGCGCTGACGATCCACCGTCCCGTACAGGTAATCGCCGCCCACGGCACCTCGATTGCATTCCAGGACTCCTTCGACGTGCCGATCCTCAAGGCACCGCGGGGCGTAACGCTCAACGCGAACGACTTTACGATCCACGACTACAACGACACGACGCCACCGGCCACCTACGACGCCTTCAATCACGTCGGGTTTCATGTCGAGACGGATGCGGACGGACTCTCCACTCTCTATGTCCGCAAGTATCCGCGGATCGAGTTGACGGTAGGGGATGGATACAACGTCGACAAGACGGACGGTTCCGGCGGCAAGGAGACACGCGTGTCGTTCGCCAAGGAAGGGTCTTACACGAACAGATGGGAGGATGGACTTTGGCCGCATGCAGACAGCGACTACTGCGTGTGGGCTGAACGCGCGCTTCGTACGCCGATGGGGACCAACACATTTGCAGGCCATGCGCTGACTTTGGGCAACAAGGCGCTCCTGACGGGGCGTGGAAAGGTTGTGGAAGTGGCCGATCTGAGGCTCATCGGAAATGTCGTGCTCACCGACTACGCGACGGGCGATAATGGTGACGGTGCGAACGCCCTTAACCCGTTCGCTGGAAGTGGCACGCTTCGCTACACGGGGCGCATCCGCATACGGAACGATGGTTACACGGGTGGTAACGAGAAGATAGAGGTCAAGACGTCCTCAGGGCGCTATATTCGCATTGATTCCGAGATTAGCGGACGGGGTCGGATCGACGTGTTCGGTGTCTATGAAGCCCAAACCTATGCCGGCCAGGTCGGTTGGGTGGAGTTCGCCGGATTGAATACGAATTGGCTGGGATGCGTGAAGGTTGCGTGCGCGACGAAAGTGGACACGGCGCGAAACGTCAACATGCCTTCGATGGCGAATTGCGAGAAGTTCGTGATAACCGACCCGCGCAACTTGGGCGGTTCGTTCGCGAACTTCGTGTACAACGCGCTCCAGCTCGAGTGCTACTCGCAGCTCTGGCCGCGCTCGACGATGACGCTGGACGACGCGACGCACGGTATCTACGTGAACGGCGTGGGACGGTTCCTTGTCTCGAACGTGACGTTCACGGTGAAGGAGCGGATCACGTACAACGGCGAGCTGATCAAGGAGGGTCCAGGGCGTCTGCGACTCGGCGGTTCGCTCGACCCGCTCTTCAGCGCGTCCGGCGCGACCACGCCGACCGCGGACAAGAACAAGTTCACGGTCATGGGCGGCGAGCTGGAGCCGCTGAACGCCTGCGTGTTCAACGGCGTGGCGATGACGTTCTCGAACGACACGGCGGTGGTGCTGAACGTGGCCAACGAGACAACGGCGGGCGTGGGGCTGTACGGCATGCTGAACCTGAACGGCGGCTCCATCTCCGTGCCCGAGGGGACGGTGAAGGTGAAGATCGAGAACACGGGCAACTTGGCGAAGCCGCCGAGCAAGGATTTCCTGCTGCCGCTCTGCACGGTGGCGGATGCGGCGACGGCGGAGGCGCTGAAGGAGAAGTTCGTGGTGGTCGGAGGCTCGCCGTGGCACGGGTATCCCGTGAACGGCTGGGTCACGCGCATGAACACAGGCGCAAACGCGGGCAGCGTGACGCTCGGCCTCGCCTTTGGCTCTCCGGGCACGATCATGGTCTTCCGCTAAGCGTATATGGAGAAGAACATATGGAACTGCGAAGAAAGCAGGGTGTTGAATCGGCGCTGCTGGCTGCGGCGGTAGCGTTCGTGACTGCGGCGACCGCAGGAGCGGTGAAGGTGTCCGTGAACCTCGACGACGTCAAGGCCGAGGTGCCGCGCACGCTGTACGGCACGGGCATGGAGGATGTAAACCACGAGATATACGGCGGCCTCGACGCGCAGCGCCTCTACGACGAGAGCTTCGAAGAGCTGCTGCCGCCGCAGGTGATTCCGCATAGCCCGAGGGGCAGCGGGAACAAGATGTGTGGGCGGCAGTGGACGGACATCTCCACCGACGGCGGCATCGTCGTGCGCGATCCCGAGGTCGCCCACTGGGGGAAGGCATCCCAGCGGCTCATGCCCGGTGCGGGCACGTCCGGCGTGGCGAACCGCGGCCTCAACGGCTGGGGCATTCCCTGCCGCGAGGGCAAGAAGATGGTGGGGTACTTCTTCACGCGCGGCGCAGTCGGCAACTTGGAGGTGATGCTCCAGCGGCAGGACGGGCGAATCACCTACGCGAAAGAGATGGTCTCCACGCGCGGCGGCGAGACGTGGTCCAAGGTGTCCTTTTCCCTTACGCCAGACACGACGGATCCGGCGGCGCGTTTCCTCATCCTCGCCTCAGGCGGAGGCAAGCTCTGGATCGACGACGTCTATCTCAAGGACGAGCCGACGAACGAATTCGGCCGGATGGGCTGCCGGGAGGACATCGTGGCGGCGTTCCAGAAGGAGGGGTTGACGTTTCTGCGCTGGGGCGGGTCGATGGTGAACGCGCCCGACTACCTGCTGAAGAACATGAAGGGCGAGCGCCGCCCGTACGAGGGTTTCTGGTTCACGACGAGCTCCGCCGGCTTCATGGTGCGCGAGTTCGTGCAGATGGCCGACCTCCTCAAGTTGCCGTGCGCGTTCTCGATCCACGCCTACGACACGACCGAGGACGCCGTGGAGCTTGCCACCTGGCTGAAGCGGTTTGACGGTTTCATCTGCGTGCAGATCGGCAACGAGGAGTGTGCAGGATACACGCCAGCCGGCGGCAAGCCGGTTATGGAGGACATCCGCCGCTACTGCGAGAACCTGCGGCGGCTCGTGCCCGCCATGCGCAATGCCAACCCAAAGCTAGTCTTCGCCGGCGCTGTGATGTGGCAGATGAAGCACATGGACCTCATGGAAGAGACGTTCCGCCTCACCGATGGCTACGTGGAGTACTGGGACATCCATGTGGGTGCGGGCGACGTGAAGTGCGGCGACCGGACGCGCCATGCGCTCAAGACGTTCCGCGAGATGATCACGCGGATCAACCCGAAGACGATGATGAAGGCCGCGATCTTCGAGGAGAATTCGTACATCCACGACATGCGCCGCGCCATCGCCCACGCGCGCAACCTGGAGGCGGCGCGCGAGCAGGGGCCGTTCCTGCTCACGAGTTGCCCGGCAAACGCGTTGCAGGCATACGCGCAGAACGACAACGGTTGGGACCAGGGACAGATCTTCTACACGACGGACAAGACGTGGCTCCAGCCCTGCGGCTGGGCGCAGCAGATGGCGAGCGCGAACCACCGCGACATCCTAGTGGCTGGCAAGACAGACGACGCGGAGGTGACCGTGTCGGCTACTCGCGACCGGGAAGGGGCGTCCGTGGTGCTGCACATCTGCAACTCGTCCGACGCGGCGAAGCCCGTCACGCTCGACTTCGCCGGCGCACCCGGCCTCAAGCTCGCTAAGGCGACATCGCTCTCCGCGCCGAGCCTGGAGGACCGCAACCCGCCCGACGATCCCGACCGCATCTCGCCGAAGGACGTGACTGCGGCGTTCTCCTCGTCGCCTTCGCTGAAGCCGTTCTCCTACACCGTGCTGGAGTTCCGCAAGTAGCGCTACTTCATGCTTGGGAGGACGATGCCGCGAAGGATGACCTTCTGGCATGCGAGGAACACGATCGCCGTCGGGATAGATACGAGCACGAACCCGGCCATCACGCACCACGGCTGGCCTCCCATCTGCTGGCTCATCTGGTACATCCACACGGCGAGGGTCCAGTTTGACTCGTTCTGGCAGACGAGGAACGCCCATTCCCACGAGTTGTAGGCGGCGATGAAGCTGTTGAGCGCGTTGACGGCGAGTATAGGCGTTGTCATCGGGAGGGTGATCTTGAGGAAGATCGTCCACTCGCTCGCGCCGTCGATGGCGGCCGCCTCGTAGAGCTCGCGCGGGAGCGCGTCGAAGAATCCCTTCAGGATGAAGATGGACATGCCGCTCGCGACGGTGGGCAGGACGAGCGCGGCGAGCGTGTTTAGGAGGCCGAGGTCGCGCACTAGCAGGAAACCTGGGATGGCGGTGACAGCGGTCGGGAACGCCATGGTGGCTAGCAGGAAGAGGATGATCTGCTCCGTGCCGCGCAGCCGGAAGCGCGAGAGCGCGTAGGCGGCGAGGGGATTGACGGTGAGGTGCGCGAGGATGGTGAGGATGACGAGCAGGAGCGTGTTGCCGAAGGCGCGTCCGCGCAGGAACAGGTACTGCCCGACGAGCCGGTAGTTGGCGGTGGCGCTGCGCCAGAAGTCGCGGCGGCCGTGCGCGAAGAATTGCATGGCGAGCGCAGCGCGAACGTCGGCCGCGCAGGAGCGCGGCCCTCCCGCTTTGGTCACTTCATTTGTGCCGACGAGCGGGAAGGGGAGCGTGCGGCAGATGTAGTCGCCGTCCTCGACCATCCGCTTGCGGTAGGAGTCCTTGAAGGCGAGCCACATCGCGTACTTCGGGTCGTCCTTCGGCGGTTTCCACGAGGCGTGTCCGAGAGGGATCTTTGACTCTGCCGTGAATGACACGTCGAAGAGGCTGCGGTAGCGGACAGGCCATGTGCGGTTGATCGCGTCGAGGGTCGTCTGCGAACCGATGAAGGGGGCGACGTCGCGCGGGTCGTAGGCGCATGTGGTGTAGTCCAGGTCGTGCGCGAGCGTGCGGTCGCGGAACGCCTCGGCGCGTTGCTTCCATTCGAGATAGACGGCCTCGTTGGTGCGGGCGGGCTCCAGCCAGGATTCGGCGAAGCGGCGCACGCCCTCGGTGTCGCGGGCGACGGAGAGCCATGTCCCCCAGGAGGCGGGCGCATCGGGAAACACCTCGCGCGGGAATCGGGGGAAGTAGGACGAGATTGAGCGCATGAACCTGTCGCTGTCGTCCCACAGCGCGCGAACCATCGGTGAATGGCGGTGGTAGTCGTATGGGCCCGAGAAGCTGGCGGCGATCATGACGAGGAACGGGTAGACCATGGTCAGGCCTCCCAGCGTGAGCAGGGAGTAGACGAATGCAAGGAAGAAGCGTCCCTTGCGGGTCTTACGTTCTGATGGCAGCAGTACGCCCATGGCGGAAAGTATAGCATTTTTTCCCCGCGGAACGCATGATCGTTTTCGGACTTGCCGAAAAAGGCTGGAATGTGATATGATAGCGTCACGTACAATCCCGATTTGTGAAAACTGCGCGCCGCATCAGCGGTGCGCGCCGAGAAGAAGGAGCACAGGAAGATGAATAGAATTGCGCGTGCGGCGGCCTGTCTGGCGGCTGTGTCGGTTTGTCTTGCCGCAGTTGCGACGCCACTGGGTACGAACATCTGGATAGGTCCGCCCACGGGCGGCATGTGGACCGATCCCGCGAACTGGAAGACGAACGACGGCTGCGCCTACACGTCCGAGTTCCTCCTCAAGACGAACTGCCTCTACAACTTCACGGCGCTCCGGGACGGCGCGGTGGTGACGAACGACGGCACGACGCTCGTCATCGAGGGCTTGCGGTTCAACGACAACCAGGGGACGATTACGCTTTTCGGCACGACTGCTTCCAATTGCCGGATGCCGAACGAGCAAACGTGGCTCGCCGGCACGGGCACGACGGTCAACGTGCAGCTTCGCCAGCCGATTAACTGGAAGGATTACGATACGAAGATCGTCCTCAATCCCAAGGAGGGGGCGCCCTCGCAGAACTCGGGTACGTGGCGGATCGCGCCGAACCCGGAGTTCCAGCCCTACCGTCGTCTCTTCGAGCCGTGCGCGTACACGAAGCTCTACGTCGGCAGCCCGGCGCCCAACTTCAACCTCACCTATTTCAATGTCTGGAACTACGCGCAGGTCGTCCTGGACGCTAATTTTACCCTCGGCCAGCTCCATAGCTCGGCAGATACCAGTCTCGACCTGAACGGACACGATCTCTTCATCGCAGGAGGTGAAAACTACAAGAGCAACTACACCACATTTGGCGGCACGATGAAGGGTACCGGTAACGTCACGTTCGCGGGTGGCGGCGAGATCCTATTCAATAAAGCCCCGCTGTTCACGGGAGACCTGAGACTCCTGACGGGTGATGTCCGCTACGACAAATCGGTCAAGATCCCCGCGACCGTGCGCGTGAAGACGGACCGATCCGGCATCCTGCGTCTCGGCGGCGACCAGACGCTCGTGGATCTTTCCGGCGAGGGGACGAGCGGCGGCGTGCTGGTGACGAACGCGACGACGCTGACGGTGGCGGCGAGCGCCGGCGCGACGAACACGTTCAATGCGCGTCTCTTCGGCGCGATGGATCTCGTGAAGGACGGGCCGGGCACGTTCGAGATGACGGGCGTGAACGCGCTCACGGGCGCGGTGCGCGTGGCGAACGGCACGCTTGCGCTGAAGCGCCCGATCTGCCGCGAGGGTCTTGTCGCACGCTGGGGCTTCGAGGACGCAGCGAACCTGCTGCGCGACTCTGGTCCGAACGGGCACACGCTCACGCGTACCGTGACTGGGACGGCGCCGGTTCTGTTTCAGACGAACGGCATCGACAACATGTGCGGCATTTACTTCTCGTCGAAAGACCCGTCGAACGCCTGGGCATCGAATTACTTGAGGGTGGCGTCATGGAATGCCACGGCGGCGAAGGGATTCCCCTTTGGTGGCGGCCCACGTTCGTGGAGTGTCTGGTTGCGTCCTACCACTAAGAGTACGTCCGTAACTTACCTTCTTCGGCGTGGTGACTGGCAGACCGGCAAGGAAATGATGCTGTGGATGCGCGACAACGACAAGTTGCGGCTGTCGATCAACGAATATGGCGACAGCGGGCTGACCAATTCCATCCAACAGACCGTATCCGACATCACCGACGGTAACTGGCACCATGTGGTGTGTACCTATTCGAACAAAGTTCTCCAACTTTACTACGACGGGCAGTTGTTGGAGGAGAAGGTAACGCAGAATGCTCTAGACATTGCAGACGGCAAAGAGTTCGTGATCGGCAACAACGATGTCATACATGGGTCGACCCACAACTACGACGGTGCCATGGACGACATCCAGCTCTACAACCGCGTGTTGACGGCGGAGGAGATTGCGGACGAATACGCGCGGCGCACGGCGGCCATTTCCGATCCGGCGACGGTCCTGCCCGAGCCGGTGAGCCGCTGGCGGTTCGACGACGCATCCGATCCGGGGAAAGATGACAAGGGCACATGCCGTCTCGTGAAGAGCACGGTGTCGGGTACGCCGTCAACCAATCCGTCGATATCCAACTATAACGGTGCGTACGGCGGCGGGGCGCTGACGGGTAATTCGGCTCTGATGCCGGAAAACAATGAGTTCCCCGAGGCGTTCCCGACGGGGCGGCAGTCGTTCACCGTGTCGTGCCGCCTGCGTACGAACGGCGGCACGGAGTGGGGTTCAGTCGTGTATTGGGGCGACGTCCTGACGGCCAACAAGTTTTTCCGCCTGGGCATTGGGAATTGCCCGCGGCGTCTGCAAGTGACGTGGAGCAAGAACGACAGCGCGACGGCTTTGAACAACAACACGGACAGGACGTTCTCCGACACGAGCCAGAACAACTGCTCGAACCCGACGGCTTGGACGCACGTGGTGGTGGTTTATGATGGCGTGGGGAAGACGATGACGCTCTACCGCGACGGCGCGTACGTGGTGCAGTCGACGGGCGTCGTCCTGGACATCGCCCCACAAGACTTCTGCGTTGGATGGCGTAAGACGAGAGGGGCCATCGGCAGCCACATCGACGACCTGCAGCTGTTCGACAAGGCGCTTACGGCGGCGGAAGTGCGGACGCTCACGCGCGCGCTGGAGACCGGTTCCGTGGGGCCGGTGCTGCGGCCTGAGACGCCGGTCACGGTGGACGCCGGCGCGACGTTCGAGGTGACGGGCGAAGGGCATGTGGTGCAGTCGCTCGCCGTCTCGGGCGCGCTCGCGTTCAGGGACGCGGGTCAGCTTGAGGTTACGGGCACGACGGCGATGACGGGCGAACTGCTTGGCGCGGGAACGCTCGTTCTTGACGCAGACGGTGACTTCAGGCGGGCGGATGCCAGCGGATTCACGGGCAATCTCGTCGTGAAGGGCGGCAAGGCGATCCTCAACCGCACGTTCAAGTCCCTGCCGATCAAGGTTAAGGATGGCGCAGAGGTCGTCTGGATAGAGTCCGGCACGCAGATCATCTTTCGGTGACGCCGCGTGCCCGCTGGCGTTACTGGCGAACGAAGTGCGGGAGGCGCGAAAGGGGAGTCGAGACCGTGATCGTGGTCGGTCCGGCTATCGTCGTGCCGTCGTCGGCCTTCCACGTGCCTGGCGGGATGACGACCTTGCGCGACGTTGCGCCCTTGGCGAGCTGCGGGGCGACAAGAAGCGTCTCGCCCATCATGAACTCGTCCTTGACGGTGGCGTAGCCCTGGGCGGGATAGTTGTACTCGAGGTTGCGCAGGATGGGCTCGCCGGTGCGCGCGGTCTCCTTCGCGAGCGACACGATCATCGGCGCGAACCGCTGGCGGAGCGCGACGGCGTCGCGCACGATCTGCTGCTTCTCGGCGTCGAGGACGCGCCACGGAGATGCGGAGAACTGCATCATCGGGCATAGCGCATGCACCTGCGCGGAACGGACGAACAGCTCGGGATCGAATGGCGAGCCTGGGATGAAGGTGGTCCATTCGCCGCCGCCCACCATGTCGGGGCAGATGAACGGATAGCCGAGGAGTCCGGCGGCGATCATGTCGGCCACCATGCGGCCGAGCGCCTCCCAATTGTGCGGCTTGTCGTGCAGGCGGACGACGAGCGGCTGGCCCTGCCGACCCCAGGCGTTGCGAAACTCGCTGCAGGGGTAGTCGAGCGCGAACTGCGAATAGCCGAGGTTGCGCTCGCCGGTTGTGGCGTCGGGCTTGTGCGAGAGGCGACCCTTGGTCGTGTAGGCGGTGAGGTCTGCGCCGTCGAGCTTGAATCCGTCCACGCCGAAGTCGGCCACGAGGCGGTCGAGCTGCTCCTTGTACCATGCGCGCGCGTTGGGGTGGGTGAAGTCCAGGAACGCGGATACGCCATTCCACCAGTGGCAGGCGGCGGGCTGGTGCGTGGCCGGGTCGAGGAAGAAGCCGCCCTTCGTGGGGTAGCCGCGAACGTCGTCGGGGTTGCGTCCGGTGGCGACGCGGCGGTATTCGGGCGAGTCCATCGACACGTAAGGGCACATCCAGAGGATGACCTTGAAGCCCATGCGGTGGAGCTCGTCGCACATTCCCTTGGGGTTGGAGAAGCGGCGCGGATCGAACTCCCACGTGCCGTAGGCGAACTGCCATGTGTCGTCGATCATGAGGATGCCGGGCGGGCAGCCGTTCGCGAGCATAGAGCGCGCGTAGTCTAGG
>Ga0310696_10011438_pt1 | contig 10124 bp, 8 predicted proteins | sample AusTroGonzalo_MG_4_FD_203885 | JGI IMG/M metagenome (GOLD analysis project Ga0310696, IMG submission 203885) | Bovine rumen microbial communities from tropical cattle in Woodstock, Queensland, Australia - Gonzalo_02 (v2) (version 2) | ecosystem: Host-associated > Mammals > Digestive system >... | reverse complement strand
ATCTCCTGTCAAACCGGAATTAGCGTACCAACCTTCAAATGTATAACCTGTTCTTGTCGGAGTAGGCAAGGTAACATCTGAACTCTCAATGGTAAAACTCGTCGGAGCACCACCGGGGTTTGAACCACTATTCAGATTATAGGTGATGGTATAAGTAATTGGAATAAACTTAACATATACATCAACATCTGCGCCGAGAGAAGCAATAGTATAAGTCGTAGATGCCCCGCTCTGTAACTCAGTTTCGCAGGAAGCATCACTGTAGAAACCATCCACTTTGTAGCCCGTGTTCGGCGAAGCAGTGAAGGTAATACTGGATGCGCTCAATATATCATCTCCGGAAGAAATGGAAGAACTGGTAGTGTTGTTTGTCGCGCTAATCGAACCCAAAGAAGTATAACTTGTACCTACACCAAAAGTTACATCGAAATACGTCAAGTCTTCCTCAAAGGTTGCAGTCAATGTGGCTGCTGTACCTGCACCGCCACCGGTTACGGTCGTCGGGTTATCCGAAGTACTACTGATAGAAGCACCGCCTGAGATAGACCAACCGGCAAAACGATAACCGGAAATAGGATAAGCGGTTACAGATGGAGTAGTGGTCACACCCGCTTGGGTGCTTGTAACAGTCACGCCTCCGACTTGGAATGTTCCTTTACCAGAAGGATCAGCAACCAATGCTACCGTGGACATGTTTTCCGTCCATTTGGCGTAGAGGGTCTTAGTGGCATCCGCAATGTTCCATGTTTTAGCACTGGTACCATCTGCATTGATATACTTTGTGCCGCTACCTCCTGTACCTGTATAGTAACCACCAAAAGTATAACCCGTTTTTGCAGGTAGATCACTGGCAATAGAAGGAACCGCAGCGTCGTAAGTGGCTGTTATTTCGTCCTCACCTGCAGTAGTTGCGCCTTGGTTATCTAAAGTAACAGTAGTGGTTTTTGCAGTAAAGCCCGCAGTAATCGTTGCACCGGTGTTCGTCGCTTTGATGGTAGTAGATGCATCAGATGCGTTTCCGATTGTTACTGCGCTGGTATTCGAACCGGACTTGGTCCAACTGCTGAAGTTATAACCGGTGTTCGGCGTTGCAACCAACGTTTTGGTGTTAATGTGATTTACCCTTGCCGTGCTTCCGGAAGCAACAGTAGCGCCTCCCACTTCAATTGTACCATGACCATTATGCGAGAAAGTTAACGAATATGTCTTTTCCGAGAAACGTGCATAGACGGTTTTTGTTCCTGTACAAGTGTACGAATAAGGATTGCTGCTACTTACCAGCGAGCCTCCTGTACCAGCAGTGTACCAACCATCGAACTGATAACCGGTTGAAGCAGTAGCCGTTAGAGTGACAGTAGTTCCTATTGCGGCATCGTAAGATGCGTAGGTGTTGGAACCATTGTTTACGTTGCTTGTTGCTGCACTAGTGTTTCCAGTCAAATAATATCCATCTATACGTACACTACCGCCGGTCTTTGAGGAACTGCCATCAGTATAAATGTTTGCCCGTTGAGTCTTCTTGAGTAAGTTATCTCTTTTAGCTGCATAATCCGCTCCCGTCGAACTATACGAGCCAGACACACTCGCTCCATTTCCTTCACTGGTGGGGTTATACAAATAGGGATTACTTGCACTTGTAAAATCATAGTTTACAGGAGTGGTGTAATAATGGTTAGCATCGACTCTAAAATCTCCGTTTCCCCATGTTGAACTATTTGCGGAAAAATAGACATACTCGTTTTGATTCCAATTACTATGGCTAGCATCCACCCATATGTAATACAAGCGAGTTGTTCCTACTCGCGTCATTTCTCCGAAATAACAGTTGTACGTGCTTGTGTTAGTGCTTGTTGTTCGAGCAACGGCTATTTGGACATGACTATATGTGGAAAGATCCCAGTTGTCCGGAGCACGGAAGAACACATTACCCTTCCATGCAACATTGTAACCTGCCCACATCTGTCCCACACCGATGGTGAGGAGCATCAACAGCATTACCGCATACCGTCTCAACCGCTGCGGTGATTGTTTTTCATGGCTATCATCCCATAGCCCTTTGATTAAGTTTAATTTTTTCATAATATTTTTATATTTTTTTGGTTTGTTAATTTTGTTTCTTGTGAGCATAGGACAACCCAATGCCCTATACCCGCATATGTTAGCAATCGTGCTTTATATCTGCAATTATTTCAAGTACGACTTTTTGTGCATCTGCGATTTGCTCTTTCAAAACATATGTTTGGTTTTTGTAATACCATCTATAGATACTCATTCGATAGTTGTCTAAGATGTATCTTTGCACAGAACCTGTCCTGTTCAAAGAACGTGTACAACAAATTACATGGTCAGCATTGTTGATTTCTGCCCACTTCATATTATCATCAAAACTTGTAACATCCCAATTATCATCATGCACATAATCTCCTGCACTAAAAAGGGCTATCTTTTTCCCATTGTATTCGAACAAAGCACGAAAATCCGATGCATGAGGAGTACCCGCCACATGATTAAACGTGTCTTCTATATGCTGTATAACTTCGTCGAACTTCCAATCTGGCTGCGCAGAATGAGTCTTGTAATCAAGTCTGTTTCCTGCGTTCTTCAATAATGCATGAATCAACCAACAAGTATGTGTCTTGCCAGAATTCATGTTTCCATATATAACAAATAGTGCCATAATATTTTTATATTTATCTTATTGTTTCACTTATTATTTTTGCTCTGTCCATTTTGACCATTTTGACCATTTGGTTAATTTGTGAGCCATTAAATTTTAGGATCATTTTTGGTCATTTTGGACTAATCACTTTCTTTTTCTTTCCCTGCATAACACCAAGCCTCTATCAAATTGGCGATTTCAGTTGCCCAATTATCATTAAAACGGCTTTGTATACCTTTTGGCGCTACGCGCGGGTAAGTTTTATGTTCGTATAGTCGCGCATTGGATGTCCAATAAATGCGATAATCCGGATAATAAGCCAGTATGGCATCTGTTGTCGCACCATAGTGCCGACAAGTAGCGAGAATAATTTGACATCCTTTGTTGACTAATTCTTCCAGTAACCACTTCTGTGCCGAACGAGGATCTCCTTGACTAGAGATACCGACTTTGACGTTATTGATGGTCAATATATAGCAAATATCTTCATTCAAGTCTTCCGGCTTGCAGATAGTTTCTTCCTTTACATTTCCGTCTTTATCTTTATCTGCAATCTTTCTCAACTTTTCATACGCCAATATGACAGACTTAGTTTTCCCTAAATCTCCATCTCCATAATTCGCTATGATCGTTGGCTCTACCATTTTCTTATCTTTTTATCTTATTTTTTGCTTTGCTCTTTTTGCTCTGTTTCTATGCCCCTATCTTTCCATTCTCGCGACCATCTCGCGATCATCCTGAACGTCACTGAGGGGTGTCTCTCTTCTCTTTTTATCAACTTTTATCTTCTTCCCGTTAGTCCGTATTACTTCGGAATTTAAACCTACTTTTATCGCGGAGCATCCTTCCATCGGATTGGAAGGAGCGGCCTCCGCCTAGGATGGTTATCTTCTTCTCTTTTATCTCTTTTTATCACGTCCGCATATATAGGCGCGCGTAAAAATAAACTCGAAGTAGTCACTTCAAGCCGCAAACGAAGCGGTTTAACGATAATACTATCGGTAAACAATCGTGACATGCACGACAAAAAGAGAATTCATTTTTCATAATATTTTTATACTTTGTTGTTATCGTTGCTTCCAACGATACTCTATTCTGCATCCGTGATGCATAGGTGATTTGCCGGTTATCGCTTTCTTCCCTGGCACATTATTCCGGATGCTTGGGTAATTTCTGCGATTCTTCTAAGGCTTTTTCTTCTTTGGCTACGCGGCGCTCTACTTTCTTGATATCCTCGGCTGCCGGTAACTCTTCGGGCCTAATGCCACGCTCTCCCAACATATTCCGCACCGTGCGGTTATTTTGCACATGCTCTGTTGTGATAGATGGCTCTCCATGCAAATCTTTTGCCTCGACATTGAAGTTCGTCATTTCGGTAGCCAAGTTCTTTGCGGCAATCGTAACTTGCGGCAAGTGATCTGCCAAGGCTCCGCTCTTTATACCCAAACGTTTCTTCATCTGCTCCGTTGTAACTCCTCCAAATAACGCTGCGTCGCCTTTAGAACGGATACGTCCAAACCCCCTATCATCCACTCCTCGTTCGTATATGTTTTGCGAGAGACGTTTCTCTGATGCTCGTAATTCTTCGCGTTTCTCTAAGCGTTGTTGGAGCATTAAACGCTCTGCGATCAACTCTGCCTTGCGCGTCTGGACAGCAAAATAACTCTGCGCAAAAGCAATCTCTTCCTTCTTCGGATCACCGTTCTGGGCTATAAGATAGCAGGCATAGCGAGTAAGAAGAATGTCTTCTGTTGCGCGCTGTCCACCTTTACCGATTTCGATCATTTTCGTGACGTCACGAAAATGATCATCAATGCTGATATTCTGCGACTTACATGCATCTTTAGCACGGTTGATTGCCACGGCGAAATTCTCCCAACGCGCATAACCGCACACGCTCTGCAACTCGCGCGCGTACCAAACCTCCATCGTCGAACCATCATCAGCCATTATCTCGTGCATAATGCTATCGAACGTTGATTTGTATGTCAATATACTTTGACTATCCATGTTATGAATTATTTTTCATTTCGCCTGCAAAGTTACAAATAAATTTGTAATTATGCAAATATTTTTTGTTTTTGTTGCGTTTTTGGCACTATTACGCCGATAAATCGTTATTTTGTTTCTTCCACTTCTCTTTTTTATTCTAATCTTTCTCTCATCATAGTCTTGACTGTCGGTTGACCGTCGGTTCACCGTCGGCTGACTTTCGGTTATGAAAGTACATTCACCCTATCCACTCACTATTGTGTACGCACAAAAAAAGCGGTAATACCTTAATTACTGATATTACCGCTTAAATTTGTATTTGAAATTCTATATAATCAATTTAAACTGAGCCGGAGAAACTATTCTTGTATTTTTATGGTTTTGTAACTCCAATAAATCGTTATCTCCCGATATCATATAGTTTGCATCTACTGTTTCACAAAGCGAAAGTAGATATAAATCTTTTGGATCGCGTACTGACACAACGGCTTGCTGTTGAATAGTTTTGTTGATGCAATACGTTTTTACAAGCCGAAACAACTGGTCTATATCTTCATCTTTGATACGGCTACGTATCTTCGGACGATTTGCTACATCACTAATCTCATGCATTAACTGAGGACACACATATACATCAATATGCTCGTCTCTCAATACATTGTACATCAATTCCTTTTGGAAACCCAATAGGAACGAGACCCACACATTGCAATCTATAATAACTTTCATTATGCGTAGCGCACCGCGCGGACTTCATTCATAATGTCCTCTTCCGAGAGATCTACATTCTGCGGACGAGTTTTTATAAACTCATCCAACACCTGCTCGCTGGTCTTGGCTTGCCACCCGAAACGGTTAACTAATTCTTGGAATAGCGTCCAATCTGTACGAGGTATATTCAAATAAACACCCTGTGTCATTGTTGTTGCTTGCATATTTGCTTTTCTTTGGTTGTTTAAACTTTTGCGACTGCAAAAGTACTACAAATTTCCGATATATGCAAATATTTGAGCAAAAAAGTTACGATTTTTTGCCTTTTTACGGTAATATCAGTATGTCAAAGATCTTTTTGCCTCTCATTTTAAGCCCTGAGGCGGGCTGCGTGAAAAAAAGTAACATGAGAATCATGGACGAAAGCCATGCATACAAAATCAGAATGTCAGCTTTTTTTCATAATATTTTTATATTTATACGTACGTATGTGCGCCTATATATATGCACACGATAAATTTGGGCACAAAGGTACAAAAAAAATTGCACCCGTGCAAATTTATTTGCATTTTTTGCGTATTTTGGGGCTTTTTGAACTATTTAAAGTCATTTTTCGCCTTTCGTATTCTTAAAAAAAGAAAAATACAGAACAAAAGCACGCCCACGCAAATGCGCAGGCGTACTCTGAAATATGTGGGTATGTATTAAAGTCCCAGACTAGCTTTGATAGCCGGCACTTGGGCATTTGCCTCAGCCGTACAACGCTCGTAGTCCGCACCCGTGAACGGCTTGCCGCTCTTAACCGGAATCTCGAAGTAGAACTTGATCTTCGGCTCCGTTCCCGAAGGACGTACAGACACCTTCAAACCGCCGTCTGTGAAGTACTGCAGCACGTTCGACGTAGCGTTCAACGGCATCTCAATCGGGCTCTCTACCCATGCACCATCCTTGAGGTCATATTGCTTGAGCAGCTTGAAGTCCTTGCGACGGATAACCTGCTGACCTGCAATCTCTTTCGGAGCGTTCTCACGATAGTTGACCATCATCGCCTGGATCTCTTCCGCACCGCTCTTACCCGGACGAACAACGTTGATCGTTGTCTCCAGTTGGAAGCCGTACTCCTCGTAAATCTTCAGCAGATAATCGTACAAGGTCATACCGTTGTCCTTCGCATAAGCAGCGATCTCGCAGATGAGGCAGATCGCCGAAGGCGAACATTTATCGCGTACAGCGTCGTACGGCAGGAAGCCGAAACTCTCCTCACCACCGCCGATATATTTGCGCTTACCTTCCCACATACGGATACGGTTAGCAATCCACTTGAAGCCCGTATATTCGTCCGTCAAGGTTACGCCTTGTGCGTCCGCAATCTTACGAATCAACTCACTGGTCACGATGGTCTTCACGATATACATATCGTCGCGCATCTTACCCAGACGCTTCATGTTATTGATGATGTAATAGTGGTACATGATATTGGTCTGGTTACCGTTGATGATCACCCACTCGCCCTTGTCGTTACGGCAAACGATAGCGATACGGTCAGCGTCCGGATCACTCGCAATCACGAGGTCTGCGCCCAGTTTGGTACCCAGTTTCATACCCAGCGTCATTGCCTCAGCGTTCTCCGGGTTCGGGCTAACCACCGTCGGGAAATTACCGTCAATGACCATCTGCTCGGGCACTACGTGGATATTCTGGAATCCCCAGCTGCGCAAACACATCGGCACGATCTGACGACCGGCACCGTGCATAGGCGTATAGACGATGTTGAGGTCTTTCTGACGAAGGATCGAATCCTGGTCAATCATGACGTCCTTAACCGCCATCATGAAGTCATAATCCATCTCACCGCCAATGATCTCAATCAGGTCCGGATTAGCCTCCCATTTGACATCCTCCATGCGCACTTTGTTCACCTCTTCGATGATACCCTGATCGTGCGGTTGGAGCACCTGGCTACCGTCCTCCCAGTATGCCTTGTAACCGTTATACTCTTTCGGATTATGGCTTGCCGTTACGTTCACACCACCCTGACATTTGAGATGACGGATAGCGAACGAGCACTCCGGCGTAGGACGCAGAGATTCAAACAGAAAGACCTTGATGCCGTTCGCCGAGAAGATGTTCGCCACCGTCTCTGCAAACAGTCGTCCGTTGTTACGACAATCGTGACCCACTACGACCGCTACACGACCGTTCTGCACATGGTCAAAACCACCTTCGCGTTGCACCTTCAGCAGGTAGTTCGCATACCCCTGCGTAGCCTGTGCCACGATGTATTTGTTCATTCGATTGGTACCCACACCCATGATACCGCGCAAACCGCCGGTACCGAACTCGAGGGTACGATAGAAAGCATCGATCAGTTCGGTCTTGTCCTCCGCTTCCATCAGCGCTTTCACTTGCGCACGGGTTTCCGCGTCAAAAGGCTCCTTCGTCCAAACTTCAGCAACCTCCATTACTTTTTTCAATTCATCTGTCATAATGGTAATAAATTTAAATGTTAATATTTTGTTTTATGATTTTCGAGATACCGATATACCGTTATTCCGGGATACCGAATTATTCCTTCACCTTGTATATCGCATCTAAATTGCGCACAAATCCATCAAAATCAAGACCGTAACCGATGACAAACTCTTCGCTGATCTCGTGACCGATATAGTCCGGTTTGGCGTCGTCATACTCCAACTTAGCCGGTTTGAAGAGCATGGTTGCCACGCGTACCGAGTTCGCTCCTAACCCACGCAGATGGGCCTTCAGCTGATGGATCGTCAGACCCGAATCGACGATATCTTCGATGATGACCACATCGCGCTGATCCACCACCTGTTGCAGCGGAACGATGAACTCCAGACGTCCTGTGGATGACATGCCCCAGTACGAACTGACGCGAATGAACGTAACCTCACAACGCACGTCTTTGAGCGCACGCAACAGGTCCGCTGCAAACACAAACGCCCCATTCAAGACTACCACAAAAAGCGGTTCCTTGTCTTGATAATCGGCACTGATCTTGTCCGCTACCTGCTGCACGTCTTTTGCAATCTCAGCAGGCGTTAACCATTCTTCAAAATGATACCCTTGTTCGTCAACTGTCCTCATAGTTCTGAAATAAGAAATCATTATACGGATAGCGTTTGATGTGAATCGCTTTGATTCGATCGTACATCAACGCTCTTAAAGCATCTATATTCTCTTTGTTCTTGGCGGAGATGAAGATACAATCGTCCCCTAACCGCGCCATCCAGGTCTTCTCCAAATCCTCCAACGACAAGTTCTCCCGTAGTACCGGCGTCAAGTCATCTTCCTCCTTCGGTATATAGGTGAACGCGTCCACCTTATTGAAGACCACAATGGATTGACGATTGGACGATTGACGATTAGACGATTTATTGCCCGATTGATTATCATTGACGATTTCGCTAATCGTCTGCTCTACCACCTCGTACTGCTCCTCAAAATTCGGGTGACTGATATCCACTACGTGGATAAGCAAGTCTGCTTCCCGCACCTCGTCCAGCGTTGATTTGAACGACTCTACCAAGTGGTGCGGTAACTTACGGATGAATCCCACCGTGTCGCTAAGCAGGAACGGCAAGTTCTCTATCGTCACTTTGCGTACCGTGGTGTCCAGTGTTGCAAAGAGCTTGTTCTCTGCAAACACATCGGACTTCGACAACAGGTTCATCAGCGTACTCTTCCCCACATTCGTATAACCCACCAAGGCTACGCGCACCATCTTTCCCCGATGTTGACGTTGCGTCGCCATCTGCTTGTCTATCGTCTTGAGTTGTTCCCGCAGCAAAGCGATACGTTGACCGATCACTCGTTTATCCGCTTCTATCTGGGTCTCACCCATACCACGGTTGGTACCACCACCGCCTCGTTGCCGATCCAAGTGACTCCACATACGCGTCAAGCGAGGTAACATATACTGCAAATGCGCCATCTCGACTTGCGTCTTCGCATAACTCGTCTGCGCGCGCTGCAAGAAGATCTCCAGAATCAATATCGTTCGGTCAATGACCCGCACGTCCGGCATACCTTTATGGTTCAATGCCTTCTCGATGTTCCTGATTTGTCTTGGACTCAGTTCGTCATCAAAAATCACCACATCAATTGGAGCACAGGTAACTTGGTCTGTGTTCTGTGTTCTGTCAGGCGAAGCCGGTCTGTCAGCGGAGCGGTCTTTAATATATTGGTCAATTTCAGCTAACTTACCTTCTCCGACATAGGTTGCGGTAACCGGCAGATTCAAACGTTGCGTGAATCGCTTGACGGGCACAATACCGTGGGTATCTGCCAAAAACGCCAACTCGTCCAGATACTCTTTGGTACGATCCTCCGGTTGGTTAGGCGTGATCAATCCCACCAAAACGGCATGCTCTATGTAGGGTTTTATCTCGATCATAAACTTTTGCGCTGCAAAAGTACAAAAAAAAAATGACATGTGCAAAAAAAATCGCCCAAATGAGCGATTTTTTTGCAAATTACTTACGAATACCGAGTTCTTTGATGATAGCACGATAACGCTCGATGTCTTTTGCCTTCAGGTAATCCAACATACGACGACGTTTACCTACGAGAGCGGTCAGAGCGCGCTCTGTACCGAAGTCCTTACGGTTCTCTTTCAAGTGCTCCGTCAAGTGGTTGATACGGAAGGTGAATAAAGCGATTTGGCTCTCTGCAGAACCGGTGTTCTTTGCGTCGTTGCCGTATTTAGCGAACAACTCAGCTTTCTTCTCAGAAGTTAAAT
>Ga0310696_10011436_pt1 | contig 10124 bp, 5 predicted proteins | sample AusTroGonzalo_MG_4_FD_203885 | JGI IMG/M metagenome (GOLD analysis project Ga0310696, IMG submission 203885) | Bovine rumen microbial communities from tropical cattle in Woodstock, Queensland, Australia - Gonzalo_02 (v2) (version 2) | ecosystem: Host-associated > Mammals > Digestive system >... | reverse complement strand
TTCACCACCACCTTGTACGAGGTATCCATCACGAAAGCGCCATCCAATATACTGGAACGGACCGACTTCGCCTGGAACTTGCCTTCGCCAAATGTCAGCTCGACCTTCGCCGATACAGGAACATTCGGCAGGCCGCGCAGCATCGGGTAGCTCGTACCTTCCTTGATATACCAGACGGAATCGAAATCGAAACCGGAGAAGGATTTCTGCTGCAGCATTTTACTGGATGTAAGCCCGTTGCCATGCAACAGAGAGTCCGAGCAGTTGTCGGCAAGGTAGTAGAAATCGGGTGTCGAAGCGGAGAACGTCTTCATAAAGCTGCCACATCTACGATTATTCTCCCAGAGAACCACTCCCGAAACATAACCCCTCACCGGATAAGAATTATCATACGCGAAGCCTCCACCATGGATATAATTCCCATTGACGGACAAGTCGCCCGTAGCATAACAATCCTCTATCACGGCCCGGTTGTTCATAGCAAAGATTCCCGCTCCCAAAACGTCACCCGTAGAATAGGAACGCCTGATGGTTCCGTCGTTCCCACCCACAAAACCTGCGCCACCATCTACATCGCCTGTAGCGAAGGATTTTTCGACTACGGCCTCACTTTCGACAACGCCCACAAAGCCGCCTACCGCGTACGTTCCCTTGGCATTGCCCAAGGCATAGCTATTGGATATAGCGGTATTGGTTCTGCCAACCAGGCCACCCACGTAAGCATAACCGGCCACATCGACCGCCGCATGCATGCTATCGATTTTCTTGCCATAGGCTGCACCGATCAATCCGCCTACATTGTTGGTTACCGAAGCATCGATAACGCCAGATGCCGTAGAGCCGGTCACAGTACCGCTATCGACACCGGCGATACCGCCAGTACCTTCGATGTCGAGCGCGACAATCTGGTACAAGGCCTCGTCATACCAGACATAGCCCTTGCCGCCATTTATGCTAGTCATATCCACCTTGGCAGAACTTGCGCTGACGCTTCCGGTCTTTCTGTTCAACCCGACTATGCCGGCCATGGAACCACTTTCAGAAACCACCTTCGCCGTTACGGTCGCCTTGTCGATAAGCCCGCCGTTAACCAGCGCAATACCGGCAAACTCGCCCATATTCCCGGTGACTTCCACCTTCGCCTTGACAATCTTGCCGTCGTTTGCATAGGCAATACCTGCAAACGGGAGTCTCCCGTTGACCTGCGCCTTTACCGTACAGTTCTCGACAGAACCCGTGTTATAGTTGACAATTCCTGCAGCCTGGTACGTAGAATCGAAGCTCGCTTCTACATGGACGTTCTTGATTACACCGAAGTTCGTCCCGACAATGCCGGCCACCTCGTTTGTCGAAAGGGAGTAATTCTTGAACGTGAGATTTTCTATCACACCAGACGGCGCCAACGTATCGATAAACCCGATCGGATCGCTCGCGTTATAAGATATGGTCAGGTTCTCTATGCTGAAGCCCTTGCCATCGAATTTACCGGAGAACGCTTCCGTATCCTGTATGCCGTAATCGCCGTAATAGCGTCCAAAGTACTCGATCTCCCCGATAGGTTTGAACCCTTTAGCCGCATTCCATTCAAGGACCTCGTTCGCAGACGCCGAAGCATCGATATCGTTTGCCAGCTGGTACACCGCCGACATCTTGTACTTGCCGAACCCGATAGATTTCAGGTCGGCGTATGTCTTGACGAGGAACGGATCATCCTTGGTTCCGGAACCCGCCATGTGCATCATCAACAAGTCGATATTGCGGTTGGGGCGAATCTTCTCGTTCATAGTCTGCGACAGGTAGTAGCTCGTAACAACCCAGGTAAAGTAAGGATACGTGGTGTCGGCAACGATCCTCCAGGTCTTTTCGAAATCCCAATCCTTAAAGGTCTCCTTTTGGACCATCTGATCGGTAGTCCTAAGTTCACCGGCCGCCGTCGTCTTGGTTTGCCACAGCGTGCTATCGTAATACACCGACGTGTAAGTCGACTTGACATCTTTACCCACAAGCCCGCCAAAATCAGACGTTCCCACGACATTGCCCGCGCCAAAGGAATTCTCCACCCAGGCGGTATTCGAATAACCCGTCAGTCCACCGACATTCTGTTCACCCAGGACCGTCGCAATGGAGTAGCAATCCTTAATGGTGTTGGGAGTTCTCAAACTTCTCATGCCGCCCACAAGGCCGCCGACATAAACCTTACCGGAAACGGTATCCCTCGATGCACTCAACGAAAGGGAACCGAATGATTTTTTACCGACAATGCCGCCAACATAGTCCATGCCATGGACACCGCTCTTCACATAAATCCTTTCAATCTCCGCACCGTTATCGACTCCGGCAACGGTACCAACATAATTCTTGCCGCGTACAACGCCCTTAACACGCGTGGATTTATACGAATAACTTTCGCCAAAATACGAGGTCGTGTCAAAGACAATGCCACTCACCTTGGCGCCTTCCGCCAGGGCCCGGAAAAGTCCCACAGAGTCTTCATCGGGGCGGTTAATATTCAGGCCCGCAATAATCTTGTTGTTGCCAATAAACACACCGCTAAATTCGCCAATCGGTTCAAAACCCTTACAGAGAGTACTGTCAGCATTGCAATTTTCCTTGAATGATTCCGAGGCTTCAATATTTCCCATCAACTTGTAATACGCATCAAGACCGTATTCATATTTGCCGATATACTTGAGATCATCGTAATCGTAAATCTTGTAGGGGTCTATTTCTGTGCCAGCACCGGCGAGCACGTTTACCGTACCGTCATCTACAAGCGTACCCGGCAATATCGGGTCCATGCCCTTGAAGTACGGGTAAGAAACGCCTTCCTGGATTTCCCATACCGATTCAAAGTCATAGCTCTTATATGTCGACTGTAGCAGCATTTCAGCAGTAGTCTTGCCCTTCCGACCGATTCCTGCAACAGTGCTGTCAAAGAAGCATGTACTGTCATCTACCACTTTGCTACTGCCGTCCCCAAGAATTCCTTCGGCAGCGTATTCGGGAGTTTTGAACATGCTTGCCGAATAAACGCGATAGACATCCCGCATTCCATCACCAAAGCTGTAGTCATAATCGTTGCCAATAATGCCACCGACATTTTCATGGCCCTTGATAACGTTAACAGAGAACGCATCGGTCAACGTAACGTAGCTCCTTGTGTAGCCAATAATGCCGCCAACATTTTCCGTACCCTTAATCTTCCCAGTCGTTCCGACATAAACAACACTATCTGCAACACTGTAGCCAATCAAACCACCTACAGACCATTCACCCTGAACATCGCCATTTAAAGAAACGACATGGCTCACGACAGCATTGCGTGATTCGCCAATCAAGGCACCCACAACCCAAGAGCCAACGACCTTCGTGTTTTCAAGTGTCAAGTTCTGGATCACGCCACTTTCGGCATATCCAAACACACCCGTAAAGTCGCGGGTGGGCTCGTCAATTACCAAATTCTTGATGGTATGATTCTTGCCGTCAAACGTTCCATAGAAAATATGCACGCTATCGCCTATGGGTTCGAACTTCAAACCTTTAGCATCGATATCGGCAGTCAGTTCGTAATTTCCAAACAGCGGGTACGCAAGATTGCGCCCGATTTTTTGGAGTTCTGCAAAAGTCGAAATTTCAATCTTGTTCGGGATAGCCACATGACTCGATGTTCCCCACACCGTATCCGTACCGACAACCGCACCAATTCTGTAGCCATAGTACAAAGAATCTCTGCAAAGGGAATCATTTACAAACACCGGCTGCACAGAGCCTGTCCACTTTCCTACAAGCTCGCCATCCACCTCAATGAGTGAGGCTACCACCGGAATTTCTTGCCACTTAGACGCTACCGTCGGAATAGCAATCGGAACAAGAGCCTTTTCCGAGAAACGATTTTCTTTCAGATAGGGAAACGACTTGCCTTCGTCAATATCCCAAATTTTAATAAAGTTTCCCGTAGGGCTACTGCAATAACCCGCATATTCGTAATAAAAGCAGGTGTCCGTACCATCGATAGCATACTCGTCATAACCCACGGTATCCCAACCCGCATAAGATTCCCATTTCAACATCTGGGCTGTCGTAAGGCCAACGCCTCCTGCACTCGAATCGAGACCCGAAATCTCAGTATTCCAATAGGAACTAAAAATCGAATCGGGAGAATACCCGACAAGTCCGCCAACATCGTCATTCCCTTGAACTGAAGCTGCTGCATAAGAATGAATAATCTTAGCACCGGAACCAGCAATGCCACCGACATACCGTTTCCCTTTCACCGAACCCATGGCGAACGAAGCGTACACATAACCACCGTTTCCGACAGCACCGCCGACATGCGATTCGCCTTCAATGTTACCAAGGGAATACGAATACATAATTCCGCCCTTCTCGTTGTCGCCAACGATGCCGCCGATATCATCATCGAAATCGTATCCGTAAGAATTCAAGTTCATCAAGGAAACACTTGAATAAACCATTCCCTTGGAATAGCCAGCGATGCCACCCACATCATCAATCTCCGACGTTCCCGGAACAATCGAACCATTAGAACGAGAATTATTCACATAACCCGTCAAATAGCCGGCAATACCGCCCACATCTTTTTTCAAGGCTATGATATCTGCATCAACATAGGCAGTATCAAGATTCATGTCCAACTGGCCGACAATACCGCCCACCCGCTGCGAGCCCTTGACAGTCCCCTGGAAAGAGACATCCGCGATAGTCGCTTTATCGTTATAATCCTTCGTGGCATGGCCGGTAATACCGCCCACATAGTTTTGTCCCTGAACAAAACCGTTTGTCACCTTAACGTTCTTGATAGACCCCACCAACTTTGCAGCCACCGTCGCGACATAGTTCGATTCGGACACCCTGCCCGTCACATGGCTATGATCAAAATTCAGATTGGAAACGGAACCACCCAAGTAAGAAATAAACGCCACATCCCTTTCGCACGGGAGCCAAATATTCAAGTTGCTGATGGTGTGGTTTTGCCCATCGATATTCCCCCAGAAAATAATGCTGTCAGCAGCATCCTTATTCTTACCGATAGAGATAAAACCATTGCAGCCATCCGCATTGCACATTTCATTCTTCGAAGCAGAGGCATCGATATCTTTTGTCAGAACGTAATCCGAAGAATACAGATAGACGCCCTTGCCTATCGCCTTCAAGTCCTCATAGTCTTCGATTTGGAACGGGCTAGTCGCAGAACCGTCACCCTTCATAACGCCATTGGCGGCAAAAACGGCTGTTGCAAAAACTAATACAGCAACAAATATTGAGAAACCTTTGACACGCCTCATATGTTCTCCTTCTTTTTTATTAAAAATAATAAAAAAACGCAGGAATCTCCCACGTTTTTCTCTTAAAGGCTCACCCTTGATAGGTATTTAAGTTTTCGGCTTAATCCTAGCACTCAAATAACTGAGCACCAGGTTCTGCCACACCACATAGCAAGTGGGGGCAAGGGCCACCACGGGGCCTGCATACAAAGTAGCAATCCAAATCACGAGAGTGGTGTTTTTCTGGCCCATGCTCTGTGCACTTTCAATGGGGCGGCGGTTCTTTTCGACATACCAGCCGAGGGCATACAGCAGAATGCAAAGAATCAGCGAAATTCCCGCCATCATCGGAAGCTTTCCGCTATTCCACAAATCCCAGAAACCCATTTCGCGAATGTCGTAACTCGCCTTCGCCAAAATCACAAACACCGAGAAGGTCCACACGAACATGGTGTACTTCTGGAATTTCGCGGCGCGGTCAGCAAGTTCCGGGTAAAAGGCACGCAGACCCAAGGCAAATGCCAGCGGAATGCTAATAATGGGCTGAATGGTATTGAAAATCTTCATGGCGATTTCGGAGAGGCCCGCATCGGTCCCGGTCAAGTAACCGAACACAAGGGGAATCGAAAAGCACGCAATCAAGTTTCCGCTCAAGAAAATCTTCAAGGCAAGGGATGCCGAACCGCCCAGCATTTTTGCCATGGCAGGGGCCGCATTTGCAGGCGGGCAAAGCGCAATAATCGCACCGCCCAAAAGGACTTCCCGCGGAAGGTCAAGCAGCTTTACAATACCTGCAATTATGGCAACGAGCAACAAGCTCACCACAAGGGCGCGAATTTCAATTTTAAACGTGTAACCATGGGTTTGTGGCGGAATTTTCGTCACAAACGTCAAAAACATCATGGTTCCGATCAAAAACGGCATTAATGGCGAAAGCACATGTGCCTGTGGGAGCAAAATCCCGAGCAAAATCGCAATCGGCATCAAAATGGCACGCAAATTCTTCATACGCGCCCAAATGTAGAAAACCGCCCAAACCTAGGCAAGATGGGGATTAATTTCTATATTTGAGCCCATGTTACGTTCAAGGTACGAAGCGTTTGACTTCGTGGAAAAGAAGGCCGAAGTCAAGAAAAAGTCGGGCAACCCGATCTTGATGATTGTGTCCGGCTATCTCGCGCTGGTTTCTTTAGGAGCACTCTTGTTATCGCTCCCGTTTGCTCAGCGTGAACCGGTCGGCGTACTCGATGCCTTCTTTACGGCCATGTCTGCCGTGTGCGTCACGGGCCTTTCCACCATCGATATCAGTGCCAGTTTTTCCACTTTCGGCAACTGGGTTCTCGTAGTCCTCATGCAGGCAGGCGGTCTTGGAATCATGACGATTTCTACCGTGATTATCTTGCTGGCCGGCATGCACCCGGGATTCAACCACCAATCAGCCCTCCTTGCTAACTATACTCAGGAAGGTAACGTCGATGCCGGCCGAATCCTCAAGGCAGTGCTCCCCTTTACCTTCGGACTCGAAGCTGTCGGCGCCGTCATTTACTTTACGCAGTTCAGCGACATGGAACTTTACGACCGCCTTTTCTGCAGTCTGTTCCAGGCCGTCAGTTCCTTCTGTAACGTGGGCTTCACCTTGTTCCCCGATTCTCTGGTTCGCTACCAGTTGAATCCGCTCATGAACATTACGACCTGCGTGCTTGCCCTGGCAGGCGGCTTCGGTTTCTTGGCTATTACCGAAATCCGCTACCTGTTCGACTTTAAAAAGCGCGCCATCCGCAAGGTGTCGCTGCATACCCACATTGCCACGGGCTTTACCCTGATTATCGTCTTCGTCAGTATCGCCTTCTTCATGTTCAGCGAATGGAGCAATACTTTTGCAGGCCTGAACTTCGGAGAAAAACTGGAATCCAGCGCCTTTATGGCCTTCACCAGCCGTACCGCCGGTCTTAACAACATCAATACCTCGGCTCTGAGCGTGGGTTCGCTGTTCTTCTTCGTGATTATCATGCTCATCGGTGCGAACCCCGGTAGCTGCGGTGGCGGTATCAAGACCACGACCACGGCTGTGATCTTCTTGCTGGGCTTCAACCGCCTTTTGGGCCGTAACAAGACCCAGATTCTGGGCCGTACCATTCCCGAAACCACGGTCGATAAGGCGGTGCGAATTTTCGTGGTGGCTATCGTGGTGGTGGTCGTAGCAACCCTCGTGCTTCTCGAAACCGAGGCCGCCGGCAACTCCATCGAGCAGGTATCGTTCCTCAAGGTCTTCTTTGAAGTGGCCAGCGCCTACAGCACCTGTGGGCTTTCCATGGGCCTTACCCCCGATCTTTCGATTGCAGGCCGAATCGTAATCTGCACAGTGATGTTTGTCGGCCGTATGGGCCCGCTCTTCCTGATCTCTGCCGTGGCAAAGAAGCAGGAGCAGGGCATGTGGTACGCCGAAGAAGACATCATGGTGGGTTAGTTATGAAATTACAGATTCTCGGGCTTTTCTTTGCCATTACTGTGACAAACGCCGCCTCGATTTGGGAAAATTCCCTCTGGGACTCCCCAAAGAAACAAGAGCAAAAAACTGCCCCCCAGGCCGTTCGAGCAAACCAGGCAGAAATCAAGGCCAGCCCCAATACCTTTCTCGATACCCGCGACAACCAGTTATACAAGACCATTACGGTATACGGCACCAAATGGTTTGCCGAGAACCTGAACTACGAACGCATCACAAGCGCCTGCTACAACAATAAGCTCTATTGCAAAAAAGAGGGCCGCCTTTACGCATGGGAATTTGCGCGAGACGCATGCCCTCCGGGTACCAGGCTCCCGACCGTAGCCGACTGGGAAACGGCCCTTAGGGCCAGCAATTTTGAAAGGACTCTGCCCCTGAACGGGTACCGTTTCCATAACGGCAGTTTTTACGATTATGGCAATACAGGGGCCTATTGGACCGCCGAAGAAAAAGAAGACTATGTCGGATATGCCTACTTTTTTACATTCCGGTTAGGCGAATGGCGAAAAGAAGCCTTTTACAAGGAACAAGGCAATTCAATCCGTTGCATTGTAGACGATGGAAAACCGGCTACATCCGATAAATGGGGCTATCAATAACTATCTTTAGGCTATGGCTTCTAAACAATTTGTAGTGGTAGGACTAGGTAACACGGGCTATTTTTTGGCCCGCCATTTGACCGCACTCGGACACGATGTGATGGTCGTAGACCCGAGTCCCGAAAAAATCCAGGATATTTCGAACCAGGTGGCCCAGGCAGTCGTTGCCGACGGCACCCGCAAAAAGCAGCTGCAGTCGCTCCCGCTTTCCAAGGTGGACAGCGTCATTTGCTGCATTGGCGAAGACCTGCAGGCCTCTCTCCTTACGGTCCTGAACCTCAAGGAACTGGGCGTCAAGCACATTATCGCCAAGTCCAGTAGCCCGGCTCATACCATTATTCTGGAAAAGCTCGGCGTGGCAGACATCTTCCACCCGGAACGCGACATGGCCATTTCGCTGGCCGAGCGTCTCAACCGCCCGAACATGCTGGACTACCTGCCGTTCATGGAAGGCTTCTCCATTGTCGAAATCGCCTGCCCCGATGCTTTCCTCGGCAAGACCCTCAAGGACTTGTCGCTGACCCACAAGTACGGCATCCAGGTGATCGCCATCCGCGACCCGCTGGAACGCACGCCCAAGATCGGTAACATCGCCGACTACGTGCTCAAGGAAAACGACGTGCTGTTCGTGATAGGCCCGAACGAAGCTCTGGACAAGCTCAAGACCTAACGTTCAACAAGCTGGCCCCGAAAGCCTCATAAAGCCTCGAGCACCCAATATGACAAAAGCCGACGAATCCGTCGGCTTTTAAATTTTTCGTTCTGTTTTACAGATAAACTAGAATACCGGTTTGGTGGAAGCGGCACGTTCCGAGGCGCGGCCAGAACCCGCATGCTTTTCGGTTGCGAGCTTGCGGTGCGTCACGGCACCCACTGCAAAATAACGGCCTTCCTTCTGTACCAGTCCGGTGTAAATGTTCAACACCTTCTGGGAGAACCACTGCTGGTACAGGTTCAAAATGCTTTCCTTCAGGGCCGAAGTTTCGTCAATTGCCGGGTTGCCCGAGGGCTTGCCGTACTTGAGCGTAAACTGTTCAGACATGTAGGCTACAGCTTCAAAAGACTTATTCAGACGGGCGCGTTCGACACGACCGGTACGAATTTCAAAAGAGTAGAACTTGTCGTTCTTGTTAAAAATAAAGTCAACCTGGACCGGCAGTTCACCGAACATAAAGACCGGAATGACGACACGTTCGCCTTCGCCACTTTGACCATACGGCTCGTAACCGAGCTTCATCACCTCTTCGATAACGGTCTCACGGGTGGCACCAAAGGGAATACCCGCAAAGTCATTATAACGCTGGGCGGCCGCTTCCAGAGAAAGCAGCAGGGTCAAAATCGTTATAATAAATCCAAAGTGTTTCACAGGATTCTCCTAAGAATCTTTGTAAAAGATAGTAAACTTTGCCAAGTTGGTAAGTCCTTATCTGATATTTTCTTAGAAAAAACGCCGATTATCTATATTTTGGCTCATGGCAAGCACTTTTGGCAAAATTTTTAGCGTTACTACCTGGGGCGAATCCCATGGTCCGGCCGTCGGTTCGGTCCTGGATGGCTGCCCCGCAGGCCTCGAAATCACCGAAGAAGAAGTCCAGGCGGAACTCAACCGCCGCCGCCCCGGGCAGGGCAAAATGACCACCGCCCGCGACGAAAAGGACCAGGTTAAGATCCTTTCGGGCGTTTTCGAAGGCAAAACCACCGGAACCCCGATTTCTTTCGCCGTCTTTAACGAAG
>Ga0310696_10011434_pt1 | contig 10126 bp, 9 predicted proteins | sample AusTroGonzalo_MG_4_FD_203885 | JGI IMG/M metagenome (GOLD analysis project Ga0310696, IMG submission 203885) | Bovine rumen microbial communities from tropical cattle in Woodstock, Queensland, Australia - Gonzalo_02 (v2) (version 2) | ecosystem: Host-associated > Mammals > Digestive system >... | reverse complement strand
CTGCCGATGTCCGTTCCCGTGAGCTACCAGGAGATAGCGCATTGCTTGGAGAAGAGTATCAGCAAGATAGAGGGCGCTATCCTGCAAGCTTTGGAGTCCACTCCGCCTGAGTTGTACTCGGACATCGTGAAACGCGGTATCTACCTGACCGGCGGTGGTGCACTGCTGCATGGTCTGGCTAACCGTCTGACCGACAAGATAACGATTCAGTTCCACGTAGCGGATGATCCGTTGCACTCGGTAGCACGTGGAACAGGTGTCGCGCTCAAGAATGTAAATAACTTCGGCTTCCTGCTTCGCTAATATAGCGTTCTATGCAGAACCTGCTGAAAATACTGCTGCGTTATAGCAACTTCCTGGTCTTTATCGCCTTGGAAGTTGCTGCGTTTTTGCTCATATCCTATAATAATGCTTTCCCACGGAGCAGCATGCTGAGTACAGCCAATGCCGTAGTGGCATGGCAAGAGGAACAGGTGAGCGAAGTGCGCGGGTATTTCAGTCTGCGTAGCCAGAATGAGCAGTTAGCTACAGAGAACGCGGCACTGCGGAATCAAATTTGTTCGATGGAATCGGGCGAAGTTGATACCATCACGCATTATGTGCCCGCCAAAGTGGTACAGATGACAACCGACCAGTTGCATAACTACCTGACCATTGATTTGGGTAGCAATCATGGTATACAGCGCGGGCAAGGCGTACGAAACGAGGAAGGTGTGGTGGGTATCGTTCGGACAGTAGGCCCCCACTACAGCGTGGTACTACCCGTCATCAATACACACACGAACATCAGTTGCCGCTTTGCCAAAAACGACTATATAGCCACCTTGCAGTGGAACGGCAAAGATTGTCGGTTTGCCCAACTGGCAGACGTAGCGGCACACATGGTGGTAAACGCAGGTGATACGATAGTGACCAGCGGTTTGAGTCCCGTCTTTCCCGAAGGAATACCCGTTGGAATCGTGGAAAACAGCGTGCTAAAAGAGGGTGATTCGTATTATACCATCCGTGTGCGTTTGAACACCAATTTCAAACGGCTACGCTATGTAGAAGTGGTGCAGAACGCACATCAACAAGAATTGGAGGATCTGCAACATGGACTGGACTAAACAACTCGGACGATACATCCTGGTCATGGTGCTGCAGGTACTGCTGTTTGACCAGTTGCAGTTATGGGGAGCGTGCCATCCGTATATCTATATACTCTGCCTGCTGATGATGCCAATCACGCTCCCGCACAGCGCAGACATGCTTATAGGCGCGGCAGTAGGACTGGTGATGGATGTGTTCTGCAATTCGTTGGGCATTCATATGGCAGCCTGTATTCTGCTGATGTTCATACGTCCGTACCTGTTGGGCGTTATCGTAAACGACAAAGACCGTTTGAACGAACAGATAACGCTACGCACTTTAGGTTGGGAAGCGATGATTAAGTACGTGGCAATCTTAGTGGTCATTCACCATTTGACGGTATTCAGTCTGGCGGCTTGGAGTTGGGCACATATGGGGTTTGTGCTGCTGGAGACCATAGTCAGCAGTATTGTCACGATTCTCATTATCATCGGCTATAACGCACTCAAATACAGATGATTAACGATTCGTATTATAGACGCCGGTTTGTGATCAGCGGCATTGCCGTTGCCGTTGTTTTGGTATATATAATACGACTTTTCTACCTGCAGATCATTGACCAATCGACCAAAGACCAGGCCGACAACAACGCACTGGTCAAACAGACTATCTACCCGTCACGAGGCCTGATTTACGACCGAAACGGCGAGTTGTTGGTTTTCAATCAGCCTATCTACGAGATCACGATGACCATGCGTGACATGGGCAAAGACTGGGACACCACCGCCTTCTGCCGGTGCCTAGCTATCACTCGTGAAGAATTTGATGAACGCATTGCCGAGATCAAAGACCGGCGCAAGAACAGAGGCTATTCCAAGTACACTCCACAAGTGTTTATGGGGCAACTGAAAAAAGAGGATATAGCCACGCTGCAGGAAGAACTCTTTTTTTTCCCGGGTATTCAGATTCAAAAACGTACGTTACGTGACTATACCTACAAAGCGGCGGCACATGTGTTAGGTTCGGTAGGCGAAGTAAGTCAGTCGGATATCGACAACGATGCTTACTACACCCGAGGCGACTACTCGGGACGTGACGGCTTGGAACGAACCTACGAACAGCAGCTACGGGGAGAGAAAGGTGTGGAGATACTGATGCGCGATTCGAAAGGGCGGATTCAGGGCAGTTATCAGAACGGCGCGTTAGACCGGACAGCCAAGGCCGGAACGGATATCAACATCACGATAGACATTCAATTGCAGCTGTTGGCAGAGGAGTTATTGGCAGGCAAGATAGGCAGTGCGGTAGCTATCGAACCGAAGACCGGCGAGATATTGGCGTTGGTATCCAATCCGGCATGGAATCCCAAAGTGCTGGTAGGTAAGGAGCGCAACAAGAACTATAATGTGCTACTCAATGACCCCACCAAGCCGCTCTACAACAGAGCCACGCAGGCCACCTACCCTCCGGGTTCGACCTTCAAGACCATTCAGGCGCTCGTCTGTCTGGAGGAAAAAGCAATTACGCCGAACACTCTCTATCCATGTTCGGGTCCTGGTAGTACCCCTATAAAATGTACGCACCACCATGGTTCACCCGTAGCCTTGGATAAAGCCATTGAGCAGAGTTGTAACCCTTATTTCTGGTGCGCCTTCCGCGATTTTATGCAGAAAGGAAACGAAAACGATATACACGCGCGATACGACTTATGGCGAACCGATGTCATGTCCTTCGGTTTGGGACAGAAGTTTACCGACACCGACCTTAGTGAACAATCTTCCGGAACGATCCCCAGTTCTGCCTACTACGACCGGTGGTACGGCAAGAACGGATGGAAAGCTATAACGATTCGTTCGCTCAGTATAGGTCAAGGAGAGATACTCGTTACGCCGCTCCAATTGGCTAATCAGGCAGCCGCTATTGCCAACGAAGGATTCTATATCACGCCACACCTCAATAAGGACTATTCCATGCGGATTCATCGACATAATTTGGACATTGAGAAGCGGCATTTTGAGGTGGTGAAAGACGGTATGCACCGCGTAATGAAGTACGGAACGGGGCGTTGGTACCCGATAGAAGGGGTAGAGACGGCCGGTAAGACCGGTACGGCTCAGAACCCGCACGGTAGAGACCATGCTATTTTTATCGGGTTTGCACCGGTAGAAGATCCTCAAATAGCGGTGGCAGTAGTTGTTGAAAACGCAGGTTTTGGTGCCACATGGGCCTGTCCGGTGGCCAGCATGATGATGGAGCAATACCTTACGGGAGAAGTGAAACGGAAAGATTTACGTAAACGTATAGGAAGCGCAGTACTTAATGAGAGCGTCAAGAAATGGTAACATATGGCAACATGTCGATTGGGTGACGATCGGTTTGTTTATCGGTTTGACCGTCTTCGGATGGCTGAACATTTACGGCGCGAGCTATACGTTTGACCAAACGAGTATCTTTGATTTCTCCAACCGCGCCGGTAAACAATTCACATGGATGATGGGTGCAGCAGTGTTAGGTATAGTGCTGCTGTTGATCGACTACCGCACCTACGACGCCCTAGCCTATTTTGCGTACGGAGCCATGCTGCTGTTACTGTTAGCCACGCCCTTCCTTGCACACGACATCAAAGGTTCGTTGTCCTGGATCTCGTTAGGGCCGGTCAATTTGCAGCCTGCCGAGTTTGCCAAGTGTATAGTGGCGCTCGCCGTGGCCAAATACATGGGTCGATACGATTACAAACTACGAACTTGGCGCGATCTCATCGTACCTTTTGCGCTGATTGGCGTGCCGGCACTGATCATTATGGTACTGCAAAAAGAGACCGGTTCGGCACTCGTTTTTGCGGCCTTCCTGTTGGTCTTCTACCGGCAAGGCATGAGCGGCTATGTGTTATGGATGTGCGTAGCAGCCGTAGCGCTGTTCATCATCAGCGTCCGTTGGGGAGCCGTGCCGTTGCCCTTAGGTAGCGGCAGTGTGGGTATCCTGACCTGTATGTTGCTGTTGACGGCCGTGGAGATATACTTTATCTGCAAAGAACATCCGATGCGTTGGCAAGCCCTCATCCTGATGGGCAGCGTGGCAGTGATTTACGGCATAGCACTTATTATCAATATTTTCGTGTGTGTTCCGTTCGATTGGGTATCCATGGGAATAGTGATGGCACTGGTGATCTACAATATCTTCGTCAGTCTGTACTGGCGCAAGTATATGCTGCTGATTGTGGCCGTGTTCACCTTGTTCTGCATCGGCTACACGCACGCGTGCGATTTTGTATTCACCAAGGTGCTGCAACCTCACCAACGGATACGTATTGAGGTGCTGTTGGGTATGAAAGAGGATCCGGCGGGTGCTGGATACAATGTGAATCAGGCACGAATAGCTATCGGATCTGGACGATTCCTGGGCAAAGGCTACCTGAACGGCACGCAGACCAAGTTGCAGTTTGTGCCAGAACAGGATACGGATTTTATCTTCTGCACCGTAGGTGAAGAATGGGGATTCGCGGGTTCGGTCGGCGTGCTGCTGGTGTATCTGCTCTTTATTCTGCGGCTCATCTACATCGCTGAGCGGCAACGGAACGTCTCGACGCGTATTTATGCCTATTGCGTGGCTAGTATCTTCCTTTTCCACCTGACGATCAATGTAGGTATGGTGTTGGGCCTATTGCCGGTGATCGGTATCCCGCTGCCGTTCTTCAGTTATGGAGGTAGTTCGCTGTGGGGTTTCACCTTGCTGTTATTCATCTTACTACGGCTGGATGCAGCGCGTATGGAGCAATTGAGATAGTATGTTTGTTACCGACCCCATAGGTATAATAGGCGAGGAGGAAGCCTCCAAGATGTTGGAAAAGAAAGGGTTCAAAGTAGTTGAACACAACTGGCGTTTGGGGCATCTGGAGATCGACTTAATCGCGGAGAGCAAGAAAGAGATAGTGTTTGCGGAAGTGAAAGCGCGGACCACCCTCTTCGGCGACATCCGGCCGGAGGAGTATGTGGACGAAGATAAGAAAAGACGTATGATAACAGCCGGTAATGCCTATGTCAAAATGCATAAATCGGACAAGGCACTACGGTTTGATATCATTGGCATAGTGGTTGATCCGGAAACGGCAGAGATCACATACCGCTGTCATATGGAGAACGCTTTTGCACCCACGATGCGGGCTGTCAGTTCCGGCAGTTACGCAGGCGGGTGGAAATGGCATAGGCGTTCCAAAACTATTAGAAAAATACGATGAAATGGACTTTAGATACGATGTAATAGTAGTAGGAGCGGGACACGCCGGATGTGAGGCGGCGAGTGCTGCTGCCCGGATGGGCAGTAAGACGCTGCTGATCACGATGGACATGAATAAGATAGCCCAGATGAGCTGCAATCCAGCTGTAGGAGGCATAGCCAAAGGTCAGATAGTGCGCGAGATAGACGCATTAGGTGGACAGATGGGTATCGTGACGGACAGGAGTGCTATTCAGTTCCGTTTGCTGAACCAGAGCAAAGGACCGGCTATGTGGAGTCCGCGCAGTCAGAGCGACCGGAAACGGTTTATCGAAGAATGGATCAAGGTGCTCAGTCACACTGACAACCTGTACCTCTGGCAAGATATAGTGACGAGTCTTATTATCAAAAATAATAAGGTTTGCGGTGTGAAAACTATGTTAGGCGTTGAGATGCAGGCGGAAGCCGTGGTTCTGACAAATGGTACTTTTCTCAACGGTTTGATGCATTGCGGCAAGACGCAGATTGTAGGCGGCAGGACTTCCGAACCGGCCTCGCACGGACTAACGGAACAGTTAGTGGGCTTAGGATTCAAGAGCGACCGGATGAAGACGGGTACTCCGGCGCGCGTCGATGCTCGATCAATTCATTTCGATGAATTGACGCGTCAAGACGGCGATGACAGTTGGCGTAAGTTCAGTTATTTGGATTCGGTCCAGAGAGGACTAAAACAGATGCCGTGTTGGATCACTTATACGAGCACCAAGACGCACGATGTGCTGCGAGCCGGATTGGCAGATTCTCCCCTTTTCAACGGACAAATTCAGAGCATAGGCCCTCGTTATTGTCCGAGTATAGAGACCAAGATTGTTACGTTTGCAGATAAGGATGCACATCAGTTATTCCTGGAACCGGAGGGTGTGGACAGCAATGAGTATTACGTAAACGGTTTCTCGAGCAGTTTGCCCTGGCAGGTTCAGTTAGCGGGACTGAAGACCGTGAAAGGTCTGGAAGATGTGGTGCTCTATCGTCCGGGTTATGCCATTGAGTATGACTTCTTTGATCCGACACAACTGCACCACACCTTAGAAACTAAACAGATAAAAAATCTGTTTTTTGCCGGTCAAATCAACGGTACTACGGGTTACGAGGAAGCAGCAGGTCAAGGGTTGGTGGCAGGCGTAAATGCACATATCAATATACATGGAGGCAATCCGTTCACGATGAGCAGAGATGAGAGTTATATCGGTGTACTGATTGACGATTTGGTCAATAAGGGAGTGGATGAACCATATCGGATGTTCACATCACGGGCAGAATATCGTATTCTCTTGCGTCAGGATAATGCCGACGAGCGTCTCACGCAACGCAGTTACGAGATGGGATTGGCAGATAAAGAGCGGTATGATTTATGGCGTAAGAAACAAGCAAGTTGTGCAGATTTCATCGGCTATATGCGCAGCACTATTGTGCATAAAGGAGAGATAGACGGATGGTTGGAGCGCATCGGCAGTTCTGCGCTGCATGAGGGAACCAAGATAAGCGATCTGGTGCTTCGTCCGCAAGTAGGTATCCAAGAATTGGCAGAAGTGCTGCCCGAACTGAAAGCAAAGATGGCCGAACTATCCGATGAGATCGTAGAGAGTTGTGAAATTCAGATCAAGTATGCGGGTTATATCAAACGCGAACAAATGGAAGCCGCTAAGTTGCAACGTCTGGACCAGATACGTATACCGGACGGCTTCAATTACGAGGACGTACAGAGTTTAAGCACAGAAGCCCGTCAGAAGTTAAGCCGGATTCGCCCCAAGAACATCGGTGAGGCACAACGTATTCCGGGCGTCAGCCCCAATGATGTAAGTGTATTGTTGGTACTAATGGGACGATAAAAATGAATTTTAGTTTGCAAAGCAAACTATTTGAATTGTTCCACGTGAAACAAAAACAAAATATTATGACAGCAGAAGACGTAAAAAAAGCTATTCGAAACGTGCCTGATTTTCCAATTAAGGGCATACAGTTCAAGGACATCACTACGGCCTTGGCCAAACCGGAGTGTTTAAAATGGATGCGTGATGAGATTGTAAACAGATACGATGGATTAGGTATCACGCAGGTGGTGGGTATAGAGTCACGGGGATTCATTCTTGCTCCAGCGGTAGCTATAGAGTTAGGTGCGGGGTTTGTACCTATTCGTAAACACAATAAACTGCCGGCAAAGACGGTTTCCGTTACCTATGCCAAAGAGTATGGAGAAGATACGATACAGATTCACAAGGATGCTCTCAATGAGAACGATATAGTATTGATCCATGATGACATCTTAGCTACAGGCGGTTCGATGGCAGCTGCGATAGAGTTGGTAAAGAAATTAGGCGTAAAGAAGATATACGTGAATTGTATCATTGAATTAGAAGGTTTGCACGGAAGAGAATTTCTGCAAGGCAAAGCAGAGGACGTAGATTGCTTGTTCGGGATAGAAGTTGATGAATAAGAAAGATGAACATATTGCACTGCTGTTAAAGCGGATTCCGGAGAGTCCGGGTGTGTACCAATACTTTGATAAGGACGGGCAGATCATCTATGTGGGTAAAGCAAAGAACCTGCATCGGCGTGTCAACAGTTATTTCACCAAAGATCATCCTTCCTCCAAGACACGCCAACTCGTTACAAATATAGCGGATATACGTTATGTGGTGGTAGAGAGCGAGCAAGATGCATTTCTTTTAGAGAACAATCTGATCAAGCAATACCAGCCTAAATATAACATCTTACTCAAGGACGGAAAGAGTTATCCGAGTATCTGTATTACCAAGGAACCGTACCCGCGGATATTTAAAACACGAACCATCAACAAGAAAACGGGCGAATATTACGGTCCATATAGTTACGGATATACGGTAGAAATGGTGTTGGAGTTGATACATAAACTCTATCCGATAAGGACCTGCAATATGCCAATATCGTCCGATTCCATCGAGAAAAAGAAGATGAGAGTTTGTTTGAAATACCATTTGAAGAATTGTTGCGGTATTTGTGAAGGAATAGGGAAAGATCAATATCAAGAATGGATAGAGCAAGCGAGAAAGTTGATTAAGGGCGATGCGCACGAGATAGGAAAGCAGTTAGAGGATGAAATGTCGATGAAATCGGCAGAAATGAAGTACGAAGAGGCGGCAGAGATAAAGCGGAAGTTGGAACTGTTGGAGCAATTCAAGAGTAAGACCATTATTACAAACACGACCGCCAAAGATGTGGATGTATTCGGGTACGACGAACAGGACGATAAGGTATATATATCGATGCTGCATGTGCATAACGGAAGCATAGTGCAGGGTCAGACAATCGAGTACCGGCGTAAGATGGAGGAGGAGAAAGAGGAAATGTTGGCGTTCGGAATAATGGAATTGAGGCAACAGCTGGAGAGTACCACACAGGACATAATTGTTCCGTTCATTCCGGAGGTTTTTGATGAAAAACTGCATATACATATTGCGTTGAGCGGAGACAAAAAGAAGTTGTTGGATTTGGCAATGCAGAACGTTCGGCAGTACAAATTAGACCGATTGAAACAGGAAGACAAACTCAATCCCGAGCAACGAGGAGTACGGATATTGACAGAAATGCAAAAAATGATGGGCCTCCCTACTCTGCCACGATGGATCGATTGCTTCGACAACTCGAATATACAAGGTGAGAACGCGGTAGCCGGGTGCGTGGTGTATCGGATGGCCAAACCGAGTAAGAGCGACTATAAACGATTTGAGATCAAGACGGTTGAAGGTGCGGATGACTACGCGAGTATGCGGGAAGTGGTACGACGCAGATACCAACATTTGCTCGATGAAACCGGTCAAATGCCGGATTTGATAATAGCGGATGGCGGTTTAGGACAAATGCACGCCATTCGGGAAGCAGTAGAAGATCAGTTGGGCTTGCATATTCCTATTGCGGGATTGAAGAAGAACGACAAACACCGGACACAAACCTTGTTGTTCGGTTTTCCGCCGCAAGAGATTTCGATGCCGGTAACGAGTGAAGTATTCCGCTTGTTGACGAATATTCAAGACGAAGTGCATCGTTTTGCCATTACGTACCACAAGAAGAAGCGTTCAAAGGCGCAGATTCATAGCCAACTTGATGATATACAGGGCGTTGGCGAGGTGACGAAGCAGAAGATTTTGACACATTTCGGGTCTGTGAAACGCGCTAGAATGGCGAGTGAAGAAGAAATGGTTCAATTGCTCGGAAAGTCCAGAGGGACAGCAGTTTACGAGCAATTACGGGCCAAAATAAGTGTCTGAGAATTGAATGAAAAGCAAGAACATGAGAACTTATACGTTAAAATTAGGCGAAAAATCCAACCTTTTGTTACTTAATGAGAGAAATGAGACATTAAGTGCGTTGGAACTTTTGAAGGCTTGTGCACCGAAAAAGGTGTTTGCGTTCGACGGTCCGATGGGTGCCGGTAAGACGACGTTCATCAAGAAGTTGTGTGAAGAGATGGGTACGATGGATGTAGTGAACAGTCCTACGTTTGCGATAGTGAATGTGTACGACGTGGAACAACCCTATCGTGGAGAAGTGTATCATTTCGACTGTTATCGATTGAAGGATATACGCGAGGCGATGGATTTGGGTGCGGAAGAATATCTGTATTCGGGTAACTACTGCTTCATCGAATGGCCTGAGAAGATTGAGGCGCTGTTGCCAGAAGATACGGTTTGGGTGAAAATTATACCGATGCCTAATGGCGATCGTCAATTGGTAATTGAAGATTGAAAGGCGAGAAGTAAAAGGTGAAAAAATTTCTGCTCATAGGTGTAGTGTTGTTATGTCTGCCGAT
>Ga0310696_10011433_pt1 | contig 10126 bp, 7 predicted proteins | sample AusTroGonzalo_MG_4_FD_203885 | JGI IMG/M metagenome (GOLD analysis project Ga0310696, IMG submission 203885) | Bovine rumen microbial communities from tropical cattle in Woodstock, Queensland, Australia - Gonzalo_02 (v2) (version 2) | ecosystem: Host-associated > Mammals > Digestive system >... | reverse complement strand
TGCACCGCCACAATGAGTTTACATTCTTCTTTGGGAAACAGTTCCTTAGCATGTTTGAATAATAATATGTGTCCGATATGAAGCATATCATAGACTCCGAAAGTAAGGATGGTTTTCATTTTAACAGTAAAAATTTTTATACCATTCGGCAAATCTTCTCAATCCTTCTCTCAGCGTAATTTTCGGCACGAAGCCAAAATCATGCTCCAATGCTGTTGCATCGGCATAAGTCACAGGCACATCGCCTGGTTGCATGGGAACGAGTTCTTTGTATGCCTCGAAATCATAATTTGTGGGCAAAACACCTGCTCTTACAAGTTCTTCTTGAAGTATTTGCACGAAATCCAACAGGTTCTCAGGTTGTCCGCCACCTATATTATATAAACGGTAGGGTGAAACTGGCAACCCATCTTCTCCTGTCTTTCGTTCCGGAACTTTAAACATCACCCGCACTATGCCTTCCACAATATCATCAATGTATGTAAAATCACGCCGGCAATTACCATAGTTGAAAATCTGTATCGCTGTGCCTTTGACAAGTTTATCAGTGAAACCAAAATAAGCCATATCAGGCCGGCCTGCAGGACCATAGACAGTGAAAAAACGCAGTCCTGTAGTAGGAATATTGAAAAGCTTGGAGTAACAATGTGCCATCAACTCATCACTTTTTTTGGTAGCAGCATATAGACTTACTGGATGATCAACATTGTCATCCACACTAAAAGGAATCTTTTTATTGCCACCATAAACACTACTGCTACTGGCATAAACCAAATGCTGAACACCTTGGTAGTTGACAGTTGACAATTGACAGTTGACAGTTTTCTTTTCGTGCTCTCTAACTAACTCTTTGGCGTGACGACAGGCTTCAAGGATGTTGTAGAAGCCAATAATGTTACTCTCGATATAAGCGTCTGGGTTATCGATGCTATGGCGTACACCTGCCTGGGCAGCAAGGTTCACCACAATGTCGAACTTATACTCGGCAAAGAGACGGTTTACAAGGTCTCTATCTGCGATAGATCCCCTGATGAATTGATAATTGACAGTTGACAATTGACAATTCTTTTCTATCTCTTGCAAGCGGTATTTTTTCAACGACGGGTCGTAGTAACTGTTCAAATTATCGAGGCCAATTATGGTACCTTCGGTCATATCGCGAAGGAGACGCATCATCAAATTGGCACCGATGAAGCCAGCACTACCAGTGACAAGAATATTCATACTGTAATGTTTTTGTGAGATAGAAAATCAAATATGGTATGTTCCTTCCAGTGGGCAAATATTATGACAATCTAATATCACTTTGCCTTTCAACTTCTCCCAGTTCTGCTTGATATGGTCATGTTTAACCATGATGACCACCATATCAACCTCTTCAAGAAATTGATCAAAGTCAAGGATTTGATTCGGGAGAAGAGCCTTGTCGGTAAAAAAGGGATCAAAACTCTTCAGCGGTCGAGCAAGGTGGCGCTCTTGTATGTCAAGCATTTGAAGGGTTGGACTCTCGCGAATATCATCAACATTCTCTTTATAGGTAATGCCATATAATCCCACACGACGATTGTCGGTGATCTTGTGCTCCTTCATGATTTCATATATGCGTTCCAGCACAAAGACAGGCTGAGTATCATTGGTTTTCATACTCTCATCAATGACCTTGGCCAATTGGGGATAATCGCCCACCAAGAACCAGGGATCCACGCTGATACAATGGCCACCCACACCAGGACCAGGTTGCAGAATGTTGACACGTGGGTGCATATTGCATATACGAATGATTTCATATACATCCATATTGTCATGACGACAGATGCGTGAAAGTTCGTTAGCAAAAGCGATATTTACAGCACGGTAGGTGTTTTCCACCACCTTGGTCATCTCCGCGGTACGAATGTCCGTCACTACAATTTCTCCTAAACAGAAAGAGGTATAGTATTGTTTGACCTTCTCACCTATTTCTCGGTTGTCAGCACCGATGGTGCGATTGTTATGCAACAGCTCATACACCATATTGCCAGGAATAATACGCTCTGGAGCATGTACCAAGTTGATGTCTTCACCTATTTTGAACCCGTTGGCTTCAATCACAGGACGTACATATTTGTCAATAGTGCCAGGACTTACAGTGGACTCTATCACCACCGTCGCTCCCTTGGGACACACTTTCATCACATCCTTGACAGCCGCCACCACGTAGCACGCATCCACTTTCTTCGAAAATTTATCATAAGGAGTTGGTACTGAGACAATATACATGTCTGTTTTCTGGTATTCAGTGGTAAACTTAATGCCTGCCTTTACGGCTGCATTAAAAAGTTCATCAAGACCAGTTTCCTTAAAGGTTGTTTTGCCGGCATTAAGAGTGGCGACAAGTTCTTTATTGTAGTCAGTTCCAACGACTTCTACACCGTGAGAAGCCATCATCAAAGCTGTTGGGAGGCCAATGTAGCCGAGACCGATAACGTTTATCATTTTACTTGTAATTTTATTTTAAAGCAGAAACAATCCTTTCGCAAGCGTGACCATCCCCATAGGGGTTCACAGCTTGGCTCATTTGGTTGTAATAAGCTGAATCCTCTAAAAGGCGAGAAACTTCAGAAACAATCAGGTCGTACTTTGTGCCTACGAGTTTCACGGTACCCGCATCAAGAGCTTCAGGACGTTCGGTGGTATCACGCATAACAAGAACGGGTTTGCCAAGTCCTGGAGCTTCTTCTTGAATACCTCCACTATCGGTAAGCACCAGGTAACTTTTTTCCATCAGATATACAAACTCCAAATATTGGAGTGGTTCTATAAAGAAAAAATTCTGATAACGGTTAGATGTTGAAAGGGATTTATCAGAAACACTCGCACGATGCAAAACTTCCTCCCCAAAAACTTCTGCAATAGGCTTACGAACATTCGGATTCAAGTGCATGGGATAGACAAAATCCACATCAGGATATTTCTCCGATAAATCCTTCATAGCCGTTACCATATTAATGAAACCCTCTCCAAAGTTTTCACGCCGATGACCGGTAATCAGCACCAATTTACGCTGTTGCAGTTGACAATTGATAGTTGACAATTGACAATTAAGACGACTTACATCGTAACCTGCTTTGTGAAGAACGTTGTCCTGCTCAACAGCAAGCTGAGGGTCATTTTTCAGTTTATTGACAACCATGTGAAGGGCATCTATCACAGTATTACCCGTAACAAAGGTTTGGCCAAAAGTATGCTCATCTTTCAAATTTTGTTCAGATAACGGAGTCGGGGCAAAGTTGTAAGTGGATATACGGCTTGTTATCTGGCGGTTTATTTCCTCTGGCCAAGGACTGTATATATTATGGGTTCGTAACCCGGCTTCCACATGACCCACTGGAATTTGCTGATAAAATGCCGCCAAAGCGGCTGCTGTTGAGGTGGTAGTATCACCATGTACTAAGACCACATCTGGGTGTATTTCTTTCAACACATTTCGCATGCCAACGAGTACCCGTGCCGTAATGTCATACAAATCCTGTCCCTTCTGCATGATGTTTAAATCGTAGTCGGGTTGTACTTCAAAGATGCGAAGCACTTGGTCAAGCATCTCCCGATGCTGTCCTGTTACGCATACAACCGTCTTAAAGTCAGCAGGATATTTCTGAAACTCCTTCACCAAAGGGCACATTTTGATAGCCTCTGGCCGAGTACCGAAAACAAGGAGGATGGTTTTCATTAAAAGGTTAAAGCTTAAAGGTTAAAGGTTAAAGAGAATAATATGGTTGAAGGTGGTTACAGGCGAGCATCAACAATATTTTGGTCTAATACTCCTTTTACGTCATATACCACTCCACAGTCATTCACCATACTGCGAACATCCATTTCTAAAAACTCTTTATGAGCCACAGCTAAAATGACTGCATCATATTGTTGATCATTGACAGTTGACCATTGACAGTTAATGTCGATACCGTATTCGTGTTTCACCTGCTCAGGATTAGCCCACGGATCATAAACAGAGATATTCTTGGTATATTCGGCCAAAGTGTTATAAATATCCACCACCTTGGTGTTTCGTATGTCAGGACAATTTTCTTTGAAAGTAATACCAAGGATGAGAATCTTGGCATCCTTTACCATCACCCCTTTCTTATTCATGCACTTAATCACCTGATTAGCTACATAATCACCCATACCATCATTCAGACGACGTGCATTGCTCATAACTCTCGGCAGCACTCCGTAAACCTGCGCTTTTTGGATGAGGTAATAGGGATCCACACTTATGCAGTGCCCTCCAACCAATCCGGGACTCAACTTGATGAAATTCCACTTGCTGGAGGCTGCCTCAATCACATCATGTGTATCAATTCCCATGGCATTGAATATCTTAGCCAACTCATTCATAAAAGCAATATTCACATCGCGCTGGCTGTTTTCAATGATTTTGGAGGCCTCAGCCACCTTGATGCTCGGAGCCTTATGCGTACCGTTGACCAGTACAGCATTATATACCGCATCCACAATATCGGCAATCTCGGGTGTAGAGCCGGATGTCACTTTTTTGATTTTTTCAACCGTATGCTGCTTGTCTCCAGGGTTGATACGCTCGGGGCTATAACCTGCAAAGAAATCCACATTGAACTTCAAATTGGACACCCGCTCTACAACAGGCAGGCATTCTTCTTCCGTCACTCCGGGATAAACAGTTGACTCATATACAACTATATCACCTTTGGAAATCACTTTTCCAACGGTTTCTGAAGCACCAATCAAAGGTTTTAAGTCTGGACGGTTATTTTCATCTACAGGAGTAGGCACTGCCACCACATAAAAATTACTGTCCCGAATATCATCCAATTGTGTGGTGCATTTAAAGCCATGGTTATTGATGGCATCTTGCAGAAGCTCATCTGAAACCTCTAACGTATCATCATGCCCAGCCATCAACGCATCCACGCGTCGCTGGTTCATATCAAACCCGATAGTCGGATATTTTGTGGAAAAAAGACGTGCGAGCGGTAATCCGACATAGCCGAGACCAATCACACATATTTTGATTTTATTCATTATTTTATCTGCTTTCTATATCCTTAAAATACTTCACTGTGCCGTAGGTAAGTTCATCGCAAGCAGCGTCATCACAGACGATGATGCCTTTGGGGTGCAGCTGGAGAACAGAAACCGTACACATCTGACTGACACCTCCTTCAATAGCTTGAGCCAAGGCACGAGCCTTGCCATGACCATTGGCCAAAATCATTACTTCCCGGCTGTCCATTACCGTGCCCACACCTACTGTCAACGCTGTCTTGGGTACTTGATTGATGTCGTTGTCGAAGAAGCGGGAATTGGCAATCACTGTGTCCATGGTCAAGGTTTTGACACGGGTGCGGGATGTCAGCGATGAGCCAGGCTCATTAAAGGCAATATGTCCATCGGGACCGATACCACCCATAAAAAGGTCTATACCCCCATATGCCTTGATTTTGTCCTCATAAAGTTGGCACTCGGCGGCCAAATCCTCGGCATTACCATTCAGAATATTGACATTCTCTTTCTGAATGTCTATATGATTGAAAAAATTGTTCCACATAAAAGAATGGTAACTCTCGGGATGATTCTCGGGAATCTTCACATATTCGTCCATGTTGAAAGTCACCACATGACGGAAGGAAACCTTGCCTTCCTGGTTCAGTCGAATCAATTCCTTATAAGTGCCGATAGGAGTTGAACCCGTGGGCAAACCCAAGATAAAGGGTTTGTTTTCGTTAGGTTGAAAAGCATTGATACGTTCTACGATGTGACGTGCGGCCCATTGGGACATGCCAGCATAGTCGGGGTTAATGATGACGCGCATTTGTTTTTTGATTTTTAGATTACAGGATTTGAAAAAAGAAGGTGAATTTATTTTATCAAAACAGATTTTAAGAAGTGGAACAAGTGTTGGTGCAAATATCAGGGAGGCTCAAAGAGCTCAAAATTAATCCTGTCATCCATCACCCTTTAATCCTCCCTCCTTCTCCTCATCATCTCTCGGAGGGCTCTTGGAGCTCGGGCTGACCAGAACTCCATATTGCGGAGGGAGTGAAGGTCGGAGCCCGCAAGATTATAGTATTGCTGTTTGAGCAGCCATAGGGCTTTAGCTTTAGCTTCTGAGCCGTAGGCACCTGCCAAGGATGAGAGGTTTAGTTGAAAACGTATATCTTTCTCTTTCAGGTCCTTGTATCTATCTTTTCCCATATAAACATAGCGTTCTGGGTGAGCCAAAACAGGAAAATATCCCTTCTGTTTGATACGACAAAGTATGTTGTCCATATCCATAGGTGGAGTGAAATAGGATGTTTCTACCAACAGTTGATTTTCCTCATTTCCTAATGTCAACATATTTCCCTGCTCCAAGCGTTCTTCAAAAAGACCATCCATCATATATTCGGCAGCCAAATGAAGTTTGATGGGACCTTTATAAGCTTCGCAAAGTTCCGCAAAACGGGCTTTCAAACCTTCTGTGGTATTGGGAATATCCTCCATGATATGCGGAGTACACCATACCTCGGCAATACCAATCTCCTCATAGCGCTGTAACACTTGCAAAGACACTTCCATCTTCTTCACCCCATCATCCACCCCCGGCAGAATATGGGAGTGATGATCGGTGAAACCGGAAAGGAGGGAGGAGATTCTGGGAAATAGCATTGTGGGGGTTGAAAGGTTAAAAAGGTTAGGGTTTGTAGGGACGCACCGCGTGCGTCCGCTGGGGAGTTTCGCTTCGCTCAAGGGGAGTGGACTTCGTCCAAAGGGGAGTCTCGCACTTCGTGCTTGAGGGGAGAGGTATTGATTACAGGATTACGGGATGACAGGATTACAGGATGATGGATTGTGAATTGTGAATTGTCAATTGTCAATTGTCAATTGTCAACTGTCAATTGTCAACCGAGTGCTACTCATCCTCATGATAATACCCTTCCCCTTGGCCATACGCATTATGATAACCATACTTATAGCCATATTTGTAACCATAGCGGTAACCATAACGATAACCATAGCGGTAGCCATAGCGACCATCGGAACCCGTTGTGCCATTTAACACAAGGCACATGTTTTTGTATTTATGCTGTGTGTAAAGGCTCTCAAGCTCAGGTATCAGGCTACGTTCCATCAGACCAGCGCGTACTACGAAAATGGTACGATCCACATACTTGTTGACAATCTGCGGATCAGCCACAATGTCAATAGGAGGACAATCGATGAGCACATAGTCATATTCTTTACCAAAACGGGTTATTAAATCACCAAATCTTTCATCTTCAAGGAGTTCTGTTGGATTGGGTGGAATGGTTCCTACTGGTAAATAGCTCAGTCCTGGATAATCATCACTCTTGAGTATCAGGGACTGGATATCTTCATCTTGACGGGCCAAGTAATTGGCAATACCCCTCTTGGGTGAGAAAATATAGGCTGACAAAGAGGCATGACGCAAGTCTCCATCTATTACCAACACTTTTTTGTTTTTAATAGCCAAAGCAATGGCAGAGTTAATGGCAATAAACGACTTCCCCGAGCCAGGGTTAAAGGAAGTGAACATAAAAATATTAGTCTCCTTGTCCTTGCTCATAAACTCTAAATTGGTACGAAATACTCGAAAAGCTTCATTTATGACATTACGACTACCTGGTTTTACCATCACAGCACCTGCAAAACCCTCCTTTTTTTCTTGATTTTGCTGTTCCTTGGTTTTTTGCTTGGCTTCTTTCTTCTTTTTCTTCTGTTCCGCAGCATTAAAAGCCAAGGGTATTTCCCCTATAAATGGCAAAGTTAATTTTTCTAAATCTTTACGGCTGCGAACTGTCGTATTCAAATATTCCTTTAAAAGCAATATACTAGCCGGTATAGCTAATCCCACCAAAATAGCAAACAATCGGATTAAAGATTTTTTCGGTTTGGTAGGAATAGACGAACCGTTGGGTCTTTCAATCACGCGGGTATTATATGCAGTAAAAGCCTGCGATAATTCATTTTCCTCTCGTTTTTGTAAGAGAAATAAATAAAGTGATTCTTTCACTTTTTGCTGACGTTCAACAGATAACAAATATTTAGCCTGACTCGGATTCGCTGCTAAGCGAGCAATTATCTGTCTTTCATTATTTTGATAACTTGCCAGTTGTTCATTCAAAGTCATCAATTGATTATCGACAGTGGTAATTATAGCCTGTCGCAAAGCTGACATTTTTTCATCCAAATCCAACACCAAAGGATTCTGCTCACTGCTATTCGCCTCCAAACTGTTGCGACGAAGCATCATGGAGTTGTAATTACTAATTTGGCTTTCAATTTGATTATTACCTATACCCGAATTTACAGGTAGCAATTGCTTGTCACCAGCTTCATTGACCAAAAAATTCCGAATATGACGAGTAATGGCAATTTTATTGTTCAAATCCAAAATGATATTATTGGTGGCCGTATTCTGATTTAGATAAATATTGGACACTGCCTTCACATCTGGCAACAGATTTTCGCTTTTATATGAAGATATATCACTGTCCACATTGCCTAACTCCTGTTCTATCAACTGTAAACGATCATCGATAAACATGGAAGTACTTACCATGATTTGGTTTTTGTCTTTCAGCCAATTACCATTATAAACCGCAATCAACATATTTAAAATGTCATCTGCTCTTTTTCTTGATATATCAGCAACAGTCAATGACATCACATCTGTGTTTTTTGCGGCCAAAGTCACACTAAGTTTTCCTGCATAACTACGTGTTGTTCCGCTTATTGAAGAACGTTTAACTTGAATTTTTTTGTATGATTTACTTACATCATAATACTCCGTTGCACGCACACAAAGCAGTCCTATCGGTGTTTCTACGGTATCCCCTATCTGCATTTTTATTTCACCAGATTTTTCTTCTTTATTGAGCACAAAATCTGATATGGTTGCCATACCTTTTTTGATAGAAATAACAAACTCTGCGGTGGTGTTATCTATCACATCTATCAGTTCCGCTTCCACAGGTAAAGTCTTGTCATACAACAAGACTGGATGAAAAAAGCCATCTGTGGTATAGGTCATGTCCAAATGCAAACGACGGACAACTTCCTCCATATTATCAATGGATTTAATGGTCAACAACTCATTGCTAATATGTACCCCATTGGACAATAAACCCATATCCGAAAAATCACTGACATCCATTGTAGAACGTCCCTTCTTGTCTGATTTTACCAACACCTTGGCCGAACGAGTATAAACAGGTGTGGTTTTCAACAAATAGAAAGTGGCTATCCCTAATGCCAAAATCACCGATATCAGAAACCAATACCAATGGGAAATACAAAGATAATAAATAGCCTTCAAATCTATGGCTTTTTCTCCTTGTTGTTCAACATTCGCGGAATTTGTTTGATATTCTTGCATAATGTTTTTTTTTGGGTTAGAATGGTTAGGAGGGTTGTGAATTGTCAACTATCTCGCTCTTGTTACTATTACAGAAACCGTAGAGGCAATAGAGGCAAGAAACGACACTACAGAAATCCAGAAAGACGCGGATTGAACCGTATTGGCATTGACTGTGGATTGGTTAGCCCGTTTCTTGTTAGGTTCAACATAGATGTAGTCATTTTGATGGATGTAATATACTGGAGAATTTTGAACATTCTCAAAAGAACGCATATCCACAGTATAGGCCGTCATTTTCCCAATTGAATCAGGACGAAGAACCAGTACGTTGTCACGCCGACCGCTAATGGTCAGATCACCTGCCATTGATATAGCATCCAACAATGTAACACGGTCTCGAGTAATCTTATATGTGTTAGGAGAATTCACCTCTCCCATCACTGAAAACTTCAAATTTTGGAACTCTATCGTCACCACAGGATCATTGACAAAATTTCGGGAAATCAGTTCAGACTTTATATATGCGGCCAACTCATCCCTCGTTTTTCCTGCTGCCATAACACTTCCTAAAACAGGAAAATCAATGGTTCCATCCCCCTTGATGATATACCCTGATGCTCCATGATTAGAATTCGTGGATTCTGATGTGCTTCCTACTATCCTCGTGGTATAAGGCAAGTTGAACAAGGCCGCTAATTCCGGATCCTTGCTGTTAACAATGATGGAAATCTTGTCTTCTGGTCT
>Ga0310696_10011432_pt1 | contig 10127 bp, 4 predicted proteins | sample AusTroGonzalo_MG_4_FD_203885 | JGI IMG/M metagenome (GOLD analysis project Ga0310696, IMG submission 203885) | Bovine rumen microbial communities from tropical cattle in Woodstock, Queensland, Australia - Gonzalo_02 (v2) (version 2) | ecosystem: Host-associated > Mammals > Digestive system >... | reverse complement strand
ACCATATAGATATTAATGCGAATGAAAGTCCGGAAGAAATTAGAGGAACTTTAATACATGAAATACAGCACGTAATACAGGACAGAGAAGGTTTTGCAAAAGGTGGAAGTCCAGACGATTTTAAGCCCATTATGGATGAAAGCGATTTAAGAGTATATAAAGATATACTAGAAGGAAATGTACATAACAAGAGAACAAAGGCCGCTGTACTCTTAGAAAAAATTAACAAAGATATAAACGCAGATAAAATGCTGGAAGATTTTAAACCATTAATAAAATCCAGAGAAAAAAATCTTGATGATTGGTTTGAAGTGCTTACAGCAGCACAGAGTAAACATCCGGATTATGAGGAATATAAAAAATTATCTGATAATGCTAATAAAGATGAAGAAGAACTTAATCATATTGGCCAGTATAAGACAGATAGTGGTGAATGGATAACACCGGAAGAGGCATATTGGAGACTTGCTGGAGAAGTTGAAGCACGTAATGCAGATAAGCGAAACACATTTACACCGGAGCAGCGCCTTAATACTCTTATTGCGGCCACAGAAGATGTTGCGCCGGAAGATAAAATCATTTTATTCCAGGCTGCATACCACGGTTCCGGGGCCAGTTTTGACAAGTTTGATACAGAGAACTATGGATTATCCGGCGAAGGTAGTATGTCTTTTGGGTATGGTACTTATCTCTCAGGAAGTGAAGAAATTGCCAGGGATTATGCAGAACGACAGAGAAAATCAGATAATGCTTTAGATATTGCTTATTCAATGTTAGAGGCTAATAATTTTGATAAAACTACTGTTGAAAACGAATTGAAAGAATGGATTGCAAAGGGAACCGATGCAGAGACTTATCAAAAATCACTTGAATATATACAGAATAATTCTGTAGAAGATTTACAGAATAAACATAAAACTAATCTTTATACCGTTGATATACCAGACGACGGTTATATCATATGGGATAAAGAGGTTGATCCAAAAACATTAAAAACTGTTAAAGATGCTGTTTTTGATAAAGTTACAAAGGAACCGGATGATGACGGAGAGTTTCCTTATAAAGGTGTAGAAAAAGAGTTTAAAGAAGAACTTGATACAGTATTCAGTGATGAAGTAACAGGACAGCAGCTTTATAATAACGTCGCAATTTATGTAGGTGGAGAAAAGAACGCCAGCAAATTATTAAACAAAATTGGTTTTGTTGGAATTGAATATCCAGCATATTCCAATTTTGGAAATGCAATGGGAAAGACTGCGCGTAATTACGTAATTTTCAACGACGACGACGCCAAAATTATCGACCACTTATTATTCCAGACAAACGCCGAGCTCATGCAGGAAGCACAGGGTTTTGATACCTGGCAGGAGTTTATGGAGTTTTGCGAGGTTATGCACAGCATGGATGAAGTCTCACCTATTCCTTCTACTGCTGATGCACAATGGTACCAGTCATTCTGGGAAACTGCACACGGGCTGCAGACGGAACAGGAAAAGAACGAGCAGACTGTAAAGGAAAAGTACGAGAAAGAAGGAAACATGCCATCTACACTGGATGCACTTTTTGTAGTAAACATGAAGCAGAATCCGGAATTGCTTGACGACTTTTTGCACGAAGCTGCACGCATTGACGAGATAGACTTGAACAGTGACGAATGGCGCAATGTAGAAGATGACATGCAGGCCGTTGAACGCGACAAGATAGATACCTGGAAGGATGCCATTGCTATTACAATGTCAGATTATAACTGGCAATCTGCAATGAGACGTATACAAGGCGGTGGGGAAATCTCAGAAGGAATGCGCAAGCGCCTTATGGGAGAAGTTACCGACACTGCAAAGTCCAGAGACTTCCGTGCACTTTATGCAGAAATAATGGAAGATCCACAGTATGCAGTTGATGAAGAAGATACAACAAGTGCAATGCTCAGCAAGAAGCTGCAGAAATACCAGAAGCGCTATTACGATATTGTAAAGCCTGGCGAAGATATTTCCAAAATGAGCCCGGAAAAGCGCAAGCGTATTGCAGAAGCTATGGCTAACCGCGACATTGCAAACAAGATCCGTAACGGCAGCCTTAAACTTGATGACGAGCTTGATGCTTATATTAAGAGCCTTACTGCGCAGATTAAGGAAAAGCAGAAGCAGTTTGACGAGCTGGAAAAGGAGACAAAGGCAGACTACCAGCGCATTGCGGATGCAGAAAAGCGCAGACTTCTTAAGCTGCACGACGAGCTTTTAATTGCAAAATCTAAGGTTACTCAGAAGAACAGTGACACAGCACGCAAGATAAACAAGGGCCTTAAGATAACCGAAAAGTACAGACGAGAAAGCCAGAACCTGCAGGCAAATTATGACGAGTTATTCCGCAAGTTTAATGATCTTAAAAACTCTATTCAGATAACCGCCGAAGTACAGGCAGCGCTGGACCGCCAGGAGCAGGTAGCTACCGTGCGCGAGGACTTGAACGCAAAGCAGAAAGAAAAGAACTTGACCGCCGAAGCAAAGAAAATGCGCATCCAGCTTGTAAAACGCACAATGCGCCGCGTACCGTTCAACAGAATTGATTTTAATAATGCAAAGACTGTTATAGCAATTCAGCGTATGCTGGAGCCTAACTTGATCGGTGGAGTAAACAAGTTTATTGGTATAGACAGTCCGTTTTTACGGGGCGTTATAAGCCAGGTAGTTACAGACAGTGACTACAAAAAAAAACTCTTGAACTATCTTAATAAGAACAGCCGCGCAAGCGAAGCGTTTGTAAACTTTAAGAAAAAGCTCACCGAAATGAAGTCCATAAAGGATTTTGACAGCTGGACCGCAAAGGAGCGCAAGGCTGCAATCAAATACCTTCCGAAAGAAAACTGGGTGCGCGACTTGAACCTGCGCGAGCTTGCAAAGGAGCGAGAGGAAAGTATTGACCTTGATATTGATACAGAAGAATACTCACGCCAGGCATACGACGAAAACGGAAAGCCAAAGACCTACAAGGATGCAGAAGGAAACGAGCACAATGTTATGGAGACCGCATTCCGCCTGCGCTACAGCGACGAACTGGGACAGCTGGTAAAAGATGCAGTTGGTGCAGACATGTTTGACCGCATCGTAAACAGGCCATTCAGTGAATGGACTACAGAAGAACTTGAACAGCTTGCACAGCGCATTGACGAGCTTTACACCGAAGGCCGCGACCTGCGGGCAGCAAAGAACGAAGCAAAGAAGCGCGAAGCAGAAGCCATCCGTAAGCGCGTAGAAGATGCCATTAAAGACACCGGAATTGTTATAAATGATGACGATACACCGGAAGAAAAAGAGCGCAAGCAGAACGAAATAAACAAGATCCTGAACTTGAACTCAGGACTTAAAGGAACAGAAGCCGGAAAAGAAAAAGGTATAAAGGCTACTCTTGACCGCCTTATTCACGGTTATGGAGACATGAACGTTTTGCGTTTTGCCCGCATGCTTGATAATCAGAGCGAAGGCGAAAACGTTTATATGTTATACCGCCGCGAAGATGAATGCTACAACAACAAGACACGCAGTATAAATAACCGTGCAAGAGCCATCAACGAGATTATGAAGGCCAACAACATAACAGAAGGCGACCTGGCAAGAAGTATTCCGGTTGCATCTGTAAATACAGAGTTTACAGTAGACGAGCTGCTTTACTTCCTTGCTGCAGACAAGGACTACGCCGAGGATGAAGTAAAACTTGCCAAAGGACTTTTTGGACTTGATGCAAACGACGACTACGCCGCTACCAGCCGTAACGCTGTTATGTTCGGTAACATGATGAGCGATACTGCAAGTCAGGAACAGAAGGAAGCCTGGGCCGACCTTGATAAACAGATGAAAGAAGCCATTGAAAATGACACCTTGACTACTGAGCAGAAGCAGTTAAAAGCGTTGGGACAGTTAGACGAGCATCCAGGAACAAGCGCATACATTGCTTATTGTCACGCAAAATGGGAAGCAGTATTGGCAGCTGCAAACAGCTTCCTGGAAGAAAATCCTCAGTACGTTGCACTTATGCAGGCAATTGAGGCAGACTATGCTGCACAGTATGAACGCATGAATGAAGTCTCAATTAATGAGTTTAATATGCCGGTGCACAGAGTAAAAGCCTACGTGCCTCTTGTACGACGCGAAAGCAATGGCGACACAAACGTAAACCAGGTAAAAGAAGATTTACTTGCTACCTTTGGATCAGATGCCGGAAAACAATGGGTAAACAAAGGTATGACACAGCGCCGCCAGAACATAAGTCCGCTTCATCAAAAGCCGGTCCAGACAGGACTTTTTGCAACCTGGGGAAGCAGCGTAGATCGCACAGAACACTTTATAGCATACGCACCATATGTGCGCCAGCTTAATGCAGTTTATAAGAGCCGTGATGCAGCATATACAAGACGCTTTATTGAATCACGTTATGGAAAGTATGCCGTAGAGTATCTTGATAAATATATAAATGAAGTTGCAAATCCGAATGCAGGAAAGATACGCGAGGCTGGTTCAGAATGGTTACATGCACTCAGAGGAAAGACTGCTCCGGCCTATCTTGGATGGAAGTTTAGCGCAATTATCAAACAGGGACTTACTTCCCCATGGCCTTATATGCAGTTTGTAAATCCTGCAGAATATGCAAGTGCTGCGCTTGAATGTACACGCAAAGGAACTTATGACGCCATAAAAGAAAAATCGGTATTTATGAATAACCGTGTTATGGATCCTATGAACGAGCTTGTAGAAGAAATGGCAGACGAAGGCAAGACAAAGTTTGACCGTGCACTTGGCAAGTTTGGAAAGAAAGGTATGGCAGGCCTTGAATGGATAGACTGGGTATGCGTTGCACCAGGCTGGCTGGCATGTTACAAAAAAGAATACACAAGACTGCAGAGGGCAAGCGAAGCACGCTATGATGCAAAGATGGAAGAGCTCCGCGAGCGCAATATGTATGCAGATATTGCAACAAGCGAGTACATGACACCAGAGCAGATGGAAGCCCAGGCAAGAAAAGAAATCCTTGAAGATATAGAAGTAGAAGCCGTGCGCTATGCAGACGACTGTACAAGACAGTGCCAGCCATCCAGCCGCGCCGCAGATCTTGCACCGTTATTTAAAAACAGCAGTGAAGCCATGAAAGCATTTTTACAATTCCAGACTTCTCTTAATGTTATATGGCAGAATATCCGCTACGATATGCCTTATGCTGTACGTAATAAACAGTTCAACCGAATTGTAGGTACAATCTTAGGTTATGTTTTTGCCGGAATCTTTATGAACAGCGTTATGGAGGGCGTTACTTCCGGGGCCGGTGACGATGACGACAAAGAAATGCAGGCACTGCGCAATCTGATATTCTACTCTACTACTCAGTTTACAGATGCAGTGCCTATCATGGGAAGCGAGCTCACAAACATGATGGACCAGGTTATAACCGGAAAGCGTGGATTTATGAATAGCGGCACCGACATGACACCGAGCGCCACAAAGATGCTGAGCGCATTCACAAACGCATCAAAAGGAAACTGGAAGAAGGCTGCAGAGCTGAGCGCAGAAGCAATCGGAATGGCAGCGGGTGCACCGGTAAGCGGAACAAAGGAAATCTACAAACTTTTAGGAAAGCCGCTTGAAGAAGGCGACGTAAACCTTAAGCGCGGAATTAGTGACGTATACGGTATTGCGGGTGATATAATCGAGGAATAAGGACAGCGTATGAAAACTTATGAAAACAATATGGCAGATCAGGCACTTGTAGTAAAGCGCCTTAAGGTTTTGGAAAGCATTGACGGTGGACCGGTACGCGAAATAAAGCAGACTGTAGAAGCCGTACGTAAACAGACTAATGTTATAAGCCGCCAGCAGGAAGAATACTGGAAAGCCTTAAGTGATGACGGAATTATTACGCCTATTGAAAAGCAGAGTTTGCTGCGCGAAAGCCGTAACATTGACCGCAGTTTTGCAGCCATCACACAACAGGCCTCTACGCTGGGAATAGCAAGTGCTATCCTTGAAGATTATATAGACACCTATGATGCCATCCACACCTATCTTTTTACTACGCTTAAATTGTTTGATGACATGACAAGCGAAACACAGATAGACGACCGCGACACATTCAACGGATATTTTTCCAGCTATTACTTTTCAGAAAACTTTGTACTGCTGGCAATTACAGCCGGCATCCTTGATACAATTGACTTCCGTGTACTGCAGAGCTTGAATGAGCCAGGCGAAGAAAATGAAACAGCCATCTATCACGGTGCCCTCTATCAATATGTAAACGGTGAATGGAAGAACGTAACGACAGGCGCCTATAAAGGCCCGCGCACAGAACTTCCGCCGGATGAAGAAGAAGCATTTTTTATTGTTTCAGAATCCTTCACTATGAGCGAAAGCCTGATAGTAAACGATGAAGAACTGTTAGTAAACGATGATACGTTATTAGTAACGCACACTTATCTTAAAGGCTACATCTATTACTTCCAAGCAGGCACCTGGCATCCGGAATGGGATAAGACTAACTGGCGCTATGCAGCTGCTTTTGCAGACGTATTGAACATCACAGGCGAGCTTCCGCAGATATTCCAGGACGGACTGGATGCAATTCAGGCAAACCTTGACGCCGCAGTTTTGACACTGGAAGATGAAATTGCCGCTAAGCAGGGTCAGTACACAATTATCGGCGGCGAAATGGTGCTTATAGACGACCTGCTTCCGGATATTGTAGACGAATATAACCAGCAGCAGACCGAAATTGACAGCAAAGTAAGTCACTTGCCGGAATACTTTGGAGGCACCAGCACAACACCAGCCAGCCCGCAGGAAGGAGATTTTTATTTATTTACGGGAAGCGGAAGCGATAACTGTAAAGTAAAACGTTATCATAATGCAGCATGGGAGACACTGGATCCGACAAACACAAACTATCGCAATTATTACATGATGGCGCTTGAAGATATACTTGCCAACAGTGGAGCCGGTACAGCAACATTCAGTAATGCTTTTGCACAAAACTTCTGGGCCGCCTGCGCAAATATGGAAACGCTTGATGTAAAGACAATATATTTAAGAAACAATGGAAAGATACAAAGTGCAGAACTCACTTATAGTCCAGAATCAGTTGGAACAAGAATAGATGCCAATGGAAACATAGACGCAAACGGTAACACTCATATAAAGGGAAAGGTTGCTATAGGTGTAGCATTGACGGGGAATACGGATTTTAATACTTATGATACGGTTATAGGTGGAAGCTGTAAGATAGGTGGTAGTCAAAATGATCAGATAGCAATATCTGGTACTGTAGACGGAATAGTTAGAGCAGAAGGTTTAAATATAGTTGGATTTAAGGCAGGTGATGTAAAATTATTAACAATAAAAGCCTATGTGGATGGTGGTATTGGTGTATTTGGGGCGACTGCTTATGATGCTGTAGGCACAGGTAAGTTTAGGTGTAAATTAAAATATTATGATGAATCAGCAGGAGTACCAGCTGGTAATATAGCAAAATATAAATTATTAGTAAATGATGAAGAAAAGTGGAATGATATTATCGAAACAGGATCAGGAATACATACAGCACAAGTTGATATATCTGTAGAATTTGGTGATCAAATTACTTTGTATTGTGAAGGTGGTGGAAGAGTTAGTAATGTTAATATAGAGTGTGATTTATGTATGAATACGAAAAATGAAATTATGTCATTATTAAGTAAACCTTATAGATTACTTACATAATATTAAGAAATCAATAATTGCAGTGTTGAAGCACTACCGTGATTTTTAGTATTTACATATATTTTTGCTACCCCTGCTTTTAATGCTTTTGCTTTTATAATACGTGCATTAAGATCAACAGATTCTATAAGCAATATATCAGGAGCTGAGCTGTAAACTTTTGTAACTTCAATAAAATCATCTGATTCCGGAATTAAGAAAAGAGAAATAGTTATATCTGCATGTATTTTTGTTTGATAATATGAATTATTACTTTGAATAAAAGTTGTATTATCATCTGTATTTATAGACATTGCTACCCAGTTTTTAATCTCATTTTGACAGCTGCAAAACAACAATACAAGAAGCAATAACGGTATAAATCTTTTCATGCTTTTATCTTATATCACAAGTTTGTAAAAATCAATCTTTAATATAATCAAGAACTAATTTAAAATTATCTAGAAGAATATCATTAATTATTTTGTGATGTTCTGGATTAATATATGGAGAATCTTTTGTCCCGTATTCATAATCAATCGTCTCTACTTGGCCTGGTGTAATTACAGCAAACTCATTTTTTGTATTTATCCAGGCAATTAATACATTTTGATATTCCATTATATAATCGAAAAAGTCTACAGAAAATTTATAATTAAATATCTTAAAAGTTTCTGCATACGCTTTTATTCTAAATAAATATACTGTTGATATAATATTTTCATACTCTTGATACCCACAATTTTTTGTAATTTTTAAGGCGTTAAATATTTGAGTTTCTATATCCTCGACCAGAGTTTTATGTTTTATATCTTTTGATTGCTTTATTTTATTTAAGAAAAGAAAGTAAAATAATATTTCATATAAAATAAAAGGAGATGTAATTAATAATTGATCTTTAATATTTTGTGTTATTTTTAATACAATTGATAATAATTCTTCAGTTTTTTCAGCAACAAAAGAATTATATAACTTCTTTTTTTCTTTAGTTTGACCAATTTTTAATCCTGTAATAAAAATCACTATTAGAGCTATGATTAATATATACATATTACACCTCAATAAATTATCGGCGTGTTTATGATTTTTCTGCAAAGGTGGGAGTATACTTTAAGTACTTCCTAATGGGGCGCCGGCTGGGAGCAAATCTAATCTTTCCCCTGCTACTGGCCGGCCATTTTTTGAGAGGCGATATGGCAATAGACAAGAAGGTTGAAAATGAGTATGGCGCAGAGTTTACTTACCACAAGCTGCGCGACATACGGATTGTGAATGATGACAAGATCGGCATCCAGATGACGCTAACGGTGCAGAGCTGGTTGAACAAGCAGGCACGCATTGAAGGCAAACAGCCGACGGTGCGCCAGTGCGTTATTATGAACGCAGACTTTGCAATGCAGCCGTTCTATGCACTTCTTAAAGCAAAGTTCCCGGAGTTTGCAGGCGGCCTTGACGACATGAACAATGACTTTAAGAAGGACAGCAAGCCGGCCGGCGATGTTGAATACATCCAGCAGACAGCCCAGGGCCAGCTCATAGAGCGCCATAAAGATGCTGATTTTGTACCAAAAGAAATTGAATCAAAGGAGTAAAACATGGGTGTAACAATTCCATCTTTAGATCCGGTAACAGACATACTTGATACCGACAAAATTATGGTAACACAGAACAGTGGCCAGACTTACACAATCGACGGTGCCAGCTTTAACAAGCGCAATCAGGCAGTTATTGCCAGCAGCACCACTTTGACCGGCGCACCACTAAAAACCGGCAACATAGTCCGCGTTTACTTTACTGCAGACATAACCGGCGTAAACACTACCACAGCCTTGTCACTCTCTTATAACGGCAGCAGCAAAACCGTCAAAGTGCCAAAAGATGGCGCCCTGGTAAACTTCACAGCCCAGAACATGGGAGGAAGCCCTACTGTCTATAAATACCTGCAGGCCTACACAACGCTGGAGCTTCTTTATGATGGCACTAACTTTGTTATTATCGGAAATCCGGTAGTTATATCAGGAAGCAATGTTACTTATTATGCAGATGGTAAAATTTTAAAGTCATTTAATAAATCTATATCTGCAGGAGCGAGTACTACATCAAATACATATCCGAATTATTATATAAAGATAGGTGGAATAAATACTAATTATACTTCTGCAACAAATGTATTAACGTTTTTAATTGGAACAAGATATAACCGTTATATTTTAAATATAAATCCCTGGTTTACATCTGGAGAGTATGCTCAGCTTATCAGTTTAACAGATGGTATACGTAATAGAATTGTCGATATAGCGTGGGAAATGTCCAGTACATCAGAAGCTGGTATAATGGATGTCTGGCTCAAAATAGAGTGTAGTGGTTTTGCAACTAAAATAACTATAAATGATATATCACAAGTACAAG
>Ga0310696_10011430_pt1 | contig 10127 bp, 7 predicted proteins | sample AusTroGonzalo_MG_4_FD_203885 | JGI IMG/M metagenome (GOLD analysis project Ga0310696, IMG submission 203885) | Bovine rumen microbial communities from tropical cattle in Woodstock, Queensland, Australia - Gonzalo_02 (v2) (version 2) | ecosystem: Host-associated > Mammals > Digestive system >... | reverse complement strand
GCTGTAGGCGCCGCCACCGAACCCTTAATCTTGGAATAGACCGTCTGATAGGTTGTCTTGTCGCTCTCCTGTGTCTCACGGTTCAAATAGGGCGGAATGGGCAGTTCACCCAACACATCAAGAATATCGGCAAAATTAATGTTGGCATTGTCCCACTCAAACTCAATGAGTTGGCTAGTTCCCTGCTCGCCCTTGCGAATTGCTGATATTTGAAACTTTTCGTTTTTTATTTCCAAGTCCCGAACGAGTGCTCCTTCCTTCCATTTTTTCTGATTGCCCACCAGACACAGCCACGAACAACGATGTGTCTGCTGGAACATTTGTTCATAGTCAGCAGGAACAGCAGGCTCCAGAAGGAAAATTTCTATCAAGGCCCCCGTGCTCTTGCGGAAGTGCAGACGAGCCTGAATGACCTTTGTATTGTTCATAACCATCAAGGCTCCCTGAGGCAGGTATTTGGGCAGGTTATAGAACACGTCCTCCCCTACTACACCTTTATTATATAAGAGCAGCTTCGAGTGGTCGCGCTCCGCCATCGGAAATTTGGCAATGCGCTCGTCGGGCAGATCGTAACTATAATCGCTGATATGTATTTCTTTTGTATTCATCGTTTTTGATTCACTTATAACAAAGCCATAACGACAGCATAAAGCAGCGTCATGCAGAGTATGGCTATGGGCACATAGCACAACTCACGAGTGTAGACGGCAGGACGCGTCAATCGACAATAGCCCTTATAGACACAGAAACCTACCAATCCGCCCCAAATCAGACCTACGGTAATGTCGACAGGATAATGGACACCCAGATAAAGGCGCGTATAGCAATTGGTGAGCGACCATGCGACCAAGAAGATGGTCAATAGTCGCTGTCGCATGAGCAATGAGAAAAAGATGGCAATGGAAAACGTGTTGGCAGCATGTGCCGAGAAGAAGCCGTAGTTACCGCCACGGTAACCATTGACAGTGTCGACTAATGCGCCGATTTCCGGGTCGTGAGTGGGACGCCAACGGGCCACGAGAGGCTTTACGATTTCGTCGTCCACAGCACCGGCCAGCAAGACGCAAGCTCCAGCAGCGGCCAAAATAAGTAGAATCTCGCGAACGGCTTTATTACTCTTCAAATTAGTTTTCACCACAACATAGAACAATCCTAGATAGAGTGGTATCCACGTCTTGGCATTAGTCAGCGTCATGATGAGTGAATCCAAGAAGACGGAGTCACTACCATTGAACCATAGCAGCAGTTGCTTATCGTATTGAATGAGTTCTTCCATATATCTTACCTCTTACTTCTTACATCTTACCTCTTACATCTCACCTCTTGCCTCTAAATCACTTCTATCTCAGAGGTCTCCAACCATCCCTCCTTGCCATCGTCCACACGGATTTCCTTCCAACCCTTCATCGTAGCGTCGGTAATGGTCACTCTCGTACCCTCATGGAGAATAAACAAATCGGTGCCGTTCTTCGAAGGCGTGCTCTTGACATTGACAGCGGCCTTGATGATAATTGCACCCGAGCGATGCGTCAGGTTACGCTTCTGTTGCCAGGCAAACAGGTTGCTGACCAGGAACACGAGCAACAGAAGGAATCCACCGAAGAAGCCCACTTTACGCAACCAGACAGGATTGGCGAACAGATAGAGCAACGCCAGAGCGATGGCAACAAACAAGGCGATAAGAGCCGTGCGTGCCCAACTGTCAACACTCTGTACATTGACCATCGAACGATACCACGTAACGAAGAACATCTCCGATTCGGGTGTAATCTTGTCGATAGTTTTCGAACGGGCCATCTGCAGGTTAAAGCGGATATCTTTATCGCCAGGCGACAGTAACAAGGCACGCTCGTAGTTGAGTACCGCCTGTGTTATCTGGTCCATGCGATAGTAGCAATTACCCAGATTGTAATAGAGCTCAGCACTGACACCCTGCTTCAATAAAGCCTCATAATCCTTGGCAGCCTGCTGGTAGTGTTCCTGAACGTAGGCACTATCGGCTTCTGCTTTAGTAACGGCACCAGCTGTCAGTGGCAACAACAAGAGCAGCAACAAGATACTTGTTTTGCTCGCATGACCAGTATTTCTAGTTTTCTTCATTGTTGTTGCAATCTGTGTAATCGCAGTCATTGCAGCATCATAAACCTTATTCATATTTCCTGTTGCATCGCCTGGAGCGTAACGTGCAAACTCACACTCGTCCAAAGCACCGATAAACTGCCCGATGGTCTCAGTCGACACGTTGTGACTTTCCAATTGCTGGCTGATATTCTCACGTGATAATTGCTCGACAGGCATATTCAACTTGTCGCCAACATAGCCCCACAGGGCACGCAGCACTTCGTCGTAGAACTCGTTCTGTTTACCTCCAGCCATCAGTTTGGCAGCTTTCTTCAGTCGTTTCGTTGCCACCTTATTGGCTTTACCGGCACGCTGTTTCACGATGTCGGCATTATCAATAGCACGCTGACGGAAAATGACAAACAGCGAGATGAATCCGAGCAGTAGCGCACCGAGATATATCCAGTACTCTGTAGAACCGAAGAAGAACTCGTCGACGCCACGCTGAAGAGTATCACCGGTCTTAATATAGTGAATGTCATTATTCAACTGCTTGACGTCCTCCTGGGCAGTATAAGTCGCCTGGCTTGTTCCATTACCCTTGTCGACGTGGAGTTTAAATGATTCAGTCTTAACGGTCTTATACGCGTTGGCCTCCGTATCGAAATAGGTATACTCTATAGCTGGAATTTCGAAATCGCCCTGATGACGGGGTACTGCCAGGAAGTCGTAGATGATAGAACCCTCCAGACCCTTGGTGGTCAACTGGGTCTTGTCAGTCACTTTGGCATCATAGTGGTCGAAGTCCTTGGGGAACTTCACTTCAGGCTGTTTCAGCAATTTCATGTTACCCACACCACTCACCACAACTCGCATCTTCACGGGATCGTTGGCCTTAACCTCAGTATTGTCGAGGGTGGCAGAAATGGAGTACTTGCCTACACCGCCCGAGAAACCAGCAGGACGCTGGGGCAACGGATCGACTTGAATGGTTATTCCCGGAGCCTTGATTTCTTTCTTGACCTCTACATAGCCAGAGCCTCCATTGAAGAAGGCCTCGAAGGGATCAACATTGCGGTTCTGCTGCACGACAATGCCTTCGTAAGTAATGCTCGGAACTTCGAGTTTTCCCGTCACCTGCGGGAACAGGACATACTGCTGCCATGTGACGGTACGATAAGGTTTTCCGTTCAGTGTTTCAATATGGAACTGCTTCTCTTGTGGCAAGGGAACCTCACGAGAATAAAAACTCTTCAAGTCAGCCATCTTACCATTGAGCTGAGTCAGTCCTACCAAAGTATAAACCTTATAGGTCAACAGAATGGGTTCCTGCTCACGAACATGCTGTTTAGATGCAGTTACCTTGATAAAGAGGTCACTGCCCGAGATGGATGAACCCGCCGAGCGAATCTCACCCGTACTGCTCTGCTGACGTCCGCCTTGGTTTCCTTGCTGCGCCTGTCCACTGACCTTGATGTGTAATTCATTCGAATGGACGGTCTTACCTCCTGCAGTTACATGGGCAGGGGGAATGGTGAACGTACCATTCTTCTTAGCCGAAAGAATATAGGTATAGGTAATACTTGACGAACTCGATGTATGACCGTTGACCATCTGGAAACTTGACTGCGTCGACGTCGAGGGTCCCATCAGCACGTCAAAGGCATCGGGTATGTCACCAGCCCTGAAACCCTTGGCATCGTCCGTATTGACAGTATAGCTCAAGCGAAACTGCTCGCCAACAGCAACCTGTGCCGGAGCGCGACCTGTAAGTGTCTGCGCCAGCGCAGCCACAATTAAAAAATTAAAGAATGAAACAATTAAAACGATTCGCTTCATCATCATTGCCAACTGTTCTTTCAATTATTAAATTGTTTAATTTTTAAATTGTTACGTTATACTTACCAGTTTTTTTCCAGACGGCGTTTCTGAGGCTGTTGCTGAGCCTTCTTCATGCGCTCCTGGGTTTGTTTCTCTTCTTGCATAGCGGCATTCAGCAGTTGCTCGGCATTTTCCTTGCTCATCTGAGGCTTCTGCTGCTGTTGTTGCTGATCTTGCTTCTGCTGGTCTTGTTTTTGCTCCTGCTTCTGCTGATCTTGCTTGTCTTTATTATCCTTATTATCTTTATTCTGTTGGTTCTGATCCTGTTGCTGCTCTTTCTGCTGGCGCTTACAGAGTTCCAGATTATAACGTGTCTCATGATCGGCAGGATTGTTGCGAAGCGCCTCCTTATAGGCCTCAATAGCTTCACCAAACATTCTGTGCTGCTGACAGATAACACCCATGTTGTGATAAGCCTGTGCACGGCGCAAAGGATTGGTCTCCAGCTTGGCAGCCTTCTCCAACTGTGTGATAGCCAGCGAATCCTTACGTTGAGCCATTAACGAATTACCCAGATTGTAGTTAGCTTGCGGATTGCGTTCGTTACGCTCTACAGCCTTCCGATACGACACCTCAGCTTCAGCTACATTACCCTTACGATACTGCTTGTTGCCCTGACGAATCATCTGGCGGTCGCTCTGCGCCTGTACGCCTACTGCCACAAGCAACAACACGGCAACAGCTGCGACCTTCTTACTACGCTTGAAGAGCGACACATTCTTCAGCAACGGGTTCTTGATTTCCAAGATGCAGACCTCCAAGATTAGAAGGAGCAAGACAATGATGGCCACTGCCTGGAACTGCTCGTCGAAATCGCTGTAGATAGTCGACGATGTTTCTTTCTTCGACAGTTTATCAAGCTCGTTGTCGAGCTGTTCCTGAGCATTACTGTTGTTCTCTACATGGATATAGGCACCACTACCGGCATCAGCCAGTTGACGACACATCTGCTCATTCAAGGCAGACATCACCGTCTGACCCGAATTGTCCTTCATATAGTCACCATTACCAATCGGAATAGGAGCTCCGTTCGGTGAACCAACGCCCAGCACATAGGTATTCATACCCTTTTCCTTTGCTTCCTTGGCAGCTTCCAATGCTCCACCTTCGTGGTCCTCGCCGTCGGTAATGACGATGATTGCCTTACCGATATTCTCTTCCTGCGTAAAACTGTGAGCGGCCATGTTGATAGCGGCGGCAATATCGGTACCCTGTACGGAAATCATTGCCGGCGTAATGCTCGACAGGAACATCTTGGCGCTGACGTAGTCGCTGGTGATGGGCAACTGCACGAAGGCCTCGCCGGCAAAAACGATGAGTCCGATTTTGTCGTTCGTAAAGTGATCCACCAGATTCTCAACCATCATCTTCGCACGATCCAATCGACTGGGAGTCACATCCTCAGCCAACATAGAGTTACTGATATCCATACAGATGATGGTCTCAATTCCTGTACGTTTCTCATGGCTGATTTTGTTACCGAACTGGGGACGTGCCAACACAACGATGAGAAGCGCAAGAGCACCCAGCAACAGCCAGAATTTTACTAATGGACGAAAACGCGACACGTTGGGCATCAGCTGGCGAACCAGTTCCAGGTCGCCGAACTTACGCAACCGTTTCTTCTGACGGCGAAGCATCAGGAAATGTATCAGCACCAATATGGGAATCAGCGCTAATAAATATAGGTATATAGGGTCTTCGAATCTAAACATGCTCTTACGGTAATTTTCTGAATATGGTGATACGCAACAGAATTTCCAACAGCAACAGCAACAAGGCGGCCAGTGCAAACGGCTGGTAGGCCTCGTAGCGGCGACTGAACTGCTTGACATTCAGCTTGGTTTTCTCCAATTTGTCAATCTCCTTGTAGATGTTCTGCAACTCACGGTTGTTCGTGGCGCGATAGAAGTCGCCGTCTGTAGCACCGGCAATGTCCGACAACGTCTTGGTGTCAATCTCAACGGGCAAGTTTACGTAGCCGGGCAGACCGGTTGCCGAGGGCGGGAACGGTGCTGTTCCTTTTGTACCCACACCAATGGTGTAGACACGGATACCCAGACTCTTGGCAATCTCTGCAGCTGTCATCGGCGACAAGTCACCGCGATTGTTCGAACCGTCGGTCAGCAGAATGACCACGCGGCTCTTGGCCTTCGAATCTTTCAGACGAGACACGGCATTGGCCAGTCCCATGCCGATGGCTGTACCGTCCTCGATACCGCCTCCTTGGGGGCCGCGTGCAGCAATATCAGTACGAACATTGTGCAAGAGGTTCAACAGCGAACTATGATCAGTGGTCATAGGACATTGCGTGAAAGCCTCACCGGCAAAGATCGTCAGTCCGATATTGTCATTGGGACGGCCTACAACAAACTCGGCAGCCACTTGTTTGGCGGCTTCTATGCGGTTGGGCTTCAGGTCCTCGGCCAGCATCGACGTCGACACGTCCATAGCCAGCATGATGTCGATACCTTCCACCGTTTGGTTCTTCCATGAGTTCTGTGTCTGCGGACGAGCCAGTACCAGCACGACGAGTACGAAGACTGCCATGCGCAGCAGCGGCTGCAAAGGCATCAGCGTCACTCGCCACGAACGCGGAGCGTAGCGATATGCATTCGTGTCGCTCATACGCATCGTCGGTTCGGCCTTCTTCCTGTACATGAGATACCATATAATATAAGGTATCAGCAGTAGCAGCAGCAACAGATATTCTTTATTGGCAAATTCCATTTTATTTATTCTTCATTCTTCATTAATTGACTAACTGCCAAACGCTATAAACGACATAGCAGAACAGTAACGCAGTGACGACACCGATAGCCCAGATGACGGCCTTCAGCACACGGCGCTCCTTCTGTGAACGCTGGTCGGCAGCGGACAGCACGGGCTTCTGCACTTCCTCCGTCGGCTGGTTCTCCAGCTTCGTCTGGTTGATGAAGTCGATGGCGCTGACCAGATTCGAGTCGTTCTCGTTGATCATCGTCGAATACTTGGCGAACTTCACCAGGTCGGCAGTAGTGAACAACTGGCGCAACTCGTCCAGACTCTGCTGGTCGCTCTGAGCCATGAGCCGTTCGATGATTTCTGAACTGGTCATCTCCATAGCCGAGAATCCGTAGCGCTCTTCGATATATTTACGCAACGTCTCGGTCAGTTTGGTGTAGTACTCCTTCTGGTTCTCCGACGTCACCATCTTGTCGGCCTTAATCTGCTCGATTTCCTTCATAGCTTTCTGGTGAGGCAGCAGTCGACGGACAATCTTGATATGCGTAATGATGGGCTTGTTGTCGCGCAGACGCAGATAGAGCCAGTAGCCGATGGCCAGCAGCACAAGCACTAACACACTGAGCCAGAACGGCAGACTCCAGTCGCTCCACTGGAACGGATTGTCCTGCACGTCCTTCGGGCCGAAGAAAGCGTTCATCTGTGTCGTGTCCACTTCCACCTCCACCACCTTCAGCGCCAGCTCGTTCGACTTCACGTCCTTGCCGTTGACCTTCACCGTGAACGGCGGCAAATGATAGAGGTTCCCGTCGAACGACGTGAGGATGATGGTCATCACCTTGCCAGACGAACTAGTCTCACTAGTTTGACGAGTCTGACTAGGTACACTAGTATGACTAGCAATCACCTCCACGCCGGGCACCAGCATCTGGCGCGGCTTCAGTTGGGGCCACACCACCTGGGTGTCGTCGGCTCCCTGGACGGTCAGCGTCACCTTGGCCTGCTCGCCAATCAGCATTTCTATCGGGTCGATGGTGGCCTGCACGCTCTGCGCCAGTGCGGCGGCGGAGCAGAGCGCGACGACCGCCAGCATGACGATGCGCGCCACGCCGGCCTTCCCACCTGTATGTTTCATCGTTCTTTTCATCAGCTTCTCTGTTTAAACAGCATCAGCAGCGCCTTCACATAGTCTTCGTTCGTGGCGATGCTGACCAGGTCGACATTGCTCTTGTTCATCGTTTCGCGCAACACGTCCTGACGCTGGCGCCAATACTTCTCGTGGGCCTGACGCAGTCGGCGGCTCGACGTGTCGATGTATTGTTCGTAACCCGTCTCGGCATCCACGACGCGCATCAGTCCGACGTCGGGCAACTCGCGGGCACGCTGGTCGTACACCTGCAGGGCAACGACGTCGTGCTTGCGATTGGCAATCTGCAGCGGCTGCAGGAAGTCCTGCCGGTCGTAGAAGTCGCTAAGCACGAATGCCGTGCAGCGTCGTTTCGACACGCTGGTCAGAAACTCCAGCGCCTGCTTCACGTCAGTACGCTTCGACTGCGGCTGGAAGTCCAGCATCTCGCGTATAATATAAAGGATATGCTTGCGGCCCTTCTTGGGCGGAATGTATTTCTCGATGCGGTCTGAGAAGAATGCCACGCCGATCTTGTCGTTGTTCTGGATGGCCGAGAAGGCGATGGTGGCGGCAATCTCGGTCACCATGTCGCGCTTCATCTGGCGCTGGGTACCGAAGTCGAGCGAGCCGCTGACGTCGATCATCAGCATCACGGTCAGCTCGCGCTCCTCCTCGAACACCTTCACGTAAGGGCGGTGGAATCGGGCGGTCACGTTCCAGTCGATGTCGCGCACGTCGTCGCCATACTGATATTCGCGCACCTCGCTGAAGGCCATACCCCTACCCTTGAAGGCCGAGTGGTATTGCCCTGCGAAGACGTTCGAACTCAGGCCGCGCGCCTTGATTTCAATCTTCCTGACTTTCTTTAAGATTTCGCTTGTCTCCATCAGGGAACCTCGACCTTGTTAATGATCTTCGAGACGATTTCCTCGCTGGTTACGTTGCTGGCCTCGGCCTCGTAGGTCAGTCCGATGCGGTGGCGCAGCACGTCGTGGGCCACGGCGCGGACGTCCTCGGGCACCACGTATCCGCGGCGCTTGATGAAAGCGTAGGCGCGGGCAGCCTTGGCCAGATTGATGCTTGCACGCGGCGAACCGCCGAACGATATCATGTCCTTCATATCCTTCAGGCCGTAGCGGTCGGGATAGCGCGTGGCGAAGACGATGTCGGCAATGTACTGCTCAATCTTCTCGTCCAGATACACCTCGCGCACCACGTTGCGGGCCGACAGGATTTCGGCGGAGGTCGTTACGGGACGAACCTTCGGCAGCGACTCCTGGATATTTTCGCGGATAATCTTCTTCTCCTCGTCGATGGTGGGATAGCCGATGACCACTTTCAGCATGAAACGGTCCATCTGCGCCTCGGGCAGCGGATAGGTTCCCTCCTGCTCGATGGGGTTCTGCGTGGCCATCACCAGGAACGGGTTCGGCAACTCGAACGTGTCGCTGCCGATGGTCACCTGCTTCTCCTGCATGGCTTCCAGCAGGGCGCTCTGCACCTTCGCCGGGGCACGGTTGATTTCGTCCGCCAGCACGAAGTTGGCAAACACGGGACCGCGTTTCACCTGGAATTTCTCTTCCTTCTGCGAGTAGATCATCGTACCCGTCACGTCCGCCGGCAGCAGGTCCGGCGTGAACTGTATGCGCTGATAAGTTGCGTCAATCAACTGCGCCAGCGTCTTGATAGCCAGCGTCTTGGCCAGTCCGGGCACGCCCTCCAGCAGGATGTTGCCGTCGCTCAGCAGTCCGATGAGCAGCGAGTCCACCAAGTGTTTCTGTCCTACGATTACCTGATCCATGCCCGACACCAGGTTCTGCACGAATCCACTCTGTTGTTCTATCCGCATGTTCAGTTCGCGGATGTCAATAGCTTCTGCCATAATTCTTTATCTTTATTTTATATTAGCTTCGTTTTGCCGTGCAAAAGTACGCATTTTCCCCGTTATATCGGCCATCCGCACACCTAAATAATATTAAAAAAGATTCCGAAAACTAAATATCGGAATCTTTCTCTTTTTTTACTTTTTTTTAATGGTCGTCGCCACCGGGCAGATCACCGCTGCCGTTGTCACCGCCGCCGCCTGGCGTGTCGCCGCCGCCCGGAATGCCGCCGTTGTCAGTAATGTCCTCCTCCTCGATGGCCGCACCGGTCTTCTCGTCTATCTTCTGCCACGACACCTCACTGGCAAACTTTGCGCTGAACTTCGTGTGAACCGTGGCTCCCAGACGGCTTTTCGCATTGTTCGCCGTCACCATCTTCGCCGTGGCCACTACCAGCTGGCCGTCCACCTCCTTGTCCTTCACCGAGCAAGAAATGTTCGGATAGACCG
>Ga0310696_10011429_pt1 | contig 10127 bp, 9 predicted proteins | sample AusTroGonzalo_MG_4_FD_203885 | JGI IMG/M metagenome (GOLD analysis project Ga0310696, IMG submission 203885) | Bovine rumen microbial communities from tropical cattle in Woodstock, Queensland, Australia - Gonzalo_02 (v2) (version 2) | ecosystem: Host-associated > Mammals > Digestive system >... | reverse complement strand
CGGATCGCCGCCTCGTGCGAGTCCTTTCGGCGGTTCCACGCCTCCAGGACCGCCTCCCGCGTCGGGCACGCGTTCGCCGTCGACCTCGCGCGGACCTTCCGCCGCTCGGCCGCGAGGGCGCGGCGGCGCTCGTTCTCCGCCGCGTAGTACTTGGGACGCCTCTCCGCGGCCTTAAGCCTGGCGACGCGGCGCGAGCAGTCCCTCCGGAATGCGCGCAGGTACATCCACCAGTATTCGCCCCGCGTGAGGTACTCGTAGACGTCCCCGGCGCGGACGAACCCCCACGGGCCGCTGCGCATCGGACGGTTCATGTAGTCCTCGAAGTCGCCCAGCCTCGGCCTCGAGTCGCCGAGAGCGGCCCACATCTTCACTATCTTCGACCTCTTCATGCCGTACATCATACCAAACCCGGCGGAGAAAGGCAACGGGAAAATGAGATTACGGTGCGGACGAAATTGCGGCTAACTCGCCGTTAGGCAAATCGCACGCGGAAACCTAGGCGGCGCATATCCGTAGGCAAGCCGCGTGGCGGTGGCTACAGGGGTGCAAATCCGCCGCGCCAGCGCAAGGAGGAACGCGAAAGAAGGAGAGCGAGAGAGGCCGAGAGCGAGAGAGACAGAGACCCCGAACGCCGCGCGGGGCTATGGCAGAAGGCTTTCGACAAGCCGCGCGGGGCTATGGCAGGAGGCTTTCGACAAGCCGCGCGGGGGGCGGCGTGCCCCCCGGCATCGTGCAGGCGGCGGAGCCGGGCCCTGGGGCTCCCGGGGGCATGTCAAAGAAGGTGCGACAGGCGGCGAGAGAGACGCTCGGCGAGGGACGGGAGTTCCGGGTCGCGCGCTCCCGCCGTCACGAACGCGTCAAAGTCGCCGGCGTGCGCCGACATCCACGCGAACGCCGCGTCGAGGTCCGGGACCGTCTCGCACACGCCCGCCCTGAGCCTCGCCGCGAGCGCGTCGGAGTTCACCGACCTGTCGGTGGTTCCGCCCGCGTCGTAGACCGGCAGCAGCAGCAGCCTGTCCTGCGGACGCACCACATCGTTGAACGTCTCCGCGAGCGCGTCCATCATCTTCCTGAGCGGCGCATAGCCGTGCGGACGCCACGCCGCGCATATCCCGCCGGGGTGCATTTCCGCGAGCGCGAGCCACATGGCGCGGAGCTTCTCCGGATTGTGCGCATAGTCGTCGTACACCCTCGCCCCGTACCGCTGGAGCCTGCGCTCGACCCCGCCGAAGCTCTCCATCGCCCTCTCCGCCGCGTTCCTGTCGCAACCGAGCGCTACGGCCATCCTCACGGCCAGGGAGGCGTTCTGCCTGTTGAAGTCCTGCGGACGGTACACCTCGCCCCTGGCGTCGACGACCGGACCCGGACATCCCTTCACGAAGGCGTCGAACACCTCGTCCATCTCTTCCTTTGAGTAGTGGTCCGCCGATGCGTTCGTGACTATCGCGGCATACGGGCTGAACGCCACGAGCGACTTGTCGCTCTCGTCCACCTCGGCGACCGCGAACTCGCCCCTGCCGAACCTGACTGCGCCTTCCCATCCCGGGACGTTCGCCCCGTTTACGCACATCGGGTCGAGCCCGCATTCCGCAAGAACGTGGCCGAGCATCGCCGTGACGGTCGACTTGCCGCATGTCCCAACTACCGCCACAAGCTTGTACGCGCCGAGGGCGCGGGCGAGGGCCTTGGAGCGGTGCGTCACGGGTATCCCGAGCGCCCGCGCCTTCCCCAGCCCGGGATTGGTCCCCTCGATCGCCGTGGAGACGATCACTTCGTCCGTAGCCGCGTCGATCCCGCTCCCGTCGTCGGGGAAGCACCTGACGCCTATCGACTCGAGGAACCGTATGTTCCGCGTCCCGAGCGCGCGGTCTGCGCCGGTCACCTCGTCCCCGAGCCTGACGAGCGCCGTTGCAAGGGCGCTCATCCCGACGCCGCCGACACCGATTAAATGACGCTTCACCGGAGCCGCTCCGTTCGCCGTTCGCCATGCCCGGGCGCCGACGTCCCGGGCACCGCTCCGCCGGGGGAGGCAGTGCCGCGGTCCTCCGCGACGCCGGCGCGGCCCTTCCCGCCGCCGGAGCGCGGACGCTCCTTGAGGAAGATGCGCAGCGGCGCGCCCTCGAGTCCGAACCGGGCGCGGATGTTCTTCTCGACGAAGCTCAGGTACGCGGGCGTGACGAGCTTCGGGTCGTTGACGAAAAGGCGGATGGTCTGCGGGTTCGTGGAGACCTGGAGCGCGTAGTATATCTTGAGCCTCCTGCCCCTGACCATAGGCGCGAGCGTCCTCTTCGCCGCCTTCGCGATGACGTTGTTGAGCATTCCGGTCGGAATGCGCTCGCTCGCGGAGGCCGCCGCGCGGTCGATCGCGTCTACCGTGCGCCGGATGTTGTACCCGGACTTGTTCGAGCAGAACACGATCGGCGCGAAGTTGAGGAACGGCATCATCGCGCGGACCGCGTCCGCGGCCTTCCTCTCGTTCGTGATGCCCTCCTTGAGCGCGAGGTCCCACTTGTTCAGCATGAGGACACAGGCGCGGTGGGCGTCGAGAATCTTCCCGGCGATGCGCTTGTCCTGCATCGTCGGCCCCATCACGGGGTCGAGGAGCAGGATCACGACGTCCGCCTCCTCGATCGCCTGCTCGGAGCGGAAAAGCGAGAAGTTGTCCACGGACGTCTTCGACATCTTCGTGTGCGGCTTCATGCCGGCCGTGTCCACAAGCATGTAGCGCCTGGCCTCCGGGCCGGAGCCGATGGTGAACGGGACCTCCACCGCGTCGCGCGTGGTGCCTGCGATCTCGGAGACTATCACGCGCGGCGCGTTGAGGAGCCTGTTGACGTACGAGGACTTGCCGGCGTTTGGACGCCCGACGATCGCGACCCTCAGCGGGCGCGCGGACTCCTCCTCGCCGGCATCTACCGGCGGAAGCCTCGAGACGACGTCCGAGACGAGGGCCTCGACGCCCCTCCCGTGCTCCGCGCTGACGGCGAACACGGGCAGTCCGAATCGCTCGAACTCGGCGGAGCGCCAGTCGTCGCCGGCCGTGTCGCACTTGTTGGCGGCGATCAGGCACGGGACGCCTGACTTGCGTACCTCCGCGATGACCTCGGCGTCGAGCGGCGTTATCCCCTCGCGGGCGTCGACCACTATGACGCAGACCGCGGAGTCCTCAACCGCAATGGCGGCCTGGCCCTTCGTCTCGGCGTCGAGCGGGTCGTTGGTGACGCGCCTGTCGAAGGCGATTCCGCCGGTGTCGACGAGCATGACCCTTCGCCCCTGCACCTCCACCTCGCGCGTCACGCGGTCGCGGGTGACGCCCGGCTGGTCGAACACAATGGCGACGCGCTTCCGCGCGATGCGGTTGAAAAGCGCGCTCTTGCCCGTGTTGGGCCTGCCGACAAGGGACACTACGTTCATGCTTCAGGCCGGGCCTTCGCCGGCTCGGCGGAAAATGACTCAGAAATCGCCGTTCACGATCGGGAACACCGGCATCCAGCCGCCCTCGCCGACTATGTTGACGAGGCCGATCTGAATGCCGCCGTTCATCTTCGCGGCGTAGTTGACGAGGCCGACCTGGAGTCCACTGACCGTTCCGCTCGCGAAGTTGGCGCCGACGAGGAAGTAGAATCCGCAGGCGAAGCCGTTGAAGTCCCCGGAGAAGTTCAGCAGTCCCGACTGCATGCCGGTGAACATCTCATCCGATATGTTCACGACACCGTCCTGGAGGCCACAGAAGGTTCCGGCGTAGTTGACCAGTCCGATCTGGGCCCCCTTGGACATTTCGGCCCAGTCGCGGGTGTCTGCCCCGTTCCAGTTTACAAGCCCCACCTGTCCGCCGATGAGCTTGCCGCCGGCGATGTTCGCGCCGCCGATGCCGAGTCCGGTGTAGTCGCGGTCCGCGCGGTTGGCGATGCCGATGTCGATGCCCTTGAACCTCTCGCACTGGCCGTAGATCAGCGAGAGCCTGAGGCCCGCCACGTCGTAGTCGCTTGACGGGGCCTGAACCGGAGTCAGCAACGACACCATGACCGGGGTTGAATCCGCGAAGGCGAAGCCCGCCGCCGCGACGACAGCTGCAACAATCAGTCTTTTCATTTTACCAGTTTTCCTTTGTTTTAACGCTCCAGCGGCCGGGAGTGCCGGAAGATCATCCCGTGACAGACTCCCCGCCCCTTCTGTAGAGTGTTGATTGCATGCTATTATACACCAACGGCCGTGATTCTGTCAAACCGCCCGGATGCGCTGTCAGCGGAACACCTTGTCCATCAGGGCGGCGCATCTGCCGCAGTGCGTGCAGTCGTTCGCGTCGGGGCAGCCGCGCACCTCGCGCCAGAGCGGAAGCGCGGCATCGAACGCCCTGTTGTCGAAGCTCTTCGGGAACGCGTGGTACGCGTCCATGAGGTCGGCGAGATTGCCGTCGTACGAGTACGTCGCGTATGCGTCGAGTATCTCCACGGGGTGCGGATGGCGCCTCGTCGCGAGCTTCACGACGTCGACCAGCCCCTCGTACTCGGGAAGGTCCTCCGGCCTTATCCACGTCGAGCGCAGGAAGTCCTCGTACCTGCCGCGCTCGTAGTTGGTTCTGCAGAGGAAGACCGAGAAGCCGAACTTCTCGCCGGCCTTCGACTGCGCGATGCGGTTGTGCCCGTGCAAGTTGTCGTGGAACGTCTGGAACGGGCACTGCCTTATGCACCCCGAGTTCGCCTGCATCCCGAGGACCTTCCCGTGCTCCTTCGCCCACTTCGAGAGCCCCGCGAGCCAGTCGAGCTCGCGGTGCCGCTCGCGCGACGCGTAGAACGAGTCGAACAGGCCGAGGATCGGCTCGAAACCGACCGTCCCGTGCACGCGCATGTTCACGCTGAGTCGTATCTTGAGCGAGGGGAAGCGCCTGCGGAAGATCGTAGCGAGGAACGGGGAGGTCGTCGTCACGATGTCGGGGAAGAGACCCTCCGCGTCCATCTCGGCGAGCATACGCGCCGCGAAGTCCGCAAGCTCGTCCGATATCGCGATGTCGCCGTAGCAGTTGCAGTTGAAGAGCGTGTCGAGGAGGATTCCGCTGCCGCGCGCCCACCTGAGGTCCGCGACCATCCTCTCGCGCAACTCGGGCGTGAAGTCCGGCGCGGGGCGGCACGACAGGACCCCGGGCCACGCGAAGAACGTCTCGCGTATGCGCCCGAGGTGGCGCGCGCACGCCGCCTGGAAGTCGGCGTTCAGGAAATGCCCGACTGCAAGCGTCTTCTTCACGGGCGGGGCCCTCCGCCGCCCCTGCCGCCGCGCCCGCCGGGACCGCCGCGCCCTCCCGGGCCGCCGGGGCCGCCGGGGCCGGGGAAGCCCCACCCGGTGTCGGTCGCCTCGTATATGCACTTCACCGTGTCTATCAGCTCCGCCGCGTCGTCGCCCTGGAACCCGATGGCCTCCGCCGTCTGGACGAGGAGGTTGTCGCGCTCGGCGCGGCCCAGCTCGCGGATCTTCGCGTCGGTCTCGACCATCTCCCGGAAAGTCGCCCGGCGCTCGTCCTCGGACATGTCCATGGCGCCCCGCATCTTCTCCTCGACGGCCTCGCGCCTCTCTATCATGTCCTGCAGGTCCGTATGCACCTTGAGCATCCCCGGCGACATGCGCGAGGTGTCTATGGACGAGAGGAAGTCGATCTTCGACTGCGCGCGCTCCAGCCGGATGCGCCGGAACTGCGCCACGGCGTTGGTCATCTGCGCGTAGCGCTCGGGCTCCTCCTTCTTGATCCGCTCCATCTCCGCGCGCGGGTCGAAGCGCGGCGCCACGGGAGCGGCGGACTTCTCGTCCTCCGCCTTTTCGGCTTCGGCGCCCCGCTTCGCGAGCATCCCCTCGAGTTCGCGGATGCGCGCGCGCAGCGCGCGGTTGGACGAGCGCTCGCCCGCCGCGTCGTCGGCGGCCCGCGCGCCGCGGGGCTCGCCGGGCTTCTGCCCGCCCTCCGGCGCGGGCGCCTTTGCCGCAGGGCTCAGGCAGAAGCCGATCGCCGCGCCCACCAGGAGCGACACCACTACCGGCGAGAATGTCTTGATCTTCATTGACGCACCTCCTTCTCGTTGAGGGACCGCGCCACGGCGCATCGCCGTCCGTGCGTTCCCATGACAGTTCCCCTGTTGAACAGGAAAAGCTCCTTCGGGTCGAAGCCCGGCTTGTTGTGGATGTCGACGTGGCCCGCGAAGTCGGGGGCCTCGCGCGGGTCGGTCCACCAGCGGTACTCGCACCACGACCCCGGCCTCGCGAGGAGGACCACCCCGTCCCCCGCGGCCCGCCCCGCGTCCCCGGCCGTCTCGTAGCCGCCGGTGCCGAGGAGTATCCCGGCCGCCTTCTCGCGCTCCTCGCCGTACACGACGCAGAACTCGTGGTCGCACATGGCGAAGGCGGTCGACTGGTAGAAGTCCGGATACGACATCCCGGCCACGGTGCGCGTCCTGAAAAGCCCGCTGCGCCTGAGGACCGCGTTCGGCCTGACCGGCTCGGCCGTGACCGGCGTGATCTCGTAGTCGCCGACGACGGACAGGTCGCACCCCCTGCGCGCGCAGATGTCCGCAAGCCGTTCGAGCTGGCGGCGGAGCTCCCTGAGCGCGGCGAGCGCGGCGGGCGAGTCCGGGCCCTTCGCCTGCGCCGCGTAGTCCAGCGTCGGAAGGTACAGGTACGCCTCGTCGACGTCGTGGGCGTTCGTCATCTCCTCGAACCAGGAGATGCATGCGCGCCCGACCTTCGCCGACGCGAACGGACCCCAGTAGCGCCAGAGCGGAAACCTGCCGCACAGCTTCTCCAGGAGCTGCGACATGCCCGTCGGCCTGGTGTAGCAGCTCATCGCCATCCCGCCTCCGTGCTTGTGTATGGGCGCGGGGGACACTATCACGTCCGCGGACTCGCCGAGCGACTGCTGGAAGAAGAACAGCCCGACGGTCCCTCCGGCCGAGCGCATTCCGTCCCAGACGCGCGGTCCCTTCACGAGCCGCGCGCTCTGCTCCCAGAAAAGCGGCTTCCTGAGGACGTCGGACCACCATCCGTTGGACACCACGCCGTGCTCGGCGGGCGCAAGCCCCGTCCTGAGGGACGCCTGCGCGACGCAGGTGACGGCCGGGAACACGCTCTGCGCCGGACCGAACCGCAGGCCCGCCATCTCGAGCATGCCGTTCCGCTCCAAAAGGGCGTGGCCGAGTCCGGCCGCGACTACCGTGAGGCGCTTCATGCCGGACCGCCCCCCTGCCTGACGGCCTCCGCGCGGGGCGCGGGGCGGAAGAACAGCGCGGCGCACGCCGCGAGCGCGGCGGACGCCGCGAAGGCGACGAAAAACGGGACGGACCAGTCGTGGCCGCCCCCCGCCCGCGCGGAGGACGCGACGATCGGGTGCATGACGAGGTTCGAGGCAAAGACGCCGACCCCGCACGTGAGCAGGATCACCAGCCCCTGCGCCTGGTTGCGCAGCTCCGGCGGGGCGCATTCGCCGACGTACATCTGCCCGACCACGACGATGAAGCCGAAGATGAACCCGTGCGTCAGTATGCCGCAGAATATCCCGGCCTCGCAGCCGTACCTCGAGGCGGCAAAGAACAGCGCGTAGCGCAGCGCCATGAAGACGAACCCGGCGGAGAACGCGGCGCGGTAGCCGAACCGTCGGACCGCGGACGGAATCGCAAGGAGGATGAGTATCTCGCCCACCTGCCCCAGGTTCTGCGTCATCGTGATGTACCGGAAGCCCGACTCCGCGAGGTAGACGGGGTTGTAGAACATGTACCACTGGAACGGAACCATGGAGAGGAACAGGAGAAGGCCGAACACCGCGAAGACGGGGTCGCGGAAAAGCGCGAAGGCCTTCAGCCCCAGGACGTCGGCGGCCGAAAGCGGCCCGCCCCGCCCCTTCGGAGGCGTCCTGGGCAGCGTCGCCGCATACGCCGCCCCCGCCGCCGCAAGCACGGCCCCGGCGGCGAAGATGCGGCGCGAGACGTCGAAGTCGTCAATGCCGAACCACCTGGCGGCGGCCAGGGAGAAGACGCCGGACACCACCCATCCGATCGACCCGAGCGTCCTGTAGCGGGGAAACTCCACCGGGGACGAATGCGCCATCGCGATCGCCGTCGAGACGGACCACGTCGGCATGTACGCGACGAAGGCCAGCAGCAGGAGCGCGAACAGGACCGGCGGCGAGGAGGTGAAGTACGCAAGGCCAAGCAGGACCGCCGCCGCGAGGTTGCAGGCGGCGAGCACCTTCTCGGAATTGAAGCACCTGTCCGCGAACATGCACACGAACGGGGAGGCGAAGGTCCCGATGCCCGTCAGTATCCCGAAGGCGAATATCCAGCCCGCCCCGCCCTCAAGGGTCTCCACGTACGGCAGGAGCGGCACCAGCCACACCGGCAGCATCAAATACTGCAGGAACAGCATCAGGGACAGCCTGAAACCCCTCATCGGCGCAGCCTCGCCCTTCCGCCCTGACTAGTTGACCCTGCCCGTGTAGGCGTCTACGCCGGAGGTGTCTATCTTCGCGCTGAAGAACTTCTCGGCCGCCTCGTCCTTCGCCCTGTTCCACGGACGCGGCTCCCCGTTGAGCTGCACGGCCCAGAGCTTGAGCTGCCTCCTGCGCCAGTTGACCATGCAGTTCGTCCCCCATGCGCCGCCATGCCCGAACCAGGCGTTCTCGCCGTCGGCGGCAGGCTCCGGCGCGTTGAGGCCGAGAGAGTATCCGCCAAGGCCGGCGGGACGCGTCGACACGGCCAGGATGGACTTGACCGTCTCCTCCTTCAGGATGCGCGCGCCGTTGTCGCCGACGCCGAGGTTCATCAGCATCTTGTAGAACTTGTACTGGTCGTTCGCCGTCGTCCAGAGCCCCGCGCCCGCAGACGCGAAGACATGTCCGTCGTTGTACGGCCGCTGCTGCTGCGGGTTCTCGCTCTTCCACTTCGCGGGAGCGCCCTTCACGCAGTCGTACATCTCGACCTGGGTCTTCAGCTGCTCGTCGGTCGGCCAGAACCACGTGGACTTCATCTCGAGCGGATCGAGCACCGTCTTCCTGAGGTATTCCTCCCACTTCATGCCCGTGACGACCTCGACGACCGCCGCGCCGACGTCTATGCCCGTGTTGGAGTACTGCGTCTTCGTGCCCGGCTCGAAGAGGATGGGCGACGCGGCCGCGACCGCCGCGTTCTGGCGAAGCGGGGCGCCGCCGGACCATCCGCCGCCCCTGACGTCGGACCTCTTGACGCTCGTCTCGAACGGGAAGCCGCCGGTGTGGTTGAGGCACATGCGGACGGTCAGGACGTTCCGGGCCTTCACGAGCGTGCGCGTGTCGTTCGTCTCGGCGCCCTTTATCCACAGCGTCTTGAACTCGGGGAGGTACTTGCTGACCGGGTCGTCGAGGTCGAGCCTGCCCTCCTCGACGAGCTTCGCCACGGTCACCCCGCAGAAGCCCTTCGTCTGCGAGCACTGCATGTACACGTCGTCGGCCGTTATCGGGCGCTTCGCCGCGACGTCCGCGTACCCGACGCACGCCGTCTCGGTCTCGCCGTCGTTGTAGAGGATGCTTATCGCGCCGGGAAGCTCCCCGCTCTCCACGTACGGGGCGAGCGCGTCCTTCACGAACGTCGTCCCGGATTCCCGGACGCACGCCGCGGCGCAGCATCCCGCCATCGCCGCAGCCGCGGCGGCCAGCACAACCAGCTTCTTCATGACACTACCTTTCGTTTGGGTTTTTGCATTCGTTTTGAACTTCACGTGGAAAGCCGTCACTTCGCGCGCAGCGAGGCAAGGGTGCGCCCGATCGAGGCGGCTATGGCCGACGACTCGCTCGGGTCTATGTAGCCGTCCGCGAGAAACGACTCCAGCCGCGATATCAGCATCGCGAACTCGCCGCCGCGCTGGTGCTCCTCCAGCCAGCGCCTGACGACGCGCGCCTCCTCGGCGTCAATCACGGAATCCTGCAGGATGCCCTTTGTCAGGAGCCAGAGCTCCGCGCGTTCCTCTTCCCTCGTCATCATGTCGAGACCCCCTGTTTTCCCTGCCGTTGCCACGGTTTCCTGCGCCCGGAGGCGGAAGGCGCGCCCCGCGCGCCTTCTCCGCCCCCTGCGCGGCCATGTGCATATTATACCAAAATCCGCGTGCGCGGCTAAAGAGCGTCG
>Ga0310696_10011426_pt1 | contig 10130 bp, 11 predicted proteins | sample AusTroGonzalo_MG_4_FD_203885 | JGI IMG/M metagenome (GOLD analysis project Ga0310696, IMG submission 203885) | Bovine rumen microbial communities from tropical cattle in Woodstock, Queensland, Australia - Gonzalo_02 (v2) (version 2) | ecosystem: Host-associated > Mammals > Digestive system >... | reverse complement strand
AAGAGGTGCGTAAAACAAGCGATTTCGACTTAAACGTTCCAAAAATCAATATAAAAAATGTAACAAAATCTTTACAATTAGCAGAAAAAGCGCAAAAAAATTTATTGAGCATTTATTTTACTAATGAAAACTATTTACAAAATGACGAAATACTCCAAATGATAAGCAGTGACTTATTTACAGACGAAACGTTAATAATTGTAAAAAGTACAATTGACAAACTGATTCAAACAGTAAATAATGTTAGGGAATTAACAGAAAAATTATATACAAATTTCATAACAGACGAGAAAATAAGCCAATTAATAACAGATCTGATTTACATGTCAGAGGCGTTTAACGGTTTGTCAGTTGAAGAAATTAAGTTAGCAATAAAAGAAACGGTAACTAAACTTAGAAGGTTAAAAATTGATAGCGAAATTGCGGAACTTAAAAAAGAATACAAAAGTGTAAATGACGATGATACAGAAGCCCTAAAAGCACAGAAACGGCTACAGGAAAAGATACAAGACTGGAGATAATATGACAGAGAAAAGAAACCATAAATCATCTATTGTCAGCATCGAAGACGAAGAAATGGATATTCTTGATTTTGAAAAGGATGAAGACGATGAGAACGATAGTTATATAAACGACGATATCGGCACAGACAATATCGAAGACATTATTACCTCATCAAAGATTGACGGTAAACCTGAGGATATAATGTTCATGAACGATGCTATGGTCGATATGGAAGTTGATGACGAGGATTTAACAAATATAGATTTACCAAAGAATATGGCTATGGAAGATCCGGTAAGACTCTATTTGAGAGAAATCGGACGAATTAAATTGTTATCCACAAGCGAAGAAATTGAACTTGCAAGAAAGATTATTGAAGGCGGAGACCCGGGCGCAAAAGCAAAGAGAAAACTCGTTCAGGCTAACCTGAGATTAGTTGTAAGTATTGCCAAGAAATATGTCGGCAGAGGTATGTTATTCTTAGACTTAATTCAGGAAGGTAACTTAGGTTTAATCAGAGCAGCAGAAAAATTTGACCACGAAAGAGGTTTCAAATTCTCAACTTATGCTACATGGTGGATCAGACAGGCAATTACAAGAGCAATTGCTGATCAGGCAAGAACAATAAGAATTCCTGTTCACATGGTTGAAACTATCAATAAACTTAAAAAAGTAACAAGAAAACTTGCTCAGGAATTTTCAAGAAAACCAACCGAAGACGAATTAGCTGAAGCAATGGGCTTCTCTATTTCAAAACTTCGTGAAATTGTAAAAATCGCACAGGAACCATTATCTTTAGAAACTCCTATCGGAAAAGAAGAAGATTCAAGATTAGGCGATTTTATTGAAGATAAAGAAGCAGATGCCCCAATTAAAACAGTAGCCTCTGAACTTTTAAGAGAAGATTTGGCAGAGGTTTTATGTACATTATCCCCAAGAGAACGTGACGTATTAAGATTACGTTTCGGTATGGATGACGGACGTCAGAGAACTCTTGAAGAAGTCGGACAGTTGTTCGGTGTAACAAGAGAAAGAATCAGACAAATCGAAGCAAAAGCTTTGAGAAAACTCAGACATCCAAACCGCAGCAAACGTTTAAGAGAATATGTTGAGACCTAAACAAAAGCAATATATACAAAAAACAGATAATCGGTTTCGGTTATCTGTTTATTTTTATGATATATTTTATTTATGAATTTAATGCAGGAATTTGACACAATAGCAGCAATTTCAACTCCTTTCGGCACAGGCGGAATAGGAGTTATACGACTGTCCGGCTCAGACAGTTTTAAAATAATTGAGAAAATTTTCAGGGGTAAAATCTCTAAAAACGGGATAAGCCATGGCTGGCTCGTTGACGGAGATACTAAAATTGACGAAGTTATTATTCTTGAATTTGAAAACCCAAACAGTTATACAGGCGAAGATGTTGCTGAAATTCAGTGCCACGGCGGAATAAATGTAGTAAATAACGTTTTAAAACTCGTTTTGAAAAACGGCGCAAGAATGGCTGAAAAGGGTGAATTTACAAAACGTGCTTTTTTAAATAAAAAAATGGATTTATCTCAGGCGGAAGCCGTTGCCGATTTAATCCACTCAAAAACAAGCAAATTCGCCGTTGTTTCCGCTCAAAATCTATCAGGACACCTCGCAAAAAAAATCGCTGAAATGAGAGAAAATCTTTTCGAACTTTTATCGAGAATAGTTGCGGGAATTGATTTTCCGGAAGATGTTGCGGAGCCTGAGTACGATTATTTGAAAGAAAATACGGAAAAAATAATTTCTGATATTGATAAAATTTTAAAAGAGGCAAACGCTTCAAACATAATGCGAAACGGAGTTTCCGTTGCGGTCATAGGAAAATCAAATGTCGGAAAATCTTCTCTTTTTAACGCACTTTTAAACGTTGAAAGGGCAATTGTTACTGATATTGAAGGAACAACAAGAGATACCCTGAGAGAAACGCTTGATTTAGGCGCACCCGTCACCTTAATCGATACGGCTGGTTTCAGAAATGCTGACGATATTTCAAAGGTTGAAGCAATAGGAATAGAATACTCAAAACAGGCACTCGAAGAAGCATCTGTCGTTTTATTTGTCTATGATGCAAGAGAGGGCTTGTCAGATGAAGTCAATTCCTATGTTTTAGACTTGGCTAAGGGCAAAAAGACAATAATTGCAGCTAATAAATGTGATTTAACGGACAAAAGAGAATGTGATAAGCTTTATATTTCTGCATTGACAGGCGAAGGACTTGAAGAATTAAAGGAAAAAATCAAAGAATGTATATCGGAACTCACAACTGAAAATATTGATTATGCAACTAATATAAGGCAGCAAGACTGTCTCACTAAGGCAAAAGAATCACTTTCTCAGGCATTAGAGGGAATTAAAAACGAAGAATTGCAGGATTTGATTTCAATAGACATGAAAGCGGCACTTTTGGCTCTTGATGAACTCTCAGGCGAAGTCATAACAGACGAAATCCTGAACAACATTTTTGACAATTTTTGTATAGGTAAATAGATAAATACTTACTTACCCTAACTCTTGAAATAATCACAGATTAATTTTTCTTTTTTCGGGATAAATTTCTTAATCGTTTCGATTATCGGATTTTTATTTGCCTCTTCGTATTCTTTTTTTAAGATAGCCTTTTCAAGCACTGCTTTGTTATACAAATCGGCACATGCTTCAGTTTTATCAGCGTGAAGCTTTAGTTTCTTCACCTGTAATTCTTTTTCCATTAAGTGTTTGTGCAGTATGAATTTATTCATAGTACCTATTATAAAGAATTTCACAAAAAAACTCAATCCGTTTTTTAGTTGAATTAAAAGCAAGTCAACAAACAGCATTTTTTGCCGTAAATAAAGGGTTTTTAAGTCTTTAAAAATATTACATTATTTGTATGGTTGATTTTGAAAAAAATATTATTAAAATAACCTTAGACGACAAATATAAGGAGATTATAATGGCAAAATATTTAAACGGAAGTTCGCTGTTTACCGCTGTAAATGCGGGACTGACAAGTTCCTACAGTGTTCTGTCAAATCAATATACAGACGGCGTAACTCTTGAAAATATCAATAAATCATTTACAAATCAGTCAATACTTGCAAACGGAAACACCGCAGCATTCTCATCATATTTATCAACGAATTTTAATTCGTTTGATAAAAATAAAGACGGAAAAATTTCCGCTGACGAAATTCAGAACTTTATGACAAACATTTCTCAGCAGGGAATGACTCGTGAGCAAATGACAATGTTAGGCTCTGCATCAGGAATGTCAGGATCATTGCTTGAAACCGTACTTAATCATTTTGACGAAATTGATGCAAACCATGACGGAAAAGTTACCAATCAGGAAATACAGAGTTACGGTGTAACTTCAGCTCTGGAAAATCAAAAAATTGAAGACAGGAACAGGATGATAAACCATATGTCCATGTTTTACGGCGACAGCGCCGAGAAGTATGAAGGGAGTCTGATGAATTATAAATATCTCTCAGATGATGATAAAAAATAAAAAACTGTAATATGAATAAAGGAACAAAAAGGGTATTCAAAAAACATTGAATACCCTCTTTTTTATATGATACAAAAATTATCTTACTTCTTTGTACCGTATCTTTTGTTAAATCTTTCAACTCTACCTTCAGAGTCAAGGATTTTCTGCTGACCTGTATAGAACGGGTGGCATTTGCTGCAAATTTCAACGGTAATGTTATCACAAACAGAACCTGTTTCTATTTCGTTTCCGCATACACATTTAATAGTTGTTTTTTTGTAATCCGGATGTATGTCTTTTTTCATTTTAACCTTCTTTCTGTCAAGATTCCAAACTTGATCTGCTAATTACATCGACTGTAAGAACATTCTATATTGCTAAATATCAATATGCAAGTAAAATTTAATTTTTTGAAACATGACTTTTTAAAACCTTACAATTTATAAACCGTTCGGTAACACTTTTCTTGAATTATTTTCATGTTTTAGATATTCTTTTCATGTTATTTATTTATGAGGATATGATATGGGGAATAGTGTATTGGAAGAAAAGGGTTTTATTATTGATTTGAGCAATACCGTAACCACAGAACAGTTGGTTTCGGAATTGGGCTCAATTCTTGAATTACCTGAAATCAAAAATAAGGCCGTTTGTTTAAAACTCGGAAATATCGATTTAAAACAGTCTCAGTTATTGAGCATAAAGGCATTAATTGAGTCTATGGACTCAACAATTCAATCGGTTGTTACTTCTTCAAACGTTACAAAATTATCGGCAGAATCTTTAAATTTGGAAACATCTGAATTTACTGCACCTGCAAAACCAATTAAAGAAGAGCCGAAAGAAGAAATTCTGGAACAACTAAAAACAGATTTTCTTGAAGAAAACCAATTACAGCCAAATACTGTTATAGAAAACGAAGTAACGGGACAATTAGAGGAAATCTCAGAAATTATCCCGATGACAGAATCGAGTTTTCAAAACCTTGCAAAAAAAGAAGGTTTAATCGATGAAGCAAGTATGAAATACGTTCCTTTGGATACACAAGACGTTATTGAAGACGAAATCGAAGAAAAAAGCGATTCAACAGACAAGATGCCGACACTTTATATGACACAGACTTTACGTTCCGGTCAAACTCTTAACTACAACGGAAACGTAATAATAATCGGCGATGCTCACCCGGGCTCAGAAATAATTGCAAACGGGGACATTACGGTTTGGGGTGTTTTGGGCGGTATTGTTCACGCAGGCGCTAATGGAAATACAAACGCAAAAATAAGAGCTTTGAAATTCAACGCAATTCAGATAAGAATTGCAGGATTATATGCAAGACGTAACGATACAATAAACGTTCCGTTCGTTCAGAAAACTTCCGAATTTACACCGGAAGAAGCAAGAATTGATAACAAACAGATAATCATTTATAAAACAATAAGGAGGGATTAATGACCGGTCGCGTTATAGTTATTACTTCCGGAAAAGGCGGAGTAGGTAAAACCACAACAAGTGCAAATATCGGAACCGCTTTGGCAAAAGCCGGAAACAAGGTCGTTTTAATAGATACTGATATAGGACTTCGTAACCTTGATTTATTATTAGGACTTGAAAACAGAATCGTTTACACAATTGTTGACGTTGTTGAAGAAAGATGCAAACTAAAACAGGCTCTTGTAAAAGACAAGAAAAACCCGAATCTTGCATTGTTAGCGGCAGCTCAGACAAGAGATAAATCAGCGGTTACTGAAGAACAATTAAAAGGAATTTGCGAAGAATTAAAGAAAAAATACGATTTTATTCTTTTGGATTGTCCGGCAGGTATTGAACAGGGATTCCAAAACGCAGTTGCAGGCGCAACCGAAGCAATTGTTGTTACAACACCGGAAATGTCGGCTGTAAGAGATGCAGACAGAATTATCGGTTTACTTGAAGCAAAAGAAGAAATCGAAAGTTACAAACTTCTTTTAAACAGAGTTCGTCCAAACCTCATCAAAGAAAACGATATGATGAGCGTTGAAGATGTTGTAGAAATTCTTTCCTGCAAACTTATAGGTATAATTCCCGAAGATACAGGCATTATTACTTCAACAAACAAAGGTGAACCTATCGTAAACGTTGAAAAGTCACTTGCAGGTCAGGCTTACAGAAACGTTGCTCAGAGAATTATGGGCGAAGACGTTCCGTTCCTTGAATTAGATAAACAGGAAAATCCGATTATTGCAAAAATTAAGGATATTTTTGCGAAACTGAAAGGCAAGGTGTAATCTATGAGAGATTTATTTGCCAATTTATATTCAAGAGTTGTAAGTTTTTTCAAATCTACGGAAGAAATAGGGGAACAGACAAAAGAAGTTGCAAGAAACAGACTTAAACTCGTTCTTATGCAGGACAGAACAAACTTAACTCCTGCAGTTTTGGAACGTATGAGAGGTGAGCTCATAAACCTTTTATCCAAGTATGTTGAACTCGATAAAGAACTGCTTGAACTGAACTTTGAACAAGAGGGCGAACAAATGGCATTGATGCTTTCTATCCCTGTTGTAAGAGCAAAAACTGAAGAAGAAATCCAAAAAGCAATTCAGGAAGACGAAGCATTAAAGAACGTTGCTTTGGCTGACGACGAAGACGAAAACGAAGAAGATGAAGGGAAAAAAGAAGAGTCTTCTGAAGAATCTGAAGAAGAGGTAAATGAAGAGGAAGCTTCTGAGGATACAAAAGAAGAAACCGCTGAAAAATCCGAAACCGAAGAAAATGAGGAAAAGGAAGAAGAGGTAAATGAAGAAGAATCTTCTGAAGATACAAAAGAAGAAACTTCCGAAGAACCTAAAGAAGAAGGGGTAAAGGAAGAATCTAAGAAATCAAAAAAAGGCAACGAAACTGAAAAATAATAAATTAAATAAAAAATAAGCAAAGGGCGGGATTTTGATTCTCAAAATCCCGCCCTTTTTATAGCAATAGCATATTACTATCTTCTTTTGTGTTTAGCAATAGTGCCTAAATCCCATTCAAGTCTTACACCGGTGTTAAGTCCGAGATTTTGATCTTCAAGCCCCGATGCTTCCGGATCACCAATATCATTTTCCATAACCCCCGTAAATCCGGTAACTTTAAGCCCTGCAGGAGCATATGTAAGACTAAAGGCAAGCTCTGCATGAGGAAGGAACTGTGGCTTTTCCCCGTATGTATTGACTTTTACCCCGCCTCCGACAGAAGATCCGAAGATTAGTTGATTATCTCTGCCGTATGTTTTTTCAAGTCCGCCTGATAAACTAACATCACCGACAACACCTTTAGCCTTTTCGGTTTCAATTTTTTCGACGTCGTACATATTTCTGGACCAGTAAGACGGTCTAAAGGTCCGATCTCTTTGTCCGTAGGCAACACTTGTTTCCGCCCCGACATTCCAGCTCAAATCCTTATCTATTTCTCTTGTGAATTTTACGCCAACTTCAGCGCCTGCATTTAACTCATTTCTTTGCGGAGTGCTTAAAGAACGCTTACGTGCATCCCAAACAAACCCGTTTGCATATACTTCCGTCGTCGTATCTTTACCGTTTATAATTCTGTCCATTTCTAATCTGGCACCTGCGTGAGCGTCTGCAAAAGCGCCTACATTATAATTTGCATTATATCCGAAACCAACCCCTGCTTCAGGTATTAATTTGTTTGTTTTTCCGTTAAGCCAGCTTTGTTTTGCAACAAGTTCATCAGCATTAAGTGTTTCATAATAACTTATAATTTTTTCTTCAAGAGCATCTTTTACATCGTTAGAAAGCATTTTTTCATAATTATCTATGAAATAACGGTTATATTTAGGATCAACATCTTTTATATTTTGTTTCAGCAATTTTTGAGCTTCTGCTTCTGCAGATTGAGTTTCTTTTTCCTGAAGTTTGGTTTTCATTTCGGGAGAAATGCTGTCCCCGTAATTTTCTAAAAATCTGCTGATTTGATCTAAGGTTGCTTTTTTGGAATCAATTAACTTTTGAGCATCAGCTTCAACATCCGGCTCTGGCGGATCGTCCGGACTTTCAGTCCTTACAAAAGCATCGGTATTACCGCCTTCTTGTTTTTCAACAAACTGAATCTCTATATTTTTAGCTTTTGCGGGTTCTGCAACGGGAGCCGAACTGCCGTCAGAATACAGCTTAGCCTCATAATTATTGGGGTTAATCTCAAACATATAAAAATCCTCTTAATATATACTATATATATATTAAGTATCGCTTCGTTCTAAAAATTGCTATTTTTTCATCAATTATTACGTATTGTTAAATAATTAGTTAAACATTTTCTGTTTCAAACAAAGCATTAGTCAGAGATTCCTCAAATACTCTCGAACAGAAAAGGACCGATGTCGGAGAGTATATTTTATATTTGAGATAATCGCTTTTATATTCGTTTAAAAGACTATCCATTGTGTATTTTGTACCTAAAACTTCGTTTATGACCTCGACAAAATCTGAATACTTATAAGATACTCTTTCAAGTATTTTATCCGAAATTGAGGCGCTGCTTAAAAAGTATTCAATGCATTCTTTTGCATTTTTGACTGCATTTTTGTCCTCAAAAATTTTGCAAAACGTCTGATAGAAAGGAATTGCGTAAAGTCCGTAATCTTCGTCAAAGATTATACCGACATCATAACGTTCATCGTGTGATGAAAAGCCTTTCATTGAATTTTCAAGGAAGTTTTCATAATTATTATTTAATTCCTGAATTTTGAAAAATTCATAAGTTTCGGGAGTTACAATTTTATCCGAAATATCGACTTTTTCTTCGTCTGTCAGGCTGTTAAATTCGCCTATAATGTCATCCGCATACTCATTTGTTGTCATAATAGTATCAGTTCCGAAAACATTAACAAATTTCTTATACATTGTCTTTATATCGTCTTGTATTGCTTGTTCTTTTTCCGGATTATCTGCATATACAAGTCTCGGATTTTGAACTGCCTTCATAATCGCATATCTTACGGCATCTTTTTCCTGAGTTGAGGATAAAACATTTGTAATTTCTATCAGGTAGTATTCGTCAAAATGCTTAAAAAATCTTGCAACAATATACTGACCGATACCTATTCCTCTCAATGATGTCATTTTCATAAGAGTTTTTACTCGGTATGTTTTTTCGTTCACCAAGTTGTATAGTTCAAATCCGTCTTTCATAAGACGTTTTACTTTGTATATAGAATACTGTGCATTCAAAAATTCGTTTGAAATCGTATTGTTTTTTTCGTCGTTAAACAGTTCCACAACCGTTTTTTTAGATTCATCTATATACCGCTCAAAAGCATACGGAATAAAAACGCTTTCCATTCTGTTCAGCGGAACGTCTTTTGCGCCGATAGTTGCCAAATATTCGTCAAAATCAGACTTTAGATTTTCAGTATTCAAAACATATTCATACAGGTCTTTAAGTGCCTGTGTAATTTCCCCTATAGTATCAATTGCAGTCGTCATAACTTCTCCTTATTTGTAATAAGGATAACTTGAATAATTGAAAGTTGCAAGTTATTCACAAGGGCTATTGGGGTAAATAAATAAGAAAACCCTTAAAATTTTAAAAATCACTTTATTTCTTATTTATTAATAATTTCGTTGTTGTCGTCAAGAAGGACAATATTCGGCTTGTAATTTTTCAATTCTTCGTCACTAAAACTTGCATAAGAAACAATAATAACTTTATCCCCGACCTGAACTTTTCTTGCTGCGGCACCGTTTAAGCAGAAACATTTTGAGCCTCTTTCACCTTTTATAACGTAAGTCTGAAAACGTTCGCCGTTATTTATATCAAGAATTTCAACCTTCTGCCATTCAAGAATTTTGGCTTGTTCAAGTATTCCTTCGTCTATTGTAATAGAGCCGACATAGTTTAAATTTGCGTCGGTAACAGTGGCTCTGTGTATTTTTGAATACAAAAATTCTCTTTGCATATTTATACCTCGTTCCTATATATTACTACCGACAAACTCAAAAGTAAAACAGGTGTAAATAAAGGGAATAAATATTGCATACAGAAAGTATTGTTACAATTAACTTGACACTCAGGTTTTAGCCGACAATAATATAACTTGTAGATAGGTTGATCGTTTTAAAACCATTACGGTTACGAT
>Ga0310696_10011425_pt1 | contig 10130 bp, 8 predicted proteins | sample AusTroGonzalo_MG_4_FD_203885 | JGI IMG/M metagenome (GOLD analysis project Ga0310696, IMG submission 203885) | Bovine rumen microbial communities from tropical cattle in Woodstock, Queensland, Australia - Gonzalo_02 (v2) (version 2) | ecosystem: Host-associated > Mammals > Digestive system >... | reverse complement strand
GGACTTCTTTGGCTATCTCTTTGGTTTGGGCGAGGGTGAGGCTCGTAATACCAGCAAGGAGTCGCGTGCTGCTATTCGTGAGGGTCGTGTCATTGCAGATATGACCAAGGAAGAGGTAGAGTTGGCGTTGGGCGAACCCTTCAAGAAAACCTTCGATGCTGAAGGTGGAGAAGTGTGGCTGTATACCCGCTCTAACGATGTGATTCTTGACGTATGGTTTGACGAGAAGGGTTATGTCACACAGGCAAAAGCTCGCAAGGCTAGCGATGAGCCTGTGAAGAATGCTAATAAGAATAAGCGTTCGGCTAAGAGTCGTGGTGGTAAAAGTTCTAACACCAAGACTCAAGCTAAGCAGCAAACACCGTTAGAGACGATGCATTCTGAATAGGAATACTCTCAAATAACATCATAAAAGAAACGCCCTGACAAATATGTCGGGGCGTTTTCTTTATGGAGAAAGACTATAGCGTTATGCCTTGTTATTGATGGCCTGCATAATCTTGCCTTCTAATTCTTCGCAGAGCTCGGGGTTGTCTTTAAGCAGTTCCTTCACAGCATCGCGTCCCTGTGCAAGTCTGGTGCCATTGTAAGAGAACCATGAACCGCTCTTCTGAATGATGTCGTATTCTACACCCAATTCTACTATCTCACCAATCTTTGAGATACCTTCACCGAATGTAATCTCAAACTCTGTCTTACGGAAAGGAGGAGCCACCTTGTTCTTAACAACCTTTACACGTACCTGGTTACCAATGACGTTGTCACCATCCTTGATAGCAGTTACCTTGCGGATATCCAGGCGAACAGAGGCATAGAACTTCAAGGCATTACCACCCGTGGTCGTTTCAGGATTGCCAAACATGACACCAATCTTCTCGCGTAGCTGGTTAATGAAGATACAGGTCGTATTGGTCTTGGCAATGGTACCTGTCAGCTTGCGCAGTGCTTGTGACATCAGACGGGCATGCAGACCAACAGCTGAATCGCCCATGTCGCCCTCAATCTCCTTCTTTGGTGTCAGGGCAGCGACAGAGTCAACAACCAAGAGGTCGATGGCTGACGAACGGATGAGCTGGTCGGCAATCTCCAGAGCCTGCTCACCATTGTCTGGCTGTGACATGTAGAGGTTGTCGATGTCTACGCCCAACTTCTCAGCATAGAAACGGTCGAAGGCATGCTCAGCATCGATGAAAGCGGCAAGGCCACCATTCTTCTGACACTCGGCAATGGCGTGGATGGCCAATGTTGTCTTACCTGATGACTCTGGACCATAGATTTCAATGATGCGTCCTTTGGGATATCCGCCAACACCCAGTGCAGCGTTCAGACCTATCGATCCTGTGGAAATCACTTCTACGTTTTCTATCTTCTCGTCGCCCATCTTCATGATGCTACCTTTGCCAAAGTCCTTCTCGATCTTTGCCATTGCAGCCATCAGAGCTTTCATCTTCTCCTGTTGGGCAGTCTGCTGTTCTGTTCCTTCTTTCTTTGCCATATTCTTTGTTGTATTTTTGTTTCGTTATTTCGACGTCTTATTATAATTCCAGGTCACCATCGTGAATCTCATACCAAGGGAGACCTTGCTTGTTGAGTTGCTCCATGAATGGATCGGGATCAAACTCCTCGACGTTGTGAACACCAGGTTTCTTCCACAGACCCTTACAGAACATCATTGCACCAATCATAGCAGGAACACCAGTAGTGTAAGAGACACCCTGCATACCTGTCTCCTCGTAAGCAGCACGGTGAGAGCAGTTGTTATAAACATAATAGGTATGCTCCTTGCCATCGTTGCCGATACCGCGGATGCGACAGCCGATAGAGGTCTGACCTTCGTAGTTCTCGCCAAGATCCTGTGGGTTAGGCAATACGGCCTTCAGGAACTGCAGAGGAACAATCTTTACTTTGGCAGTACCTGTACCGTCAGCCAATGGAGCCTCATATTCAACCTCGTCGATACGACTCATGCCGATGTTCTGAATGACCTCGAGGTGCTTCAGATACTGCTGGCCAAAGGTCATCCAGAAGCGAGCACGCTTGATGGTAGGATAGTTGATGACCAGTGACTCAATCTCCTCGTGGTGCAGCAGATAGCTGTCGCGAGGACCGATGTTGGGGTAGGTGAGGTCCTTGTGAATCTCCAGGGGCTCTGTTTCTACCCATTGACCATTCTCCCAATAGAGTCCCTTCTGGGTAATCTCGCGGATGTTAATCTCTGGGTTGAAGTTAGTGGCGAAAGCCTTATGATGGTCGCCTGCATTACAGTCGACGATGTCCAGATACTGAATCTCTTTGAAGTGGTGCTTAGCAGCGTAGGCAGTATAGATGCTGGTAACACCTGGGTCGAAACCACAACCGAGGATAGCTGTGAGACCAGCCTTCTCGAAGCGCTCACGATAAGCCCATTGCCAAGAGTACTCGAAGTGTGCCTCGTCTTTGGGTTCGTAGTTGGCAGTGTCGAGATAGCTACATCCGCATGCCAGACACGCATCCATGATGGTCAGGTCTTGATAGGGAAGGGCGAGGTTGATAACCAACTCAGGCTTGTAGTCATTGAACAAGACCTTCAGCTGCTCTACGTCGTCAGCATCCACCTGGGCTGTTTTGATATCCAGTTTGTATCCAGCCTTGTGGATGTCCTCAACAATTTTGTCGCACTTTGCCTTTCTGCGACTGGCTATCATAAATTCTGTAAATACGTCAGCGTTTTGAGCAATCTTGAACGCTGCCACTGTAGCGACGCCACCTGCGCCAATCATTAATACTCTTGCCATAGTTATATTATTTTTATTATTTTCGATGTTATGTTGTTACGATGCTCCATTCAACTCCTCCGACTTGATGCCCAGAGCAGCCATTAGTGAATAACCCAATATCTCCTGGCGGAAACTACCGCTAGTCATAGGCTGCATAGTGAAGACGGTGATGTGTTTGTCGGGGTCTGCTTGTCGAAGCGCCTCGCGTACCTTATTATATATGTGTTCGCTGTCGGCAATCACCATCAGTCGTTTTACCTCGGCAGCGTTAGAAATGACTTGTAGAGAGTCGATGTATAGATCGTCCTTGGTGACTATGTCTTCCACCTGTACGCAACTAATGAGAAACTCACCCAACTGTCCGCTGAAAGCCTTGCCGTCAAGGTCGGTGAATTGTCCTGGCAGGAAATTGTCCATCTGCTGGTGCCCTTTGTCGTGAATCAGTACCACCTGAATAGAGGTCTGAGCGTTTGTGTCTGCCGACTGTGGTCTTACTCCGCCATCCAATGCGACACACTCTAACCACTGGGCCATATCTGCCTGTGGAATACGGCGCCCCAGCATGCGCTCAAAGTTTACGGTCAGGTCGAAAGCAACCTTATCAACATATTCAGCATCGACCAATATTACAATCTCACTCCATTTTGTGTTATTCATAGGGCAAAGGTAGTGAAAAAAAACAAGATGAAAAAGAATAAAAGGATAAAAAAACAAAAAACCGCGCTCACTCTTTAGTGGCGCGGCTATTTTTTTCTAAATAGATTTAGTTATACCAAATGCTAGAATTGTCTTGTTGACGACATTCTTCTTCATTGTACTGGTTGTCCACCTCGTACTCTTCTTGGTTGATTATCAACTTTTGTGGCTTCATAGTTTTATTCTCCTTATTTTTTAGTTATTGATTATTTTGTTTTAGTTAAACGTCGTAATTGTTCATTTTCGCGACAAAGATATGAATTATTTCTTATTCTTCCAACAAAAATAGAAGAATTTTGAAGAAAATTCGTCAATTACCTACAAAAAGTACTATATAACGTATAATTATACGGTAATTTCGCCACTACCATAGCAACGATGGTGACGATTATCATAGACTACACAGAACTGGCCAGGAGCAACACCATGAATCGGTGCAGTGGCATGTACAATGTAGTTTCCGTTACCTATAGACTCCAAACGTGCAGGTAAAAATTCCGGCGTATGGCGAATCTTCAACGTGATGTCTGTTGGCGGTAGCTGTCCGTTGATGCTATGGAATGCCATGATGGGGAAGTCTTGCTTGTAGGCTGTCTCAGGGTCGTAGCCGTGAGAGACATAGATGATATTCTGCTTGATATCTTTCTTGACGACAAACCACGGTCCACCACCCAGTCCCATGCCTTTGCGCTGTCCGATAGTATGGAACCAGTGACCTTTATGTTTGCCGATGAGTTTACCCGTTTCAAGTTCTATCACATCGCCGGGCAACTCGCCTAAATAGCGACGCAGATAGTCGTTATAGTTAATCTTGCCCAGAAAACAAATGCCTTGTGAGTCTTTACGCTTGGCATTGACCAAGTGTTCTCGCTCAGCAATCTCGCGTACCTCTTCTTTCATCATATGACCGATGGGGAATAGCGCCTTTTCCAATTGCCAGTCGTAGATTTGTGCGAGAAAGTCAGTCTGATCCTTGACGGGGTCAGGACTTGTGGTAAGCCACTTTCTTCCTTCGTCGTCTATTTCCGTTGTCGCATAGTGGCCTGTAGCGATGAGGTCGTAGTCGTGACCACGCTTCTCATGGAAAGCGCCGAACTTAATAAGACGGTTGCACATGACGTCTGGGTTTGGCGTCAGTCCTGCGCGTACTTTATCCATCGTGTACTGCGTTACCTGATTCCAATATTCATGGTGGCAGTCGATGACCTCCAACTTACAACCATACTTGTGGCTGACAGCTGTGGCCATCTCCAAGTCTTCCTCAGAAGAGCAGTCCCACTCTTCTTCCTCCTCAGGACCGATCTTAATATAGAAACAGTCTGGGTGTAATCCCTGGCGAACCAGCTCATAGAGCACAACGCTAGAGTCTACACCGCCTGAAAGCAATACTGCGATACGCTTGTCGTTTAGATTCATGGGCTAATAGGCTTCGCGATATTTATTTTCGTCCTTGTCGTCCAGCATAGAGAGGTATGACTGGTAGCGACTCTGGGCGATGTAGTGGTCTTCAACGGCCTTCAGTACAGCACAACCAGGCTCGTGTGTGTGGCTACAGTCAGAGAACTTACACTGCTTGGAGAATTCAAAAATCTCCTTGAAATAGCTGGTGAGCTCTTCACGCTCAATGTCGAAGGTTCCGAAACCCTTAATTCCAGGAGTGTCAATGAGCCAGGAGTGAGCGCCTATAGCGGAACTATCAGTCACGTTCGAGGCGAGTGGAATCATCTCGCTGAACGTGGTGGTGTGCATACCCGTCTGGTGAGCATCGCTGATTTCTGCAGTACGTTGATTTGCGTGAGGTATCAAGCGATTAATGAGTGTTGATTTGCCTACACCACTATTGCCACTAAGTAATGTAATCTTGTTGTCGAGTAGGGTGCGCAGTTCCTCAACACCTTCGCCTGTCTCTGCAGAAATGGCACGACATTCATAGCCAATGGTCTCATAGAGCTGTATCATCATCTGTTGGTAGTGTTGTTCTTCATCGCTGAGCAAATCTACCTTGTTGAATACTAAGATGACAGGAATGCGATAGGCTTCGGCAGAGGCCAGGAAACGGTCAATGAACGTAGTCGAGGTCTCTGGTTTGGCAACGGTGACGATGAGCAATGCTTGATCGACATTGGCTGCCAGGATGTGGCTCTGTTTGGAGAGGTTGATACTCTTGCGAATAATGTAGTTGCGACGGTCCTCGATATCCGTTATCCAGCAACAATCACCTACTGTTACCCTGTCGCCAACGGCCACGGGATTAGTAGAGCGAATTCCCTTGATGCGGAAATTGCCCTTTACCTTACAATCAAGGAGCTGGCCATCATCCGTCAGGACGGTGTACCAGCTTCCAGTATTCTTTATGACCAGTCCCTGCATTTAAACGGTCATGATTTCCTTGTTCTTGGCCTCCATGAGGTCATCAAGCTTCTTGATGTACTTGTCGTGCAGCTTCTGCAGTTCGTTCTCGGCATCCTTCTCGTTGTCCTCAGAAAGTCCGTCTTTGATGGCCTTCTTCAGCTTCTCCTTGATGTCACTGCGAACATTGCGTACCTCAATCTTAGCCTTCTCGGTAATTTTGTTACACTGCTTCACGAGGTCGCGGCGGCGCTCCTCAGTAGGCTGGGGGAGTCCCAGACGGATAATCTCACCATTATTCTCAGGAGTGATGCCTACATCAGAATCCATAATAGCCTTCTCAATGTCGCGAATCTGCTTCTTGTCCCATGGCTTGATGGCAATGGTGCGAGCATCGGGAGTGGAAATGTTGGCAACTTGGTTCAGAGGAACTCTAGAACCATAAGATTCTACACGTACACCATCGAGAATGGCTACGTTGGCGCGGCCTGCACGTACACGGCTCAGCTCTTCTTCCAAGTACATGGAAGCCATCTGCATACGCTCTTCAGCATCAGCTAATGTCTGTTTAACGTCAATCATATTTTTCTTATTTATGTGATATTTGCTACAAAGATACGAACTAAATTCCGACTATGCAAAGCATTTTGTGAAAAAAGTTATAAAAAATTTTGTAAAGTGCCGTAAGTTTTATACCTTTGCCTACATTAACCTATGATACTACTATCCTAAGAATGTTATATCAAACGAGTGAAATGTCAATGTCGAGCCTCAATCACTACGTATTTGCCGTAGTGGGTGTGCTGTTGGTGGCGATTCTGATAGTGATTGTCTACAATTATGTCTATCTGAAGCGCGCCAAAGAGGCTACTGCCCGCCAGAAGGAACAGAATGCCCATCTGGCTTTAGTCCTGCAAGCAGGGCGCTTGCGTATATGGAAATATATTCCTGCTACCCGTCAGTATCTTATTATTTCTGAAGAAGGTACTATGGAGCAGCGTTATAATCCTATAGATTTCCTACAGTTCTTTGACCGTGAAGACTTTGAAACGCTACGCACGGCAATCTTCGATATTTGTGATGGTAAGAAGAATAATGCCGTTGTCATGCTGGCCAGTAATGCCAAGGATGACTCTTTCCTTCGCCATTATGAGGTGACAGTATCCGTAGATCGTCGTAACAGCAGAGGTCATGTTGTCAGTATTTTAGGAATCCAGCATGACGTAACTGAAGAGTATCGTCGTTTGGAGGCTGTCAATCAGCTGCTGCTTCGTTACCATACGGTATTCAGTAGTTCGTTGATTGATATGGTGTACTACGATAACCATGGTGTTTTGCGCGACATCAATGAGCGTGCCTGCAAGGCCTTTGGCGTTCCCAATCGTGAATTTGTGCTTGACAATGAATTCCTATTGAAGAACAATCCCTTTTTTTCTGATGTCGATCTTGAGTCAATGGATAATACTCGTTCTTCCTCTATTGTAGACTTCCATAATTTCGAAGATCCTATCTATCATTTGGATGAACTTGGCTTGAAAGGAAAGAAGATGTACTACGATTCTACCATCAACCCCATCCGAGATGCAAAAGGTAATTTGGAGGGTGTTTATATGGCTGGTCGTGATATTACGGAGATGGTGGTTTCGTACCACCGCCAGAAAGCTGGTGCCGAGCAGTTGCATAAGGTGAACGAGAATATCCGTGAATACATCTCCAATGTTAATTATGCGCTGCGTATCAGTGATATTCGTATGGTAAACTACTATCCGAAGTCATTCACGCTGGAGTTGTCTAATAATATCACGCAGTCACAGATGAAGCTGTCACAGTTACGCTGTATCCGTTTGGCTACCCCGCGCTTCCGTCGCACTGTTTCCAGCGTGCTGAACCGTATGGATCATCTGTCACCTTATAATATTAATGTCATCATCGAGACTGAGATTCGTGACAAGAAAGGTCGTCCTATCTGGCTGATGTTCAATATGGTGCCCATGCTTGATGAAAATGGAAAGGTGGAGCGCTATTATGGTATGTGCCGTGATATGACTGATATGGTGGAGATGGAAAATCGTCTGGCCGTGGAGACTAAGAAGGCTCAGGAGACAGAGCTGCTGAAGCAATCCTTCCTCTCGAACATGAGTTATCAGATTCGTACCCCATTGAATAATGTTGTCGGTTTCGCCGGATTGTTTAATGCCCCCCACGATGAGGCCGATGAGCCTGCTTTTGTCGAGCAGATAAAAACCCACTCCAACAATATGCTGAAGTTGGTGAACGATATTATGTTGCTGTCAAGTCTGGATGCCAATATGGTGGAATTTCACAAGGATTATATTGACTTCTCAGCAATCTTTGCCAACTACTGTCAGCTCGGTTGGAGCGATGCTAACACTCAGGTGAAGACAATTGTTGACAACCCCTATGATAGTCTGGTTATTAATATTGACGTAGAACAATTAGGAAAGGTTATTGAGAAACTTTGTTGGTTGTCCACACTCCATCTGGAGCAGGGCTATTCTAAGGCCCGTTGTGAATATCGTCGTGGCGAATTGCTCATTACCATTGAAGACAATGGTGAAGGTATTCCTGAAGATGTTATGCCACATATGTTTGATCGTTTTGTACAAGGTCCCGACGACGAACTCTATGGCTCCGGTCTTGACCTGCCTATCGTCGAGTCGTTGGTTCGTCAGATGGGCGGTACCATAGAAGTTGAGTCGAAGCAGCACAAGGGTACTACTATCTGGGTAGCAGTTCCTTGTGAGGCGGCAACTATAGAAAGACGACTTAAAGAAAATACCTCAAATACAACTGAAAACATCCTGCTATGATAATACTGACATTCACATATCTCCTCTTAGAACTCTCTATTTCGATTACGTCGATTGGAGCGTTACTGTTATTGCTGGTGGTGTCACTATTCTTTATGGCCCTCCTGTATCAGAATTTCCGTGTGCGTCGTCATGTTCGCCAAAGCATCGCTTCAGCAACCTCTACCTATGAGATGATGGAGAAAGCTCTAAAGATAGCCGACAATGATGTCGTCATCTATGACATTGCCGGTAATACTATCAGGCGACTGAGAGGTAATTTGCTTCCAAGTTCCGAGATTAAAGCTGACGAGTTCAAAAATTATCTCCATCCTGATGATGCCGATCAAGCATTAATAACTCTTCAGCAGCTTCTTGATGGTAAGTTGCAGTCCGCAGAATTTAGCTATCGCTGGAATGTCAACTATGGCGGTGGAGAACCGTGTTGGATTTACATCCGTAGCAATAGTGTGGCTGAATATGTTGCAGGAAGCAGTACCCCTGTTAGCATTATCAGTGTGCTGCTTGATGAAACGGAATTGCGTACTCATCAGCAGGAGGAAGAAGAACTTACCAAGCGCTATAAGCAAATCTTTGAGGACTCTATCGTAGGTTTGTCATTCTATTCACCTGAGGGATGGCTGCTTGCCGCCAACAAGATGATGCGTGACATCTGTCACTTCGACAGTGATGATAGTGATGCTTTCTTCTCGAAGGTAAATCTGTTTGATGTAGCTCCTTTTAATGAGGTACTCGACCGTTATCATCCGAACGAATATCTGGCTTGCTCACTGAGTATTGTTCCTGAACGCGAAATGTATATCTATCTGGAAATAGGTGTTCACCCAATCTATGATGATGAAGGTAAGCTGATATACCTTTCTGTGGCTGCACGTGATATCTCAGAAGAGCGTGAGTTGTATATGCAAGCCAAAAAGAACGATATCGAAATCCAGAAGGTCAATGAATCTATTCAGCTCTATGAAAAAGAGTTGCGCTACATGATGGATACTTGTGGCTTACAGGCTTGGCGTATTTCTTTGGAACGTAATGTGATAGAATTCTATAATGGATTGAGTACTGTCACCAAACAATTCACGTTGCAGCAGCTGAAGAGTATCTTCTATAATCAGGATGACGAGTTTGTACGCGATTTGGATAATCCTGCCATCGTTATTGGCAAGCCCATTAGTTATATGGGACGTATGAATCCTGTCGTGACACCTGAGCATACAGAACCGCAGTGGGTGCAGATTAACAGTATTCCTGAATTTGATGAACAAGGTAATCTGAAGGGTGCTTTTGGCATATGGCGTAACATCAACCAGCTCATGCAGAAGCAGGAACAACTGAAGCGTGAAACGGAGCGTGCTAACGACTCTGGTCGCATGAAGAGTATCTTCCTTGCAAATATGACCCATGAGATTCGTACTCCGCTGAATGCTATCGTCGGTTTCTCTGATGTTCTGCCGATGCTCTCTACTCCTGAGGAGCGTCAGGAAATGATTCGCCTTATCAC
>Ga0310696_10011421_pt1 | contig 10134 bp, 12 predicted proteins | sample AusTroGonzalo_MG_4_FD_203885 | JGI IMG/M metagenome (GOLD analysis project Ga0310696, IMG submission 203885) | Bovine rumen microbial communities from tropical cattle in Woodstock, Queensland, Australia - Gonzalo_02 (v2) (version 2) | ecosystem: Host-associated > Mammals > Digestive system >... | reverse complement strand
CCTTGGCAACTCAATTTCGCATTAGTCGAGGCATCAACAACATATCGCTCATCTACGCACTGTAAGCTCATCACACTATCAACGTAAGTCACCGCATAGGCGCCGATGTTTGCTTTTGATGCCGTAACGGACTGACGCACCACCTCTTCCAGATTCGTCACGCGCTCAGAGAGCGTCTCCGCGATCTCACGATATTTGGTGAGCGCCTCTTCGAGATCGTCCTTAGATACGTTCGTATAGGTCGTGACGTTATTCGTCGTGCCGCTGCTCTCGGTGGCGGAATTCGCGATATCGTCCGTCGAGCTGCCGAGTAAAGAGCAGCCCGCCAGTCCAACGAGGACGAGCACGAGGAGTACGGAGATCGTTATCAGGAATTTCTTTTTCATATTCCACTTCCTTTTCGGCGTATGGTCGCCGATCTTTCTGTAGCCATAATATTATTGTAACATTAAACCAACCTTAAAATTAGCAATTTTTCTTAATTTTTCATATTTTACGGATATGGACGCCGATCTGAAAGTCGCCTATATGATCGCAGAAGCCCTGACAAAGGGAAAGACGATAGAGCAGCTCGCGCGCCTGCAGATCACACTGCAGACACTTTCTTCGCTCGTCGCCGCCGAGCTCGCCTGCCTGAGAAACGGCGGATCAACCGCGAGCGATCGCCGTCCGAGCGAGTAGGACATACTGCTCCGCAGAGAGCGTTTCTCCTCGCACGGTCGGGGGTAATCCCGACGCCTCGATGATGGCATTCGCCCTGTCCTTGCCGCCGAATAATGCGGCGAGAGCATTGGAGAGTGTCTTTCTCCGCATATTGAATGCCGCACGGATGATCTTTCTCGCGAAGGAGATCTCCTCCGCCGAATACCCTTTATCCTTGAGCTCGATCCTGACCACCGCGCTGTCCACGTTCGGAGGCGGTAGGAAGCACTGCCTACCCACGATCCTCGTGATTGTAGCGTCCGCGACGAGATTCATCGAAGCGGTGATCGCGCCGTATTCCGGCGTATCGGGGAGAGCGGTCAAGCGCTCTGCGACCTCCTTTTGCACCATTACCGTGACGCTCTCGGGGCGTTCCTCTCCTTCGAGGAGACGCATCACGATAGGCGTCGTCACGTAATACGGGAGGTTCGCCACGACCTTGAATGAAATGGGGAGAGTCTCTGTCTTCTTGAGGAAGTCCTCATACACCACGCGAACGTTACCCTTCGCAGAAAGCGTCCTGTCGAGGACGGGACGAAGCGCCTCGTCGATCTCATAAGCAATGACTTCTTTCGCCCTGTCCGCGAGAGAGGCGGTCAGCGTGCCGGCACCGGCTCCTATCTCCACGACGATATCCTCCTTCGTGACGCCGGCGTCCTCGGCGATCGCATCCAAAAGATTACGGTCAAAAATGAAGTTCTGCCCGAATTTCTTTTGAAAATCTATCGCGAAATATTCCCCGTTGATGATCATGACTTTATCGAATAGAAGCGGAGGGCATTCTCTGTCGTGATCCGCTCGATTTCCTCCCTTGAGAGTCCCTTAAGTGCCGCCATCTTATCGGCGACCAAGGAAATATGCTTGGGTTCATTCGGCGTCCCACGGAAAGGGACGGGGGTCATATACGGACAGTCTGTCTCGAGGAGCAATCTGTCCCGTGGAATCACCGCGAGCACTTCGTCCTTATGCTTAGCAAAGGTCAAGACCCCCCCGAAAGAAAAATAGGCGTCGAATCTCTCGGAATAGTATTTCGCGAGTTCCGCGCTGCCGCCGTAACAATGCAGAAGCATCCCTCTCGTCAGGTGCTTTGCATTTCTCTCGATGATCGCATTGAAATCTTCGTACGCTTCGCGTACGTGGAAAACCACGGGGAGACGGAGTTCATCCGCAAGGGCGATCTCTCGCTCCAATACCGCCTTCTGCTCTTCTCTCGGAGAGAGGTCGTAATGATAGTCGAGTCCGATCTCGCCGAAGGCGACGACTCTGTCGCATTTCGCCAACTCTCTCAGCCGCTCCTCCACCTCGCTCGTATAGGTCTTCGCCTCGTGCGGATGTACGCCGATCACGGCATAGACCTCCGCCCTCCTCTTCGCGAGAGCAACCGATGCCTCGGACGACGGGAGATCAGACGAAGCATTGATGATGATCTCGACCTCTGCTGCCTTCGCGGCGGCGATGATCTCCTCCTCTCTCTCTGCGAGAATGGGATCGTCGAGATGGGCGTGGGCGTCGATCAGCATTATCTGACTTCGCTGCCCGAACGGACGACCTTTTCGGGACTGACCAGAACGATACCACCCTGCCCGTCGTCGGCACACAGGAGCATTCCCTGACTCACGACGCCGCGGAATGCGTGCGGCGCGAGATTCGCGACCACGACGACCTGCTTGCCCACCATCTCTTCGGGAGTATAGTACTTCGCGATGCCACTGACGATCGTGCGCACCTCTCTGCCGACTTCCACCTTCATCACGAGGAGTTTATCCGTCTTCTCCATTTTCTCCGCCGAGAGCACCTTGCCCACGCGCAGTCCGACCTTCATAAAGTCGTCGATCGTGATCTCGGGAGGGAGGGGGGCGACGGGGATTTCTTGCTTTTTCTCTTCTACCTTGATTTGACTCTCCATTTCGGCGATCTCCTTGTCGATATCCACTCTCATAAAAATAGGCTCACGCTCGATGACTTTGGGTGCGCGAAGGGACCCGAAAGTCCTGACGCTGTCGAAAGACTTCATATCGTCGGTCAAGCCCTCGAAGGAAGAGAGGATCTTCTCCGAAGTGTCGGGCAGGAAGGGCTCGATCAGCACGCCGGCGATACGGATGCACTCTAAGAGCACATACAACACGTCGAGGAGTCTCCCTTTCTTCGCCTCGTCCTTCGCGAGGATCCAGGGACAATTCTCGTCGATATATTTATTCGCGCGTTGCACCAGACGGAAGATCGCTTCGAGCGCCTCGGGGATATGCAGTTCGTTCATGTTCTCGGTGACCTCGGCGAGAGTGCCCTCAGCGAGAGCGATGACCTCCTCGTCGGTATTCTCCTTCATGCCGCTCCAAACAGGGATAGCTCCTCCACTGTATTTAATAACCATCGCGACGGTGCGCTTGACGAGATTGCCGAGATCATTCGCGAGGTCTGCATTCAACCGAGAAAGGAAGGTGCGCGTCGTATAGGCGCCGTCCTGTCCGAAGGGGATCTCGCGCAGCAGATAATAACGCACCGCATCCACCGAATAGCGATCGGACAGCTCTACGGGATCCACGATATTACCCTTGCTCTTACTGATCTTATCCTGTCCCATCAAGAGCCAGCCGTGCCCGTACACCTTCTTCGGCAGAGGAATATTCAGCGCCATCAATAGGGCGGGCCAAATGATACTGTGGAATCTGACGATCTCCTTGCCCATCATGTGGATATCCGCCGGCCAGAACTTGCGATAAAGCGAGTCATCCTCTCCTGCGTAACCGAGCGCGGTCACATAGTTCATCAGAGCGTCGATCCAGACGTAGATCACGTGCTTGGGATCAAACCCGACGGGGACACCCCAAGAGAATGTGGAGCGAGTCACCGCGAGATCGCTGAGTCCCGGGCGCAGGAAGTTATTGATCATCTCGTTACGACGGGACTTCGGGAGGAGGAATTCCTCATTGGTCTCGAGGAGATTGATCAATTTATCCTGATATTTACTGAGCCGGAAGAAATAGCAAGACTCCTTCGCGAGAGAGACCTCCCTGCCGCAGTCGGGGCACTTGCCGTCCACGAGCTGCGTCTTGGTCCAATAGGTCTCGCAGGGCACACAATAGTAACCCTCATACTCCCCCTTATAGATATCGCCCTGCACATAGAGTCTATCAAAGATCTTCTTGACTGCCGCTTCGTGATAGTCGTCTGTCGTGCGAATAAACTTATCGTAGCTGATCTTCAAGCGGTCCCACAGCGATTTCAGATTCGCGACCTTCTTGTCCACGTATTCCTTGGGGGAGACTCCCGCTTCCTTCGCTTTCTGCTCGATCTTGAGCCCGTGCTCGTCGGTGCCGGTCAGATAGAAGACGTCGTAGCCCTCTTTCCTCTTGAAACGAGCGATCGCGTCGCAGATCACCGTCGTGTAACAGGTCCCGAGATGCCATGTGCCGCTCGGGTAATAGATCGGGGTGGTGATATAGAATTTCTTTTTGTCCATACGCTGTGATTCCTCCCTATGGGCGTTAGAAAAGTTCTTTATTTGATATTATACAACGATAAATGAAAAAACGAAAGTTTTTTATATAGAATCTGGAAGACAGACCGTACGAAAGGATAAGCCCTCTTTCGAGATCACCGGCGACATACCCTTCCGCTCTGCCAAAATCTCACTTCGTGCCGATGGGATCTCTCTGCACATCTTCCGGAGGTGCCTTGGATAGCAATCGGTGACTCGTGAGGTCGATCGTGAATGCGCCGAGCGGCGCGGTAATGATGATCGAGAGCACGGCGGCAGTCAGCACGATAGGACCGCAGCCCAGCCCCATCGCGAGGGGGATCGCGCCAAGAGCTGCCTGCACGGTGGCCTTCGGAATATAAGCAATCGCACAAAAAAGCCTTTCCTTGAAAGAAAGCGGTGTCTTGATCAAAGAGAGGAAAACTCCTCCCATACGGAAGAGCAGCGCGAGGAAGATGATGCCGACGACGACTCCGCCGCTTCTCGCGACGTAATGGAGATCCACCTCTGCGCCGACCAATACGAAGAGTATGATCTCGGCGAACACCCATATTTTCTCGTATTTTTTAGAGAGACGGCTCGAGCGAATGGGATCGAGCGCATTGTAGATCACCCCCACCGTGACGACGGCGAGCATCGCGGAGAAAGGCAGGTATTTCGCGAGTGCATTCTCCAGCGTGACGAAGAGGAAAGCGAGGGACACCATCACGATGATCTTGATCGTATCACGCGTGTGGACGTGACGAAAGAAGAGCACCAATAGATATCCCACACCGGCACCGACTCCGATGCCGAGTACAATGGAAACGGGAACCTCCCAAAAGATCCCGAAATCGAATTTTCCACCCTTCGCCATGCCAACGAGTGCGGTAAATGCGACTATCACGAAAATGTCGTCCATCGAAGAACCGGCATTAACCATTTGCGGCACCGAATGCAATGTGCCGTACCCCTCCTCCTGCAGGGAGATCATACGCGGTACGACCACCGCCGGAGAGACCGCCGCGATGACCGTCCCGATGATCGCACTCTCGAGGATGCTCGTCCCTATAAAGAGGGTCGCGAATAGGATATATCCGATGATCTCCGTCAGCGCCGGGATCATGCAGAGCATGATCGCCGGTCTGCCGACGATCTTCAGGTCTCTGATATTCAGCGAAAGACCGGCGCGCGTCAAGATCACGATCAAAGCGATCTCACGCAACGATGCGCTAACCTCAAGGATAGGACCGGCAATTAGATTCAAGAGGTGCGGACCGAGCAGTATTCCTACGAGAAGCATCCCGAGAAGGGGTGGCAATTTGATCGCCCGAAAGATCGATCCAAGCACAACCGAAGAGAGCAGAATCAATGCAAGACTCGTCAAAAAATCAACGTTCATATTCTCCCTCCTCGTGAAATTTTCCGTACATAGTGTAGTCCCGAAGGGACGGAAAGTCAAATGAAATCAAAGCCTTTCGAGAGTATATTTCCATAGAAGCACGGCAATACTCCCCTTATCAAAATCTCGGAGGAACGCTATGAAACTCATCGAAAGCAAGACCTATCTGAATCTCGCCAAAGCATTCGCCGGCGAATGTATGGCGCGCACTCGCTATGAATTTATCGAATACGGCGCACGTCAACAGGGCTACACCGCCCTCGCGGAAGTCATAGACAAGATCGTCTACAACGAATTCAATCATGCCAGAATGTGCTACACCTATCTCGAGTCCGCATCGGATAAGCCCATCGCGAATGTCGAAGTTTGCTCGGGATATCCTTTCAAGGAGAAATGGGACCTGATCGAGAATCTCCGTCTCGCCGCGGAAGACGAGGGCATCGAGGCGGAACGCGTCTATCCCGAATATCAGAAGACAGCAGAAGAAGAAGGCTTCAAGGATATCGCCGGCCTCTTCCGCAATCTAATCTCCATCGAGACCTGCCACAAGAAGCTCTTCACCGATCTCTACGAGCAGATGAAGAGCGGTACTCTCTATAAGAAACCCTCAAAGACCAAGTGGAAGTGCGGCGGCTGCGGCTATGAATGGACGGAGAAAGAGGCATTCGAGATCTGCCCCGTATGCGGCGCAAAACAAGGCGTCGTCCTCTTGAAACTCTCCGACGGAGAATGACTGCGGATTCTATCAATCGCAATGCAGAAAGATTCATCAAAAAAGCGCCTTCGTGGCGCTTTTTATATTCTCTTGCTGAAAGTGCAACCGCAGTAATTCTGACGGTATAGATCGTACTGCTTCGAGAGTTCTATCGAATGTTGATATCCTCCGTCCTTCTTGAAGTCCGATGCGAGATATTTGACGCCGTATTGCTCGGCAAGTTTCTCCCCGATCTCGTTGATCAGCATCGGATTCTTGAGGGGAGACAGAGTCAAGGTCGTCGCGAAATAATCGTACCCTTCCTCTGCCGCTCGACGAGCCGTCTCCTCCAAGCGGAGCCGGAAGCACCTCGCGCAGCGCAATCCTCCCTCGGGCGCACTTTCCAGACCTTTCGCCACCGCGAGAAACTTCTCACCGTCGCCCTCTCCCTCGATGAGCCCCACTTGCGGGCACATCTCCGAGATCAGCCGTTCCAACTCAAGATATCTCTTTTGACGTTCCTCATCCTCGGTGATGTTGGGATTATAATAAAAGACAGTCACGTCGAATGCATCCGGCAAAAAGGTCAATTCGTGCGAGGCGCAGGGAGCACAACAAGCATGAAGAAGGAGCGAAGGTCTCTCCCCTCGCTTTTCCAATTCGGCGAATAACGCCTTCATTTCTTTATGATAATTCCTGCTCATTTAGTTCTTATTGCTACTGAGTGGCGCGGGGATCCTGCCTCCTCTCGCGATGAATTTCTCGGGAGAATAAGCGCTGATCCTCATGATGGGAGCGCGCCCCAGCAAACCTCCGAAGGAGACGTCCTCGCCCACACCCTTGCCGTAGACGGGGATCACGCGCACGGCGGTCGTCTTATGATTCGTGACGCCGATCGCCGCTTCGTCTGCGATCAAGGCGGAGATCACCTCTGCCGGGGTATCGCCGGGAATGGCGACCATATCAATGCCCACGCTACACACCGCCGTCATCGCCTCAAGTTTCTCGATAGAAAGAGCACCCATCGAAGCCGCCTCGATCATGCCGATATCCTCACTGACGGGGATGAATGCACCGGACAAACCGCCGACGTGCGAGCTCGCCATAATGCCGCCCTTCTTGACAGCATCATTAAGGAGAGCGAGTGCCGCAGTCGTGCCGCATGCCCCCACGCGTTCGAGTCCCATCTCTTCGAGGATCCTGCCCACGCTGTCGCCGATCGCCGGTGTCGGCGCAAGGGAGAGATCCACGATGCCGAACTCCGCATGCAGCATCTCCGCCGCCGTTTTCGCGACGAGCTGTCCTACGCGCGTGACCTTGAAGGCCGTCTTCTTGATCGTCTCGGCGACGGCAGTCAGGTCACCGTCCACCTGTTCGAGGGCCGCCTTCACGACGCCGGGGCCGCTGACGCCCACGTTGATGACCTTATCCGCTTCCCCCGTGCCGTGGAATGCGCCTGCCATAAAGGGATTATCCTCCACCGCGTTCGCAAAGACGACGAGCTTCGCACATCCGATCGAATCCTCGTCACGGGTCAGGTAAGCGGCTTTCTTCACGATCTCGCCCATCTTTCTGACCGCATCCATATTGATGCCGGCACGAGAAGAGGCGACATTCACCGAAGAGCAGACCTTACGGGTCAGAGAGAGCGCCTCGGGGATCGTCTCGAGGAAGGCATTCTCCTTCGCAGTCGCGCCCTTCTGCACGAGGGCAGTATATCCGCCGATGAAGTCGATGCCCGTCTCCGCCGCCGCACGATCCATAGCGAGAGCGATCTTGGTATATCCTCCGCTCGCCGCGCCGACGAGAGAGATCGGCGTGACCGACACCCTCTTATTCACGACGGGGACACCGTACATCGTGGCGATCCTATCACCCACCGAAACGAGATCCTTCGCACTCGCCGTGATCTTATCATACACCTTCGCCGCCGTCCTATCCGCATCCTCCGAGATGCAGTCGAAGAGGGATATCCCCATCGTGATACAACGAACGTCGAGGTGCTGGGAACTCACCATTCCCATCGTTTCCAATATTTCCTTATCCGTAAGCATACTCAGATCCTGTGCATCGCATCGAAGATTTCTTCGCTGCGGAGATTGATATCCAAGCCGACCGACTCGCCCTTTTCGCGAAGCGCGACAATGAGTTTATCGATGGGCATCGTACTCTTCTCGATATTTGCGCGCATAATCATCGTAAAATACTCGCCCATCAAAGTTTGCGAGATATCGACGATGTTGATGCTGAGGTCAGCGAGAAAGGTGCTGACGTCCCTGATGATGCCGACTCGGTCCTTGCCGATGACGCTGATGATGACGTTCATATTCCCTCCAAAAAGGTGTAATTCTTATTATATTATACCGCGCACGCGCCCTTCGGGCAAGCGAAAAAAGAAGCGCGGAAACCTCGCGCCAAGTAAAAGTCTTTTGAAAAGACGATGACGGTCAATAACGATGCAATCTATCTCTTTTCCCCGAATGAGAAGAAGAGGATGCGTATCCTCTGTCTCGGAGATTACTTTTTGGACTTTATGCGGCGACGCGCTTTCTTTCCCCATAGGGAGAGCATGCTGTCCGCTTCGTCCTTATTCGCCTGGATCATTCTGTCGATGGGATTGATATCATATTTCTTGTTTTTCATATTCACAGTATGAGAACAATTCGTCCATGAAATCCAAAATCGCGAAAAACCTTTTTCATCGCTCCCATGAATAAAGGTGCACTTTCTGCACAAGATAACGGCATAGGAGGTATAATCACCATGAACAGCAAAACCAGCAACTGCAAGAACTGTGACAACAAACCCACCAAGAAGAGCTCCGCGACGACCAAGCGCGGCGCATCCGACTGCTCGAACTGCGGCAAGAGTAAGTAACCGATCCTTCCCTATGGGAAGATCGCTTCGTATCGAAGCGAAAAAAGTCGCTCGTGCAGAGCGACTTTTCTTTTCTACGAATGAATAAGCTATCGTTATTTGGGCTGCTTGCCGATATAGGCGAGGATGCCGCCGTCCACGTAGAGGATATGTCCGTTGACGAAGTTCGATGCGTCGGAGGCGAGGAAGACCGCAGGACCCTGCAGGTCAGTGGGATCGCCCCAGCGCGCTGCCGGCGTCTTCGCGATGATGAACTGATCGAAGGGATGGCGAGAGCCGTCGGGTTGGATCTCACGCAAGGGAGCGGTCTGCGGCGTCGCGATATAGCCCGGGCCGATACCGTTACATTGGATATTGAACTCGCCATACTCGGAAGCGATGTTCCTGGTGAGCATCTTGAGACCGCCCTTCGCTGCAGCATAGGCAGAGACTGTCTCTCTGCCGAGCTCGCTCATCATCGAGCAGATATTGATGATCTTGCCGTGACCCTTCTTGATCATCGAAGGAATGACCGCTTTGGAGACGATAAAGGGGGCGTTGAGGTCCACGTCGATGACCTGACGGAACTCTGCCGCGGTCATATCGCACATCGGGATCCTCTTAATGATGCCGGCATTATTGACCAGGATGTCGATGACGCCGACCTCTTTCTCGATCGTGGCGACGAGAGCGTTCACCGCGTCCTCGTTCGTGACGTCGCAGACATAGCCGTGCGCCTTGATGCCGATCTCGGCGTAGGCGGCGATACCCTTGTCCACGAGCTCCTGCTTGATATCGTTAAAGACGATGGTCGCGCCTGCCTTCGCAAATGCGGTAGCGATCGAGAAACCGATCCCGTAGCTCGCGCCGGTCACCAGAGCGACTTTTCCTTCCAGACTGAACATATTCTTCTCCATTTCTCATTCCTCCGAATATAGATTCTTGCTTTTCCCCATTTCGGGACGCGACTCCGCCAAGTGCGCGGCTTCGCAATAAATAGATTATATCATATCTCGCACGAAA
>Ga0310696_10011419_pt1 | contig 10134 bp, 16 predicted proteins | sample AusTroGonzalo_MG_4_FD_203885 | JGI IMG/M metagenome (GOLD analysis project Ga0310696, IMG submission 203885) | Bovine rumen microbial communities from tropical cattle in Woodstock, Queensland, Australia - Gonzalo_02 (v2) (version 2) | ecosystem: Host-associated > Mammals > Digestive system >... | reverse complement strand
TCTTAACAACACTGCGAATGGTCTGTGCCGTAACACCATTCCTGTTATGACGGCTTAGTTGGATCGTCGCAGTCCATCAAAATATAAAGCAACAGCAGAGCGACGATCAGCATGGCAAAATACTGATTCATTCTTCGCTCTCCTTTTTCTTTCGTGTTGCTTTCTTTTCAGGGTATGGACTGTCGAGCATTCCTTGCTCCAATAGCCACGCAATACCTACGGCGACAGCGTCTGACTCATCATCGCACTCGTATTCTCGTTCGCCGACAAACTGCGGAAGAGCGGCGGCGACAGCGTCCTTTTCGGCAAGCTGATCATTTGCCACCAGTTTCTTGACTGTTTTCGGGTGGACTTCTTCAAACACGCGACCGCCGAAACCCCATCCATAGAGATCGGCGACGCCAACAACCTTATGAAGCACTTCGATAACCCGTGAGTTTCTTGGTCCTCCCTGTTTGTCAAGCGCCTGTTCGCGGACGATGACGGCCATTGGATTCAGTGTAAGATAACGCCGCAGTTCACGGGCGATTTCGGATAGGATCTCGCCGTCGGTTTTTGTCTTGTCGTTTTTATTGTTGATATTGCTTGTCTCCTATACGGCGACTTTTCGACCGATAGGGTAGTAACGCAGATAAGCAAAGCCCGGGCGTCTGAACGAGAAGTCGCAGGCGATGATATCTGTGTAAGTTTGTATTTCTGGTTTCATATCAGCGTCACTCCTTGGTAGCGCTCTGTTGTTATTGAACCATCAAGGCCGCGATAAACCGACGTCGCGCAATCCGAATCACTGACCGCAGCCTTGCGTTCGTTGACATCATACGCAAACATCAGGCGAACAATTGCGTGGCCGAGATGATCGTCCTGCTTGTCTCCGGCGAGGAAAGCGTAGATATGCTGAAGCGCATGGTTTAGGTGATCATCAACCGGGATCTTCGTATAGTTTCTTTTCGTCAATGTTTCACCGTATTTATCAGCGCCTTCTTTGCACACCCTCGCCGCGTCGAACAGCGCAGAGGTCGGCAGGAGATGGAAGCCATATGGCGTTGAAGACTGCTTGCCACCATTCTCATTCGTGACAACAGGAGCATCCGGTTCTACGCCGAAGATGTAGTTCTGTTCGCTCATACATACGCCTCCAGTTGCGCTTCATGGTCAATTGGTACTTCTGTAGCGATAATGTAAGTCGGGTCTTTAATATAAAGGCAGCAATCGCAGATTCCTGTGTCCCTGAACTCCTTGCACGGACACTTGGTGTCAGGAGATTTCTCTGGTTTGCTCAGACAGTATCCGTTGTTCTGTTTGATGCGTTTCTTGGTCCCGCGCACGAAAGAGTCATCTGGATTCAGCATGAAGCCGGGTTTCATTATTCATCCACCTCGTCACATCCACAACCGACAGAATTGTCGGAGTTTTCAACCGGCACATTGAACTCGCCTTCGTCCTGTTTCGGCACGTTCAGAATATCGTTGTACGCATACTTTACGACAGCGCCGTCGACCATCTTCATGATCAGGAATCCGGGATACGGAATCTTTGTCTTGGCGATAGATCCGAACATCATACTGTCAAGCTGTTCGGGGCGTACATGAAACGCTTCGCACTGGTCTGCGGTTTCCTGATCGAGATAAACTTCGCCGCAGATATCACAACGATAATTGGTAATCTCAGTCATCTTTTACTTCCTTCTCCGGGAGAAACCCCGGCAATACTTTATCGGTTTCGATTTTTAATAGTTCCATAAGACGTCTTATTTCGGGATAAGCCGCAGGAGAAGACCGCAGATCGTAGATATGCAAAAGCTCGCGGAGGTTTACCTTCATTACAATCCGGCAAGCGGTCGAATTCGGCAGAACCTTGCGAGCATCCTGATTCTTCATGCCTATGGCGATCAGTCGATTGTATGCATCTTCCGCGAGTTCCATTGCGTCCTCCCATTTGCGGGAGGCTTCATATTCTTTGTCGCGGTTATCTCCTGTGTGCAGTCTGTAGTCGTAGTACGGATCGAAGACTTTGTAAAACAGCGGCCTGATAAACTTAATGCCGCCATCGTCTTTACTTTCGTTGACGTACCGCTGGCTTGCGATTGCGAAGCTTGCAACCCTATGCCTTGTTAATTCGGCCATTACGTCGCGAGATGTCACCATGCCGTACATAATATCGCCGAACTCAATGGGGGACTCATGACCGCGCTTTCGCAGATTACTGAGGAAAGCGCGGTATGAATCTTCGGTGATCTTTTCTTCACTTCGCCAGCAGTTCCGACCAGCGATCTCAATGCACTTAAAACGGTCTATGCCTTCATCTAAGGTGCGCGGACGGATAACTTCGACTTGTTGGTCAATGATCCTCACCTCTCATTCCTCCCCATCTCCGTATGGTTCGTCGAACTCAAGCAGGTCCTCGGCGTCGTCTTTGCGGAAATCGTCCGGCAATTCAGACGCGTCGAGAGAGAAACGCTTGAGCAATGTCATCGGTGTTTTTGTAGACGCCAGCACGGTGCCATCATCGAGAATCAGGATGGCGCGGTGTGAGCGCCCTCTTGTACAGTCAATAAACTGACCTCTGCCTTTGGCAACCTCAAGAATACGGTTCGCCGTGATCGTCCTTGGCGGAATAACACAGATGACACGGTTTGTCTGTACAAGGTTATTCATTCCGATATGCGCAAATTGGACACTTGCCATGTTTCAAGTCCACCCCTTGTCAAAACGAAAGCGATTCGCTTGTGCAGAAGAAGATGTGATCCGCGCTGAAGATTTCCTTCGCTATGTCCTGATAAAGAGTGGATTTATAGCCACGAGGATCAGACATGTCGTCAGCGTCAACGCTCACAACGCGACGATTGAATTCAACATAGGTAACATCGCCAAACGGAGACGGATAGGTGACGATGTTATCGACGGCGGGATTGCCATCGAAAGCTTTCTTAAACAGCTCGACATCGCTGGCTTTGTCATAATCGCGATTGGAAGGAACAACGCTGATACTGAGCGTTACGTTGCCGAATTCTTTTTCTGCTGGCAAGAGGCGACTGAGCGCTTCATACTTGTCCTGATTATCGACGTACACCTTCAGCAGAAGATCGTCGTCGCTGTAATCGACATGGACTTCATTGTCACGATCGAACAGTTTCTTGACCTCATTCGCGAACACAACCCACGGGGAATACATCTTTACGTTTTCCATGATTCATTTCTCCTTTACATGTACTGTAGTATCAATATCGACAAGCTTTACATTTTCTTCCTTTTCATAGGCGTCAATGTAAAGCTCATTCGCCTTACAGTTATATGTGACCTCGTACAGGCGGAGGTTTTCACCCATGTCGATCAGGATTGCTTTCTTGTTTCCGAGAACATGAGCGAACCAGACCATCTGAATACCGGCGATGTCATATTCCTCGCCGTACTTTTCTTTGACGACTTTAATCACGGCGTTCTTTGCCGCGACCTCGAACTCATAACTTGTCATTTACTGTTCTCCATTTCTTTTACTGTTGCTCACGATGCATCCACAAAAGGTATCTAATACCAAACCCCCAAACGCAATCGGAATGTCGTAAACGATCGAAACTCACGCCCCGGGTCGAGCAACGAACTTTTATTGAGAGTTATGTTTTCAGGACTCATCCTGTTGCGTACCTCATACCGTCCGCAGACGGCGAGGGCCTCCCGCGTGTCTTATGAATTGTCGTCGAGAGCTTCCTGCGCTTCCTCCATGTCAGGAGCTTGCGCTTCGTCCTTCGCGATCCCTTCCAACACCTTGAATGAAAAGTTTTTGTGTTTATATACAGAGAAACTGTTGCGGTTCAAGATGCGAGCAACGACGCCTTCGCGAATATGAGTAACGCCGATCGGGTCAGGGCCGTCGAAATACTGCTCCACCTTACGAACAACATATTCGCCGGGATCAACATCGTCCGGAATTATGAATGTCTCGAACTCAACGACAGTATTAACTCCCATCTGTTCGCAGCGGTACTTGATCTGCGCCGGGGAGTATTCGACGATATCGCCGTCGTCATTGACCATCGTCATACGGTAGACGTAGACCTGACAGCAAGGCGCAATATATATCGGAGATCCATCTTCCATCTTGCCGGATTCAACAGGTTCGTACTGCCCTGTCGGGTCGCAACGGTAAGAGAACACGGTAGTATCGCCATACATCTTCGAGAACCCTTTATCTTTGATCTTACTGTTGACGACAGACCCCATAATCGGAGCGCCATTCGGGCCTTGGAACCCTACGATCTCGTAGTAGACCGTCTCGCCTTTATGAAGCTTGCCCTCAAACTTCTTGGCCATTGCATGACGAAAATCATCAGAGTCGTAGAACCCGCCTTTGTGATCATTTGCCAGCACAACACGGCGCGTTCCGGTAATATAGCCATACTCGAGGTGTTCATGCGGATGACGACGCAGAAGCTTTTGCCACCATGTCTGTTTGTCTTCTGTGACGAGAGGAAGGTACCCTGTACGTCCCGAAGTCCCGTGTACCTTGAGTGTCAGCTGAACCTGATCGCCGTTGCGGAACTTGCCAAGGTTATATGCGAGCTGTTCTGTTTCGACATGTTCAAAGAACGTCGGAGCGATATTTTTCTTCGCACGTTTGGGCGCTCTTGATCCGCCTACGCCACAGTTCGGATTGCGTTTCGGAATGTATTTTTTGCAAATTTCTTCGCCGTTCAGAACACTGATTGTATCTCCGGGTTTAAGATCGGATATCGTGCAGAAGTCAGTGAGACACTTGATCGGGAGATACAGGCCGTCCGATTTTTCTCCTCGTAGCTTTACCGCCTTCACATTGCGCTTATCAGGATCGAGATATCCACCGCACTGGTTACCGTTTTCGTCTTTACGCCTAACGAGATCATTGACTTGACAGAAGCGTTCAGACAACTGTAGATCAATAGGGAAATAGACACCAATATCACCGACCTTCACTTCAAGGCCAACAATTGTGTCGTTGCCAAAGAACGTAGCGATCTGGAGTCTGTCTGCATTGGTATGCTTGCGTATGTCCTTTACTTGAACAACATAACCGCAATGTTCTGACATTTATTCTTCTCCTCTCAAATGAATAAAAGCGGAAGCACTGTCGCTTCCGCCTCTATATATAATAGGTGTTTTTATGAGCAAAACCGGACATTTTTGACTGAATAATTTTACATTACGAGACGGTCATACGCGTTGATCCAATTCTCTGTGACACCGGGTTTACCATAGGCTTCCTTCGGTGACCAGCTACGAATCCTGATCCATTCGCCTTCCTTGATCGGATCTTTTTCGTAGGTCTTCTTCAGGATTTTCATCTGGCCTTTCTTGCCGGTTGCGACTGAGTACAATTGCAGTCGAGGGGAGTACTTCGTATCGACTTCGAGAGCTATGTAGACACCCTTGGCACCCGGCGCTGTTGACGTCGGCTCGCCGTACAGTTCCTGCTCATAGCGGACAATGTCCAGCGGATCGTCTTCAAGCCCATCAAGTTCTGAATTCGTTTCGCCAAGCAGATCAGGCGTACCAAGTTCATAACTCATGAGCGCCTGCATACGTACTGCCTGAGACGCCGGGACGAGCGTTGTCTTGAAGCACGTCGGCCCATAATAGAACGCATCGTAGAGTTTCAGAAGACGTTTGATACAGCCGAACTCCTCGAAGTAGTTCAACTTGATCAGCTTCTCGATGACGGCGATATTTAACGCGCCGGGATACAGCGTCATATCGCGGAGGAGTTCAACAAAGGTGGAGTACTTACGGTCGCGGAGATCGTACAAAGCCTCGGCATCCTTCAGGCCGATGCCCTTGACATTTATCAAGGAGTCGGAAAGGACATGCTTTTCGCTGTCAATAAACAGTGTGCGGTTATCCTGACGGAAACGTGGCTTAGACAAGCTAATCCCGCGCAGTCTGGCGATGGCCTTGCCCGTGGCGATATCGTCGTCGTTGGCAGCGTTATTGAGGTACGCCGCGACGAATTGCTCGGGGTAGTAATGCTTGTAATACGCAAACAGATAGGAGATCATACTATACGGAATCGAGTGGTTCTTCGAGAACATATAGGAGCTTGCGTCCTCGATGACCTTCAGGTATTCCTTGCATTCTTCTTCGGCCTCTGGACGAGGCTTATCAGAATGAGAACAATACCCTTCGAGGATGGTCGGCATCCACTCCTCCAGTATCTCCATCTTTTTCTTGGCAATACCACGTCGGACAGAGTCGGCATCGGAACCGGACAAGCCGCAGATTTTTTGCAGGAACATCAGGATATCGCACTGATAGACGAGGTAGTAGTTGTTGTCCTTCAGAATCTCGTCTATCTGCGGAGACGGATTCTTATGTGGCTTGCGAGCGATCAGGTCATCCCGGTATGACGCACCGGATGGACGAAGAGCGGCACTTAACAGAGCCAGTTCAAACACGCTACTTGGCTTAAACTTTGCCAGCGATTCAGCGGCGAACGGAGACTCGAACTGAAATATCGCGCTGGGATCACTGGCCATGTCCTTCCATACATCCTGATCGTCCCAGTCGATCTGATACATATGCGGATACGGTTTGCCAAGAAGGGTACAGATATCTTTAATCACAGCAATGCTCTTCAATACGAGATAGTCCAGCTTAATCGCGCCGCACTCATGACAGATATCCATATCAATCGTCAGGCACATTTCGCCGTCTTTCCAGAACACACCATATTCGTCGCCGAGGACGAGAGGTGAGACAACAATGCCGGCAGGATGGACAGACTGTGAAACACGAGTACCTACCATCGCGTCGAAGTACTGAAAAATATCGGGGTGTTTATCTTTGGCACGTTCTGGGTCAGATTTGAACTCTTCCTTGATCTTTTTCAACTTCAGCGGGTGATACGGGTTGGCATTGTCAAATTTATATTTGACTTTGTCCATTCGCCCGTTCTCCCTAAACTTATGCGGAAAGTGTTCTTTTTCCCATTCGAGCGCCAGACCGCCGCCGCAGTCGTCTACAAACGCGAGATCGGCGATGGTGCCATAGGACGCAACACGAGCGCAATGTTCTTCACCGAACTTATCGCGGATAAACTGGAAAATCTTTGGGCGATCAGTATCCACCACATCTGTATCGATATCCCCGGGTTCGACACGATGGACATTAGCAAAGCGAGAGAACATGGTCCCCCAGCGTTCGCAATCAAAATCGATTATATCTGTCACGTAAGCCACGCGACTGCCAGAGACGGAACCACGGGCGGGGCCAAGCGGGATCCCGTTTGTGCGGCACCAGTGTGCGATCTCTGCCTGACAGAGAATAAACCCGCACATATCCAGCTTTTCATAGACATCCAGTTCTTCTTTGAGCGATGCGCGATACGCTTCTTCTTCGGCTTTCGGAATCGCGCCAGAGGCAAGCTTTTCGTCAAGCCGCTGGTAAGATATCTGCCACAGCTTCTTCCTGTCTTCCTCGCGGGAACCGTACAAGACTGGATATTTAATCGACGTATCCAGATCCCAATCCTCGCAAGAGTCGGCCATAACCTGCGTATTGTTGATGGCTTCTGTATAGACAGCCTTTGGCAGAGCGCCTTGCTTTGCGTATGCTTCGATCAACTCTTCTTCGCCCTTCCAACACAAGTCGAAATGTTCTTCGCCTGGATATGACTGTTCCTTATAGAGCATCATAATTCTTCGTGCATCAGCTTTGGCTTGCGATGACGCATGGGTATCCGTGCCTGCGATCAGCGGGATGCCTGTCTGGCGTGACAGCTTCAGCAGGCGCTGGTTAAAAAGACACTGACTTTCATCCGGATGGTGCTGAATTTCAAGGTAGTCGTAGCAACGCACCCAGTCCATATATCGCTCATCGGACGGATCGATGCGATTTAGCGGAGACGCAAGGCAAGCGGACGTTTTGATGATATGCGGTGAAATCTGACGCAGTTCATCAAATGTGATTCTTGGGCTATAGTAAAAATGACTCGGTTCAGACGCCAGCTTGATCAGGCGATTTAACTCAATCGTCCCTTCACGGTCACGCGCAATCAGTACTGTGTGCATGTTATCGCGCTGTTTTGGTTCGAGCGCAGAGGTGACATAAACCTCACAGCAGTGCAGGTATTTCAACCCAGCTTGCTTCGCGGCGAGCTTATTGCCTGCCCAGTTAGAGATTCGTCCGTGTTCCGAACAGCCAATCGCCGTCATGCCTTGTGCTTTTGCAAGGTCGAGATACTCCTCGAAGCGTGAACACGAGTCAAGGAGCGAGAGATCTGTGTGAAGATGATACACACAATACAATCAATATGCCTCCTTTTTTTGTTTGCGCTTACATAATGGTTGTCTGCTTGGATCAATAGGTGTATTAAGTGCGTCTTCAATTGACCACCCTGCAAACAAGCGGTACTTTAAAGTTGTTTTGCCAATACCATATTCTTTCGCCCATTGTGGAATAGATTTTGTAACTCCGTTATATTCAAAGTCAAGATTGCGTTTGCCTTTACTTGGCGTCTTTAATGCGTCTTCGTCAGACCATCCTTCACGAATACGACCATAGAATGTATGAAGATTAATATTATATAATTCACACCATTCAGACGTTGTTTTCTTGACACCATCAATTTCAATATATCTGTTATTACTTTTGTTTCGCTGTTGTGTTAACATATCGACCCATCTACAGTTACTCGGTTCATAATTACCATCATTGTCTATGCGATCAATACTTAAAGATTCATCATATCCATTTTCAATCGCCCATTCTCTAAATGCATCATAATCGTTTTCCCATATATCACAGACGCGAATACCGCGTCCTCCATATCTATGATATTCTGGCACATTTGGATTATTACATCTGCTTTTCATGCTCTTATATGTCTTGTATAACTTATTCTTAGCAGCATTTCTAATCCTATAATCATCCATCTCATTCACCTCAAAAAATAAAAGCCGGACAAGCCGGCTTATTAATAATCCTCGTATTGTTCTCTTATAATGTATTCTTCATTGCGCTTACGCTCATGACTTGTTCTCCTTTTAATTAAAAAAGAAGCCGGGGTTAACCAGCTTCGAGTTCTTTGATCATCGCGTCAATCGCCCAGCAGGCGTCGCGAATGCCTTTGCAGTAATACATATACTGCAACGAATCATAATTATACTTCATACCTATTTCAGAATCATTCAGATTGTTTTCAATCCTGATCCGGGCGTTCTTCAGCGCGTTTGTATGAACATCGCATATGCTGCAACCCTGTATTTGACTCGCAACCAGCGAAGCATTGTGCCGCCTGAGTTTATCGATCTCGTCGCGGTATTCGTTCAGCAAAGCGACAGCGTCGTCAAGCGCAGAGACAACAGTGTCAGACAGCACGGCATTTGACGCGATCAGGGCGAGCTTCTTGGTTAGAAGATTATGGTCTTTCATTTCATCTCTTCTTTCTTTTTCAATTGTTCCATGACAGGTTTATAAACATCGGAATTCTTCAGATAGTGTTTGCATCCATAGGATACTCAGACCAATCAATTTTCTGTCCGCATTGTGGGCAGTAATTGTGTTCAATAATATCCAATACCTTACTGCATCTCCTACACTTGAACAGATACTTATTAAAATAATATCTTTGCGGTTTTAGTGCTTCTTCTTTGCTTTTAGCATCAATCTCTTCTTTGGTCATATTGTTACCTATCGCACACTCCACCAAGAGATTCATGACCAATAGTTCCAATAATATCAGCACCACAACGGGGGCATCTAAATCCTATCGGATATTCAACTTTATTATGACAACAGGAACATATATAATACTTATCTGAAAACCGTTCTTTTTCAAGCATCGCTTCTTTTTCCATAATATCACCTCTGACCAATATTGCGAAATGTCAGTTACTTAGCATATCTTTCAATTCTTGTAATTCTTTTCTTTGTGCTGCCATATATCTTATATAATTTTCGCATCCATTTTCATCCAATTCGATTTCGCTAAGTGAGCAATATCCACCTTTGTATGAAGCACATTTTTTCAAGTAACACTTTACTTCCATTTTACAATTCTCCTATTTAATGTCTTTTCGTTCCCCGTCAGCACAGAACCAATTGCCATTGCTGAAATAGATGACAAAATGATGCCGTAAACATTCTCCCCGTTCTGCAAGGAAATACT
>Ga0310696_10011418_pt1 | contig 10134 bp, 8 predicted proteins | sample AusTroGonzalo_MG_4_FD_203885 | JGI IMG/M metagenome (GOLD analysis project Ga0310696, IMG submission 203885) | Bovine rumen microbial communities from tropical cattle in Woodstock, Queensland, Australia - Gonzalo_02 (v2) (version 2) | ecosystem: Host-associated > Mammals > Digestive system >... | reverse complement strand
TCTAATGAAGCGGGAGTGCCCGACCCAAAGGGCGATTCCGAGGAACTATGCACAAACATTGTCAAGCACGGTCGTCCAAACTGGTACTTCAGTTCAAGAGGCTCATCCATGGCGGCGTCTATGGTGTCTGGCATCGTGGCCCTGTGGATGCAGGCCAACCCCTACCTGACCGTCAATGACATCAAGGAAGTGATGAAGGAAACCTGCGTCAACGACGAGTGGACAACCGACATCACCAAGATTCCTTCGCACAACAGGTTGCAGTCTGGTTTCGGCAAGATTGATGCTCTGGGCGGTCTGAAGTATATTCTCGGCATCACTACTGGCATAGAGACCGTCGCCGCCAATGGGCACCGCGAGGCTACACCCGCCACAATGTACACTGTGGATGCTCCCGTCTATAACATGATGGGCCAGCGCGTCGGCAAGTCGCAGAGGGGCCTCGTCATCTACAAAGGCCGCAAGTATCTGAATCGGTAAACACCCAATTGTCAAATAGTAAATTGTCAAATAGTAAATTGAGTAGATTGTCCAATAGTCAAATAATACTGTCCGACCTCAGCATCGGATATAAAACCAGGGGTTCCGTTCGCATCGTAGCCAGCGGTGTGAACGGAACCATTCATAGTGGTGAGCTGACCTGCCTCATGGGCGAGAACGGCATAGGCAAGAGCACGCTGCTGCGCACACTCTCCGGCTTCCAGCCTCCCCTCTCTGGCAGCATAAAACTCAAATCTCAATCTTCAAATCTCAATTCTCAATCCTCAAATCTCAATTCTCAATCCTCAAATCTCAAATCTTTAGAGGACTATAGTCCTAAGGAGCTGGCACAAACCATCGGCGTGGTGCTTACGGAGAAGCCCGACGTAGGCCTGATGACTGCCCGCGAACTGGTAGCCATGGGTCGTTCGCCCTACACCGGTTTCTGGGGACGACTCTCTGCTTCCGACGATGAGGCTGTAAACGATGCCATCGCCCAAGTAGGCATACCGCACCTTGCCGACCGGCAGGTAGGCACCCTTAGCGATGGCGAGCGGCAGAAAGTGATGATTGCCAAGGCACTGGCCCAGCAGACAGACATCATCTTCCTCGATGAGCCGACGGCCTTCCTCGACTATCCCAGCAAAGTGGACATGCTGCTCCTGCTCCGCCGCATCAGTCACGAAGCCTCCAAGACCATCTTCCTCTCCACCCACGACCTGGAGCTCACCCTCCAGGCCGCCGACACCATTTGGCTGATGACCCGCAGCGAAGGTCTGCTCATGGGCACTCCCCGTGAGCTGGCCAGTCAGGGCGCACTCGGCCGTTTTATTGAGAAAGGCAAAGGGGTGACCTTCGACCCCCAGCGCCTTTCAGTCACCATAAATGCCTAGTATGCTTCACGCCGTCGAGTGTGATATGGTCTCTATCTCGCAGCGGTGCTCCTTGGTCTTGCGGTCGTAGGTGACGGCGACGAGGAGTATTTCGCCCGTGAACTCTGCCACCTTGTCGGGGTAGTGGCGGTCGTGTATCTGGTCGAGGGCGGTGCCGGTGGTGCCGGAGTACTTCAGTTCGACGATGATGGCGGGTGTCTCAACGTTCTTGCGGGGAATCATCACGAGGTCGGCGAATCCGCGCCCCGTCTGGTATTCGCGGTGGAAGATGTAGTCGCCGTGGGCATAGTAGTAGGCGATGGCCAGGACGCAGGCCATCGAGTTTTCGTCGCTGTAGCGTATGATGCTGGTGTTCTCCTGATGGGCGGCCTCCACGAGACGGGCCACCATGTCGGCATCGGCGCGCAGGGTGGCGTCGAGCAGACGCTCCGACAGCTGCAGGGCGTTGGTAATGTTGGTCCAGCGCACGCTCTTGATGGCGTTCACCATCTCGCCCGCCACCTCGCGGTTGGGGATGAAGCACTCGTCGCGCCGCCAGTCGTAGCTCAGATAGCCTAAGTGGATGAGCACGGTGAGCACGTCGTCGCGGCTGTGTACCTCCGAGAGGTCGTTCTGGAATCCCGTCGGGTCAACCTTCGCGCGCCCGCCACCGAGCATCATGATGATATCCTCCTTCAGGCCGTCGAAGTCCATCTTGATGTAGCCGGCCACGGTGTCGAAGGCTCCGGTGCTGGCCCAGAAGCTGCGGCAGCGGCCGCGCGTCACGGCCTGCATCACCGAGTTGGGGTTGAACATTGAGGGTTGGTCGCCAATCTGATAGCCGTCGTACCACTTCTCCAACTCGTCGAAGTCCATCTGGTGCTCGGCGGCCAGCGTCTGCACCTCATCCTTGGTGAAGCCGAAGTAGCGGCCCATGTCTCCCGGCTCCACCATCGAATACTCCTCGAAGTTGTTCATGGCCGACTGCGTGTCGTATTTCTTGATGGGCAGGATGCCGGTCATGTAGACACCGGCGAAGACGTCCATGCCCGCGACGTTCTTGAACATGCTGCGCAGCCAGTTCACGTAGGCGTCCTTGATGGCCTCGCCGTCCTTGCCCGCCCTCGTGACAGCCTCGCGCAGGATAGCGTCCCACTCGTCGACGATGAAGAAGAACGTGTCGCCCGTGGCGGTATGAATGCGCTGCAGGTAGTCCATCAGACTGCCGCCCCGTGGCACTGGCACCTTGGGATAGACCGACTTGATGTCGCCTATCAGCTTTTTCATGATACGGTCCACGATGTCCCTTTTCCCCAAATCCATGGCGAAGGCCGAGAGGTCGAGGTAGATGACGGCATACTTGTTCAGGTGCTCCTCGAAGGTCGGGTGCTGCGCTATCTGCAGGTCAGCGAACAACGAGCGTGAGTCGCACGACTTGTCGTAGTAGGCGGCGAGCATCTCTGCTGCCATCGACTTGCCGAAGCGGCGGCTGCGCGTCACGCAGGTGTATCTCTGCCTGGTGAAGAGGGTCTGGTTGACCACTGCGATAAGCCCTGACTTATCGATGTACTCACTATTGCGGCTCTGGCGGAAGAGACCATTGCCCTTGTTGATGTATATGCCCATGTTCATTGTTCGTTTTTTGTTCGACGGTGCAAAGGTACGAAAAAAATGCGAACTGGCCAAAAATGCGAACCTAATTCTGCCGATTCCGATTGGAAAAGGCGTTGTGCAGTGGAAAGGTTCGCATTTCTTTTTGTATATTGTATCCATAATCATAATTTCTTTAATTTCTTTAGTATGGATACAGTAAATTATCAAGCCAAAGTCCAGGCATTGCTTGGCTATTTGTCAGAGCATAACTACAGCGACAGTTATGTCAGTATTTTCAGGAATGAGAGCGTGAGGATGTTGGACTATCTGTCCGGGCATGACAGTCTTGACGGATACTTCCAGGGCTATACGGAGAGATGCGGCCTGAAGCAGACCCCTCAAAAGCGAAGCGTATTCCGGCTCATCCGGAGCTACATTGAGTGCGGCCGCCTGCCGTCGCGCCGCCATCCCTTGCGCGGGACGATGCCGTGCCATGAGATGCTGCCTGAAGACATCCGCGGCCATTTGGATTCCTATTTGTCCTCCTGCGGGGACAGGTGGGCTCCCCCGACGGCAAAGAAGATACGGCAGACGGTGTCTGCATTCCTGCTTCATTTCCTGCAGTCAGGGACAAGCCCGGACAGGGTCCCGGAGGGTGAGGTGTGGTCGTATTTCTACGATTCCGGCGAAGACAGGGTATTGCGCGGGCACAATTCTTCCTATAACATCAGGCGCTTTCTCAGCTGGGCGGGGAGCCGGCCCGGCGGGGAGCACTACCTGCGCATCCTCCCCATGGAGCCCCGGATGAAGCAGGTGCACAAGCTGTTCGACTGCCTGTCGGAAGAGGAGGACGCCCGCCTTGTGTCATACGTCCTCGGCGACGGCTGCGGGCTGTCGCTCCGTGACAGGGCCATAGTCACCGTCGCCCGGTTCTGCGGGCTGAGGGCCTGTGACATCGCCACGCTGCGCATGGAGGATGTCGACCTGGGGCGCAGCCGCCTTTCCGTAAGGCAGCGCAAGACGGGGCGTCCCCTGGAGCAGGCGCTCCGGCCCGTGGTGGGGAATGCCATCTGCCGCTATGTCATGGAGGAGCGCCCGGAGACGGACCTGCCGGAGGTGTTCCTTGTCGATGAGCATGAAGTGCGCCCCCTGGCTTACTGCACCGTTGGCGAGGTGTGCGACAGGGCATACCGTCTTGCGGGCATCAGGCAGGACGGCCGGCGCGGGGGCAGCCACCTGCTGCGCCACCGCTTCGCACAGGCTCTGGTGGAGAGCGGTGCCTGCGACTCCGCCGCCATGCGGCTCCTGGGACACACGTCCCCCTCGTCGCTGGAGGTGTATCTCGAGAGTGACGACCAGAGGCTGCGCGACTGCGCCCTCAGCATATCCGGCTTCAAGACCGGAAAGGAGGTGCTGGCATGAACACGCAGAAAGATGCGCCGTTGCTGAAGGACATCGTGGAGTCCTACGTGCAGTACAGGAAGGTGTCCCGCATGAAGCCGCTGGACAGGAGCCACAAGGTGTACCGGCTGCTATACCATGCAGGCCTGCGGTCGCGGGGCATGCTCACGCCCGGGCTGCTGGAGTGGTGGTGGGAGAAGAGGCCGGCGGAGCTGCCGCAGAGCCACTTCGCCCGCGTCCTCGGGGTCGTCCCCATGCTGCGGTATGCGGAGGGGAGACGGGACACGCCGCCGGTGCCACCGCTTCCGGAAAGGGGACGGTGGGAACAGCATACGCCGCACATCATCACCGACGGCGAGCTGGAGGCGTTCTTCCACGCCTGCGACACGATGCACAAGCCCGTAAGCAGCAGGGAGTCGCTGCTCACGGAGCTGGATGTGCCCGTCATGTTCCGGCTGATGTACGCCAACGGCCTGAGGCCCAACGAGTGCCGCCTGCTGCCCAGGGAGTGCGCCGACCTCAGGACGGGCGTCATACGCATAGAGCAGACCAAGGGATACGTGGAGCACCGGGTGGTGGCAAGGGAGGACATGCTCGCCGTGCTGCGCAGGTACGACGAGGCCGCGGACGGGCTGCTGGCACTGAGCAAGTCGCTCGGCCATGCTGGCATAGCGTCCACGCTCTACTACTTCTCACTCGTGCCCGCCTTCGAGGGGGAAATGGCCGACGAGCTGGAGGCCGCGCTCGAAAGGCTGGCGGAGGACACCGTCATATAACCACAGATAACACATACCAAACACCAGACCATCATGAATAAGAACAGCACAAAGAACCGCAAGGACACAGTTTCCGAGATATTCGACTTCATAGCCGCATGGCTGGGGCAGGCCGCCATCAGCAGCAGCCCCCATACAGTGGAGGCATACAAGTACGCCATGCGCTCGGCCCTTGGGACGCTTCGCTCGTCGAAGAACCTGTACGTCAGGTTCCTTGATGAAAGCCTGCATGTCAGCACGAAGAGCATGGCATGGGAGTGCTTCTCGCGCGAGAACATGGAGAAGTGGATGGAGTGGATGACGGACAGGGGCAACAAGCCGCAGACCGTCAACCAGCGACTGTCGCACATCCGCGAATTCCTCAAGTACATGGAGGGGAGGTCGCCGGCCACATACGGCCATCTCTGCCGCGGGGCGGCAAGGGTCAAGAGGATGAAGGTGCAGCACACAGAGGCGAAGGGGGTGACGGACAACGCCGTAGAGGCCGCGCTGAAGGCCGCCGACACCTCCACCGACGCCGGGGCGAGGGACTTCACGCTCATACTCTTCCTGGGCGAGACCGGCGCACGCCTGAACGAGGTGCTCTCCGTCAGGATGAAGGACATACACACTGACACCAGGGGCAGGGTGACCGTCACCGTCACAGGGAAGGGAGGCTATCCGAGAACACTTTACCTGACGCCCGTGCTCACCCGGAAGCTGAAGGAGTACATACTGAGATTCCACGGCGAGACGCTGGATCCGGAGGCATACCTCTTCTACTCGAAGATAAAGGGAACCCACACGAAGACAACCGCAAGGGCCATACAGAAGCGCGTGAAGGAACTGGCCGCAAAGGCTCACGAGACCTGTGAGGAGGTGCCACTCGACCTGCATCCCCATAACTACAGCCATGCCTACGGAACAAGGAGGATCAGGCAGGGAAAGCAGCTCGCCGTGGTGCAGAGGGAGATGGGGCACAGGTGCATCCAGTCCACCATGACCTACATCGACACCAGCAGCATGATGGAACAGGCACAGGAGGCCGCAGAAAGTGAGGAGGTGAGGAAAATCAAGCCTGTCTGGAAACCCGGCGACAGCCTCCAGGACATGTACAGAAGCAGGTTTATGACATGACCTTAGTAAAAAGAAATGCGAACCTTTTGACAGCGCAATGCCTTTTCCAATCGGAATCGGCAGAATTAGGTTCGCATTTTTGGCCAGTTCGCATTTTTGTTGTAATTTTGCCGCCAAACGCGAATTGACACAATATTAATAATGACTATGAAGAAAGTACTATCTTTTTTCATTCTGATGCTCCTACTGACGAAAAATAAAGAGGAATAAGGAATTTACTCACTCCTATACAACTCATCTAACGATTGTCCTGCATCGTTAATCCAATGGAGCCAACCATTACAACTGCGACCTGAACAATAGCTGGCTGCGGTGCTTGGACTGGCAAGCACATAGTCACGCTGAAGTTCCCAGAAGCCGTCCTTCGTAGGTTTCGACATAGCGGCAATGATGGCGTTTCGCTTCTCTCCGTCCCTATACGATGGCACTATGCTCTGCGGCAGCAGACTGCCTTTTAGTATGCGCATAGACCAACTGGCTCACCATGTCGAACTCTGACTTGGGGAACACTATCATCTCGCAAATCTTATTGCTGATGAACACCGTACGGATGCCGTTAGGATCGCCCGTACGTAGATGGGTGGTTATTACTTTTCCTCGTGCCATATCTCGTAAGTTTTATCTGTTTCCCTTTGCCCTGTTATGCGTCTTGCATAGCATTTGGCAGTTCTCAATATCCGTGCTGCCGCCCTTGCTCCAGGCGGTCACGTGGTCGGCATCCATTTCGTTGAACTTATAAATCTTGGTGCGAACGTTCTCATGTCCTTTGGCGCATTCAGGACAATTACTGATGCCTTGCTCTCGTGCATCATTTGTTTGACGGGCATAAACGGTTTTCTTCACACTCTCTTCAAAGATACGGATGTTCAGAAGATGTTTGTATGTTTCTCCACCAAGCAGATATTCAAAGACTCCCCGCTTGTTGGTTACGGCTTCATCGGCATATAGTTCGTTCACTCGCTTTTGCAACTGAGCGGGACTGTATGAATTAGAATGGTACTGCTCATAGAAAGCTCCCCATTCCAAGCCTCGCATTTCATTCTTCGGCTCACCAAACAACGTCTTTGCCCATTCTATCACGGTATCAAAGTAGGTCTTCAGTTCTTCTATCGAGTCTTCTTGGCGATGTTGACTCATATAGCCACCTATATTGTCCTCACCCTTAGCGACCCATGCGAGTGCAGTATGTAGTATGTCTTGACGGTTTGCATTACCATTGACATAGCAGCTCCATTTTTGTAGTTGTGGATTACGTGAATTACTGAACGTTGCTTTAGCCTTTGTTACGAAAGGGCCACTGTAGGTTGCATTGAGTAATTCCTGTTTATTCAACGGCACACCAGCAATGTTGATTGTCTCAAACCACTCTTTGATTTCTTTCTCTGTTCCGTTACAAATGTATATCAGCAGCCGGTAATTGAGAATCTTCTCTTGTTCTTCCTTGGCTATTCCAGTGAAGTATTGCTCCATGCCAAATTTGTCCTTGATGGCAAACTTACCCGTGACAAAGCGGCCAATGCTGGTGATACGCTGCTGACCATCGAGAATCTCATATTTCCCTGGTTCTGGCTCATTGAAATAGATAAGTCCGATGGGATAATCCTTTAGCATGCTGTCGATGACGGCCATTTCCTTTTTACCATCATTCTCAAGGTAGAGATAGTTACGTTGGTACTCTGGCTGTATGGTTAGTTTACCTGCCCAGCCGTTCAGGCCTTTGCCTTCCAATTGGTTGTAAACAAAGCCCTCGCATATTTCCTTGACCGTCAGGTCTGTCATCAATGTAGTTTTCATAGTTCTATTGTTTTTTGCGGATTAGTATTCTTGCGTAAGGCTTCTGCGGAATGCCATCTTCATCAATGTAATAAAGTTGGCCATCGCGCAGACTTGGATTGAGTTTCTTCAACTCACGTGGATATGGTTTTAGGCCAAGTTCCTTACCAGAGTCACCTTGCGTTTGACCTATTATTTCGAATTGTTCAGGACAGTATCTGTCCAGAAATGAAATTGGAACTCCCATCAGTCCTTCGTAATCTGATGGAATAGCATCTGTGTATGGAACATCTATAGCATCATAATTCTCGTAGCGTATATACTGTTTCCCCTTTACCTCTTTATGACGTGAGTACATAATATTATCCTCCATTGTCATCAATGGTAGAGGTTCGTGGCGACGACCATGATCAACGTTAGTAAACCAATGTACACCAGGAACTCGTATATACTTATTCCCTTGTTCATCAGTCCTTAGTGAAGAAGAATAAGTAATATATGTCTTTGGCACCATAAATTCTCTATCTCCTCCTGTTATTGATGGCCCATACCAAATCAAATTGTCTTTGATAAGTGGAAATATCTCTTTGTAGGTAATAGCATTCTTATTGCCAATTACAATAAATTTCTTCCCTGCCTCCATCAGCCATGTCATAAACTCGCGAAAGAGCGAAAATGGTGGGTTGGTAATTATAATGTCTGCTTCGTCACGCAAAGCCTTTACTTCATCACTACGGAAATCTCCGTCACCTTCAAGATACGACCACTGTAAATCGTTGATGTTGAAACGCCCGTCACCATTAATATCCTCGTCCAACACGAATATCTTTCCATGTGTACGACTCTTGTCTGCATCGTAGTAAGGGCTTTCCGTCTCAAAGAGCGTGGGCTCCCATTCCTTTATCTTCTTAGACTCTACAGCATAACTTGTACTTATCAACTTCTTCAATCCATACGCCTCAAAGTTCTGTGCAAAGAATTTAGTAAAGTTACTCCACTCTGGGTCGTCGCAGGGCAGCAGCACCGTCTTTCCTCGAAACACATTCGGGTCATAGTCCAGATAGGCGTTTATCTCTTTCTGAATGTCAGCATACTGGGTGTAAAACTCATCGTTCTTAGCCGTCTTGGCGTTTGCTAAATTTGTATTTGCCATACTCAATTGATAGTTTTAGTCGTTGCACTCAACTATCAATCACGCCAAGACGCAAAAGGGCGTGATGCTCTTATTGCGTTCAGCAAGAGGCGAAGCCTAGGAAACTTGGTACCTCTGTAAATCACAAGATGCACCACGCGCCATGCGTGTGCACCGCCATTATGATTTAACAGAGAACCATTTACGGCCCACCTGTCACATATTATTTCGTGCTTGTTATACCAATTTAAGTTTCCTAGGCTTGCTTGGCTGAACGCGAAATAATAGCGAGTGCTATTTATCAGTCCGGATTTCTCCCCGAACCAGTTGCAAAGATACAAAGAAAATATATATCTTCCAAGCGAAAGGGGCAAAAAAGTTTGGAAAGAGGAATATTACACTCAAAAAGTTTGGGGATGTTGGAGAAAAAACGTATTTATGTGGGCAGATTGCAAAAGAACTGCGGTATGAAGGAGAAGGCGCCATTGGCAGGAAGTTTCCCTCAAACCCTCACTTCCCTCAGTTCCCTCACCCTGAGGGAAAAGAGTTGGAGTACATAGAAATGGTACTTTCCGAAGATTCTCTTAATTTCCCGCAGGGTGAGGGAAGTGAGGGAAGTGAGGGAAACTCCCTTTGACAGTCAAGATTCGGAAGGCAAAGAAGCAGGTGGATTCTCTTGTTGTTACAGATACACATGTTACACATGTTTTTCACTCCTTTCAACCCAACATAGTTTTTTTTCTCTACACCCCCAATTTTTCCACTTTTAAGTGTAACATGTGTAACAAAAGATAGTCTATAGAGATATATCGCTGTAAGACAGACCGTTAGAAGCCTTGAAGCTGTGTTACACATCTGCTACACATCTGTTACACATCGAATTCCGATTCACATGTGTAACAGGGTGAAGGGTGATTGGTGACGGGTGAAGGGACACAAGATTCCTACCCCTATGACTTTGGCATGTTAAGTCTATGACTTAAGCGTGCTA
>Ga0310696_10011417_pt1 | contig 10136 bp, 6 predicted proteins | sample AusTroGonzalo_MG_4_FD_203885 | JGI IMG/M metagenome (GOLD analysis project Ga0310696, IMG submission 203885) | Bovine rumen microbial communities from tropical cattle in Woodstock, Queensland, Australia - Gonzalo_02 (v2) (version 2) | ecosystem: Host-associated > Mammals > Digestive system >... | reverse complement strand
GATATACATAGCCCCGCTTATCGACAAAATTGAGCGCAAGAAAGTGGTTTACGCCGACGACCTTGTTTTCAACCGCGAGGTGAACACCGCCCACGCTTATATGTACCAGACCTTGCAGGCTCCCGTTATCCGCAAGGGCTACTACGTTATAGGACCGCTTGCCGCCAAGGAGATAGCCCGTGCCGACACCACGGCTGCCGAAGACCTCAAATTCTCCCACGACCTTAAAGACTACAACACCAAATACGGCATCGACGCCATACTCTTTGTAACCATCAACCGCTGGGTGGAAGAAAATGGCGAATGGATAGTGTACCTCAACTACACCCTTAAATCCACCAAGACCGCCAAAAACCTGATGAACTACAACGTAAAGGCTCACAAGGTGGTGATACTCGACTCCAAACGCGACCCGCAGATGAGCGTAGCCGACTGGGACTTTGCCGACGAATTCGGCACCGACAACGGCTCCACGCAACGTGCCAGAATTCTGGAATGCGTGAGCGTTTATGTGCTTAAAAACATGCCCGCCGGAGCCAAGCACAAAAAATTCGAACAGGACATTTACAACATGGCCAACCCCGAATGTTTCGACTATCTGCTTGACGAAGAGAACATTATCAACTTCGCCACCATGGAACTCGAGGAGTACGAGAAAGAGTGTTTCGACCTTTAATAAAGATATAACATCGTGGCAAACATCATTTTAGGCATCGACCCGGGCACCCGTCTTATGGGTTACGCTCTGCTTAGCGTGGAAGGCAACAAAGCCGACCTCGTTACCATGGACGTGCTCAACGTGCAGAAAATAGCCTGCCACGAACAACGTATAAAAAAGATTTTCGAAGCCACACGCGAGCTTATCGACACCCACCACCCGCAATATCTGGCCATCGAAGCGCCTTTCTACGGCAAAAACGTGCAGTCGATGCTCAAGCTGGGACGCGCGCAGGGCGTGGCCATAGCCGCGGCTCTTGCCAACGACATACCTTTCTGCGAATACGAACCCCGTCGCGTGAAACAGTCCGTTACCGGCAACGGCGCCGCCTCCAAGGAGCAGGTGGCCGCCATGCTGCAAAGACTTCTGCACTTCCCCGAAATGCCCGACCACCTCGACGCCACCGACGCCCTCGCCGTGGCCTACTGCCATTTCCTCAACCACAACGACAGCATACCGCAAGCCGTGACAAAGACAAAGACAAAAAAAAGTTCGTCGTGGGCAGCATTCATAAGCGAAAATCAATCGAGAGTAAAAAAGTTTTAGCACACATATAATATATAACAATGAATCTGAACAGAGCAATAACAACAGCCGTAGCCGTCATATCACTTCTGTCGTTGGCCACCTGCGCAGGGCCGATAAAGAAAAAATCGTCCTTCGACCCCAACCAAGTGAATTTCGATGTGGAATACAACAGCAGCCTCGACAATACCCTGTACCCCTCGTTCATCCTCGGCATGGCCAACTACAACGGCAAAACGGAGTCGGACCTCTTCACCATCGGCATAACATCGCCAAAACGCAACTCCGTGGTACGCATAGTGCTCGATTCGTCGAAGATTAACTACAACACCACCATACAAATAACCCTCGAAGACGCCAACACCCGCTACAAGATATCGCCACTCATCAAATGGAAATACGACAAACTCGCACTTATCAAGCAACCCGGCATGGTGGACCTTACTTTCACCTGCTACATCAACGACGAGGAAGTGGACGTTAAGAATATGCGCCTCAACTACCGTGGCGTTAACGAATGTCTGCTCGGAATAAAAGACACTGCCAACCATTACATCGACTACCGCTGGCTCTTTGCCGCATACGTGAACGAGGAGCACCCCTATCTCGACATAATACTTCAAGAAATACTCCAGCAGGGCATTGTGGACCGATTCACAGGCTATCAGGTAAACGAAGACTACGTAAACGAACAGGTGTTCGCCATCTGGTACTACCTGCAAACCAAAGGCATACACTACAGCTCGATAACCAACACCAGCCGTTCGTCGAAAAAAGTGAACACACAATACATCCGTTTCCTCGACGAGGTGTACAGAAACAAACAGGCCAACTGCATCGACGCCTGCGTATTCATAGCTTCGATACTAAAGAAAATCGGCATACACACCGTTATTTTCATCGAACCCAAACACGCATATCTGGGATATTACAAAGACAAGAAAAACAAAAAAATGGCTCTGCTCGAAACCACCATCGCAGGCAATATAAACCTTTCCACCATCAGCGACAACGGCGACCGCGACCAGACATCACGGCAGCTGTCGAGATACCGCAAATACATGAAAAACAACGAGCTGCAAAGATACAACAGTGGCCTTATGTCGGCGCGCAGAGTAAAGGAAAGCATCTCGCGCGAAAGTTTCCGCATAGCCACCAACTACGACATCGAGCGTTTCAACAAAAACAAACATCTCTACAACGACCCACAGAAAACCACCTACTCAATGCTCGACATCAACGAGTTACGCGAAAAAGTGCAGCCCATTGTCAGAGAAATCGAATTAATAAAATAACATAACGTAATATAATAACAAAAAAGGTTACAAAATACCTATAACAACAAAAAAAATCATTTTATGAAAAAAACTGTATTGATACTGATGATTGCTGTTTTCAGCATCATCGACATGGCCAAAGCCGTTACTGCTTACCCCTACCCCATGCGATTCGTACAACCCGACAAAACCACCGTGCTCACCCTTACAATGAAAGGCGACGAGCGTGTCAAATGGGCCGAGACCGAAGACGGCTACTCTCTGATTTACAACGACCAAGGTTATTTCTGCTATGCCACCAAGGACGAAAACGGCGACATGGTGCCCTCGCAATACATTGCCACCGACATCGCTGCACGCAGCTCCGAAGTGGAAGCCTTCCTTGCACAGACACCCAAACGTCTGTTCTACAGCGACTCGCAGGTTAAAACCATGCTCCAGCTTTGGAAGATGTTAAACGAGAGCAACGACAAATCATACGAAAAGACTGCCACTTTGGGAGCTGTGAAATTCCCCGTGATTCTCGCCTCTTTCAGCAACAGAGCCTTCCAAAAGACCAAAGCGCAGTTCAACACCCTGCTCAACCAGATGAGCGGCAGCAATCCTAACAGCGTTCGCAGTTTCTACAACGAAAACTCCTACGGCAAGATGCAGCTGGAATTTGTGGTTATCGGTCCTGTGCAGCTGCCGCGAAACATAGCCTACTACGGCAACAACAGCAACGGAAACTCGCAACAGTTCGCCCGCGACGCCATCACATTGGCCAACGACAGCGTCGATTTCTCTCAATTCGACAACGACAACGACGGCTATGTTGACGGCGTTCATATTTTCTTTGCAGGATACGGCGAAGAATCCAGCGGAGGTGCCGACTGCATCTGGTCGCACCGTGGCACCCTGCTCACCGCTTGCGCCGTCGACGGCAGACAGCTTCGCGACTACTCCTGCTCGCCCGAACTGCGCGGCAATTCAGGTTCTTCCATTACAAACATCGGCGTGATATGCCACGAGTTAGGACATGTGTTCGGCGCTCCCGACTTCTACGACACCGACTATGAAAGCTCCGGCGGAAAATACCCCGGCACCGGCACTTGGGACATCATGGCCAGCGGCAGCTGGAACGGCAACGGCGCCACTCCCGCACACCACAACCCCTACACAAAATGCTACATCTACCACTGGGCCACACCTCGCACTATTTCTTCGCCCGAAGCAATAGTAATGCTCGACGCAGAGACACACCCCGACTTCCTTCGCGTTGAAACGACAACACGCAACGAATATTTCCTCCTCGAAAACCGCCAGAACCATAAATTCGACGCAAGCATTCCCGGTTTCGGACTGCTCATTTATCGCGCTCATGGCAACGGCGTACCCGGCTACAACGTAAACATCACACATCCTCAGAAATTCTATGTAGTAACATCGGTAAACAGCGTGGCATTACCCAACAGCTCGGTTAGCTCGTATGGAACGGTGGAAAGCGCTTCGTGTCCTTTCGGAGCCTATCGCAACGCCTTCACCGATGCCACAACGCCATCCATGAAATCGTGGGCTGGCAACAACACCGGCAAGCCCCTCACCAACATCACTCGCGTTACACGCAACAAAACCGTGTGCTTCACCTTTATGGGTGCCGACATAAACCCCGGCTCCTTTGCAGCAACACCGGCCACCTCTCATTCCATAAAACTGACGTGGGGACTTTGGGACTACAAAAAAGTGCTCCTCGTTTATTCGGCCAACGGAGTGTTCGGTACACCGCAAGGCGATTCGTACACAAACGGCGATGCAGTTGCCGGAGGCGGCACAGTGATTTACCAAGGCTACGCCACATCTTTCGTTCACAATGGCCTTACACCGGGAACCCTCTGCCATTACAAAATTTACTCGCTTAACGACAACAACACATGGACTTCGGGCGTAGAAGCCTCGGCAACAACACCCCAGGAAGCCTATTCCATCCCATATACAGAGCATTTCGATGCCGACAGCAACAATATGCCCGCCCGCTGGACTGCGGAAAGCACCTCCAACAACTATCATTGGCGCGTGGCTTACGGCAACAACAACGCCTACGCACCCTACAGCCCCAATATGTGCATGTTCTGCGCTGCCACAGACGCAGCTTACGACAACAACCAAGCCATTTTGGCAACAGCTCCGATAAACACTTCAACGGTAGATGCCGCACATATCTCCTTCTGGGTAAGAAACCAGAAACGTCTTACATACCAGGACGTGCTCGAAGTTAAATACCGCACCTCCCTTGCCGACGACTGGACCACCTTGGCAATATACAACTCCAATTTCTCGGCTTGGCGCGAAGAATCGCTGAACCTCCCAAGCGCCGAATTCCTGCAAGTGGCCTTCGTAGGCACCTCGCACTTCGGACGTGGCATTGGCATAGACGATGTTACCTTTGCCTCTGGTAGAGTGGGCATCCACACCGCCATTGCCGAGGACATCGACGTGAATATATACCCCAACCCCGCAAGCAACGTAGTTAACATCTCTGCTCTCAACAGCAACGAGAACATCGGCTACGAAATCTTCGACCTTATGGGACGTTGCCTTAGCAAAGGCGAAGTAAACGCTCACCAAAACGCCTCCATCGCAACATCAGACTGGAAAGCAGGTGTGTACGTGGTTCGTCTGCGTGCCGGCAACAACGAAAAGACTCGTCAGCTGATTGTAAAATAAGATAATCCGAAAAGATAAATATTAAAGGGGAACCGCACTGGTTTCCCTTTTTTTATTGCAAAAAAACTCAAAAACATCTACGACAAAAGCAACCATATTTCTCATCACAATCATACGTAATCTATTAATTATCAGACACTAATTCCCAAAAATCGTTCCGAGTTCCGAGTTCCGACTCCCGAGTTGGAAAAAAAATCGTATCTTTGCAAAATAAAATCAGACACAATGTTAGACAAATTAGAAGCCATAAACAACAGATATTTAGAGCTTGAGAAGGAAATAAACGATCCGAGCGTGATGTCGGACATGAAACGCTATGTAAAACTCTCCAAGGACTACAAAGACCTGCAGCCCGTTATCGAGGCTTACAAGCAATACAAGGACATTCTCGGCAACATAGCCAACTGCAAGGACATCCTCAGCAACGAGAAAGACGAGGAATTCCGCAACATGGCCAAGGAGGAACTTGCATCCTACACCGAAAAACGCGACAAACTGGAGGACGACATACGCCTGATGCTCATTCCCGCCGACCCGCAGGACCACAAGAACGCCGTTTTCGAGATACGCGGCGGCACAGGCGGCGACGAGGCCAGCATCTTTGCCGGCGACCTCTACCGCATGTACGTGCGCTACTGCGAGAAACGCAAATGGAAAATAGAGATTGTGGACTACACCGAAGGCACTGCCGGAGGATATAAGGAGATAGTTTTCAACGTGATAGGCGACGGCGTTTATGGCGTGATGAAATACGAGTCGGGAGTGCACCGTGTGCAGCGTGTGCCGCAGACCGAAACACAAGGCCGCGTGCATACCTCCGCCGCCTCGGTGGTGGTGCTGCCCGAAGCCGAGGAGTTCGACGTGGAACTGAAACAGTCGGACATAAAGAAAGAGATTTTCTGCGCATCGGGTCCCGGAGGACAGTCGGTGAACACCACCTACTCCGCCGTGCGACTGACACACATCCCCACAGGCATAGTGGTGTCGTGTCAGGACCAGAAATCGCAGATAAAGAACATGGAAAAAGCCCTTGTGGTGATGCGTACCCGTCTGTTCGAACGCGAATACAACAAATATCTGGAGGAGATGTCGTCGAAGCGCAAGACCATGGTGTCCACCGGCGACCGCTCGGCCAAGATACGCACCTACAACTACCCGCAGAGCCGCGTTACCGACCACCGCATCAACTACACCATGTACAACCTCTCCGCCTTTATGGACGGCGACATCCAAGACCTTATCGATGCCCTGCAGCTGGCCGAAAACGCCGAACGCCTGAAAGAAGCAGTCGGTTAATTCGGATTTCGGAGTTCGGATTTCGGATTTCGGAATTGGGCGGGAGCCGTGTGATGTAGGGTCGTCATATTATGGCGACCATTTCCGTAGAAACGCGGCGTGCCACGTCACGATAATTATTTGTATAGTCGCAATTTGCGTCTCATTGACGAATGTTTTTATCAAAACAATAAAACACCCGACACGCCGTTATTCTCTTTTAGAAATTTCAAAAAACACCAATATTATGAAAAAATACACCATCGCAGCATTAATTCTTTGTGCTTTGACAATGACGGTCAACGCACAGGAAATCAAAAACCTTTATCCTTCAGGAAAAAAAGTACTCACCGACAAAGGTGCGGCAGATTTCGACAAAGCCCTTAAATATGCCGAAAAAAAAGGATGGGACAAGTTGACCGAGTCCGATTTTGAATATATGGCAAAACTCGGTTACGATGAGACCTACAGCAGTTACTGGGACATCATGGGCGGTGGCTGCTCGTGGTACTGCGGCGGCGGCGACCCCATAAAAATCACGGCTTCGAGCCGACTGAAAAGTCAGGGCAAGAACGACTACAACGAGAAAAACCTCCACGACCTGATGTACAACACCACATGGGTGGAAGGCGTAAAAGGCTATGGCATAGGTCAATGGGTGGAATACACTTTCAGGGCCAACAATCCACGCATTACAGAGATTCACGTGGTGAACGGATATGTCAAAAGTCAGGCGGCGTGGAAGAACAACTCGCGTGTGAAACGCCTTAAAGTGTATGTCAACGGCCAGCTGCTGGCCATCCTCAACCTCGAGGACAGCCGCAGCGACCAGACTTTCAAGATTGAGCCACTGACTTTCAAAAAGCAGTGGACGATGCGTTTCGAGATACTCGAAGTTTACGAAGGCGACAAATTCGACGACACAGCCCTTTCGGAGATATATTTCGACGGCCTTGACGTACACTGCCTCGCTCCTGGCACGAAAATCGCCATGGCCGACGGCTCCTGCAAAAATATCGAAGATATCGAACTCGGCGACAAAGTGCTGAGTTTCGACATCGCAGGAAAAAGCGTCGCCGCCACCGTGGAGGAGACTGCAAATGTACGGCACTGCAACCTTGTTACATACACATTCGACAACGGCACCACCTTAACCGCCACTACCGACCATCCTCTGCAATCCACCCGCGGCTGGGCTTCATACGCCCCCGAAAAATCGGCGAACTACAAAGGTTTCGAAAACATCAACAAAATCCGCATAGGCGACAGCTTTGTAACTCCCGACGGAAAAACGCTGAAACTCGTAGCCATCGACCTGTCGCACGATGTTTCGGAGACTTACACCATAGTAAGACTTTCGAAAGGCAGCACCTTTATTGCCAACGGCATAATCACCGCTGTAGAGGAACTGAATCCGACACTTGCCACCACTCATTAATATTGCCGAAAGGCATATAGCAACACACTATAATTCAAAATATAACAATTGAGGCGAATACCTCAAAAAAAAACAAAGGAGCTCCGAGCGGGCACCCGGGAACTCCTTCTGTCCTCCTTATTATGATGTTTTAAATCAATCCCATCAGTTTCTGGAACGATGTTAGGCATTCCAGAGCATTGGTTTTGACGTGGATAAACTCGTCGATACCGGCGGCCTTGAAGGCATCCACCTGTTCTTTGGGGAATCCAGCCAAAACGATACTTTTTACCTTGCCTTTCAGTCCGTTGCAGGCATCGGCCACTATCTCGGCGTATTCGTCGTCGGAAGAGCAGAGAACCACAATGTCAGCATTGGCTTTGAGGGCGGCCTCAACACCTTCCTGTGCTGTGGCGAATCCCACATTGTCGATAATCTCGTATCCCACCACGCCGAAGAAATTGGTGGCGAATCCCGAACGGGCGCGGCGCATGGCCACATTGCCGTAGGTGAGCATAAACACTTTCGGTTTCTTGCCCGAGCGCTCCGTTGCCAGACGCAGTTCCTCGAAAGCCTCGGCACCGCGGTACTGACGCAGCGGTTTTATAGGACCTTCGGCGGATTTGCAAGAGCAGCAGCATTTACCTTTGGTAATCTTGCCGTTCATGTCGTCGTTGAGGTTGGGATATTGGTTGGTTCCCAAGATAACGGTCTTGCGCATGGCAATGTCGTTGTTGCGCTGTGTGGCAGTCTTTTCTATCTCGTCCTGCACAAAGCCCTGACGGATGGCAGCGGCGAAACCGCCTTTTTCCTCAACGGCGAGGAAATTGTTCCATGCGTACTGGGCAATGGAGTCGGTAAGGTTTTCGATATAATACGAACCAGCGGCGGGGTCGGCAATCTTGTCGAGATACGACTCTTCTTTGAGCAGTATCTGCTGGTTGCGGGCAATGCGGTACGAAAAATCGTCGGCATCCTTGAAAGCCAGGTCGAACGGAGCCACGGAGATGGAGTCGGCACCGGCGATGGCAACGCTCATTGTCTCGGTGGTAGTGCGGAGCATATTCACGTAAGCGTCGTAGAGCGATTTGTTCCACACCGACGAAGCGGCATGCACAAACACCTTGTAGGCGCAGTCGCAGGCAGGATGGTACTGTTCCACGATTTTCGACCACAGCATACGTGCGGCACGAATCTTGGCCATTTCCATGAAATAGTTGGAGCCGATGGCAAAACTGAACACCATGTTCTTGGCCACTTTTTCGGGAGCCATACCTCTTTCGGTGAGGTTGGCCATAAGCTCGTTGGCGGCAGCCAGAGTGAAACCGAGTTCCTGAACTATGCTCGAGCCTGAGTTTTGGAACAGGTTGCCGTTGACGGTAAGCACGCGGAATGCGGGCAAGTTGCTGTCGGCAAATTCGATAAGAGTCTTTGCCAGAGCGTACTCCCCTTCTTCGCCACCGCAGAAATCGCCGTGGTTGAGGGCGTGTTTGAACATGTCGAAATTAATGCTTCCCTGCACGTTTTTCGGATCGATGCCCTTGGTGCCGAGATACTCAACAAAAAGTTTCAGCAAGGCCACGAAATCCTCTGCGCAGTTGAAGTTTATCTTCACTTTTGCAAGATCGATGCCAGCAAGCAGCACCGACATATCCTCGAGGTTTTTCACCTGTTTGGCGCAGAAACCCAGCGAGTTGCAGCCACCTTTCACAGCTTCCACTGCTATGCGGTTGGCCTCGGCGGGATCTTTGACTTTTATGTCCTGACGGATGTCCCACACGTTGGAACGGGCTTGTTTGCCGCGTGTGAAGGGGAATTCGTCGGGGTTGGTGTTGAGGTACGAAAGGTTTTCCAGATCCTCGGCACGGTAGTAAGGTTTTACATTGAAACCTTCGATGGTTTTCCATACCAGTTTCTTGTCGTAATCGGCACCTTTGAGGTCTTTGTTAATCACTTCCTCCCACTGCTGGGTGGAAACGGGCGGGAATTCTGCAAATAACTTGTTATCTTCCATTATTTTAGCAATTATTTTTCTATTTCTATAGAATTGCAAATATACGAAAAAAATGACAAATAGAAGATAATTACTACAGCATTTTTTTCAACTACCTGACAATCAATTTATCGCAGGAATAATCTGTTTTTACGAAATAAATGCCGCTTCCGAGTTCACGGATGTCGATAACGACCGTGCCTGAAGTGGCGCTCTGACGTTTCAAAA
>Ga0310696_10011416_pt1 | contig 10136 bp, 21 predicted proteins | sample AusTroGonzalo_MG_4_FD_203885 | JGI IMG/M metagenome (GOLD analysis project Ga0310696, IMG submission 203885) | Bovine rumen microbial communities from tropical cattle in Woodstock, Queensland, Australia - Gonzalo_02 (v2) (version 2) | ecosystem: Host-associated > Mammals > Digestive system >... | reverse complement strand
AAGCTAAAGCTATAAATTAGTATTCTATTAATAATGAATTTATTAAAGCTTGGTCATCTACTGCCGAAGCAGTTAGAAATGGATATATACGGTCATCTATTTAGAGAAGTCTAAAAGATGGTAAACCACATGGTGGATATATTTGGAGAAGGGAATAATTATGAAAGGTTACGTAAATGGAATAGATTGGATAAATGTTGAAAGTATGCGTTATTGGAGCTTTACGGCGGGCACACCTGAAGAAAAGCGCCGCACTGAAACACGAAATATGATTTTCTCTGGTGATTATTATGGTGCGCTTAAGGTTGATGGTTATTATGAACGTCTAATCAAAGATGAAGATGGTAACTGTTTTATGGTCGCCCGCTCCAAGAATGTGAAAGGAGAAGCGACAGAAAAGTTAGGATGGGTACCACAGATACATGATTTTATGGAAGACTTGCCTAATGGTACCGTATTTCTTTCAGAGTGTTGGTTGCCTGGTAATGAAGGGTCACAGAAGATAACCAGCTTACTTGGATGCTTAAAGGATAGATGTATTCTGCGACAAGAGAAAGATCAAAAGTTGAATTTTTATATCTTCGATGTGATGTGTTATAATGGTGAGGATTATACAAAAACACCTTTTCTTGAGCGTATTGAAATGCTTCATGCCATTTCCCATGCCTTACAGCCTCATGACTATGTACAATATGCACAGTATTATCATGGTGAAGAATTATGGGATAGACTACAGGGCGCACTTGCAGATGGCCGCGAGGGCATGGTAATAATGAAGAAAGACGCACCGGTTTACTTTAAGCGGACGCCCGCGCGTGTATCGTTGAAAATAAAAAAAGAATTAAAAGAATCCATTGATTGTTTCTTTACGGGACGCGCAGCGGCCCCAAGTAAAGATTATAATGGGAAAGAGATTGAAACATGGCAGTATTGGATCAACTCTATGACTGATGAACGACTGCCGCTGGGTAATCATTATTTTGATGCTTTTATGAATGGGAAGCCATATATCCCCGTGACTAAGCCATATTATAACGGTTGGGCAGGCTCACTTGAAATTGCTGTATTAAAAGATGGTGAAGAATATCCTATTGGTTACATCAGCGGTCTTCCTGATGAAGTAAAAAAGAATTATAAGACTATGCGTTATCAAGTAGTTGAAATTGGGGCAATGCAGTTGACAGAAGATGGTCGTCTTAGACATGGAAAGATATTATCTTTCCGTAGTCCAGAAGATAAAATATGGTCAGATTGCACCTATGACCAAATTAAAAATCTGTAATCGTTAGCAAAATTTTATAGGGATCGCAAAGAAAGTCCACTTACATACATGAGTAAGATCGAAGACAAATTTGCGGTCCTTTTGCATGAATACAATATTCCTTATGTGCGAGAGAAGACCTATCCAGATTTAAAAAATGGAAAGCTACGTTTTGATTTCTATCTCCCTACGATGAATATATTGATCGAGATTGATTCTGAACTACATTTTAAAGAAATAAAATAGTTTCACAAACGTTATAGCGATTTCCTTCATGCATAGGAAAATGACCGTATTAAAAATTCTTATGCTCTCGCTCATCAAATTAGATTATATAGAGTGCCGTTTTGGGAGTTTGGAAATATAAAATCAATTGGTGATTTATTTTCACCAAAGTTTATTGTAACGTCACGATGGCATAATGATTAGGTTTATAGGGAGTATAAACGCCGGAGGCTTTAAGATGGTAATGTGGTTATAGAATATTACGTTAACTTAGGTTTGTAATGTAATTGTTTTAGTTAGTGCTGTTATTATAGCAGGTAAAAATATATGGTCATTCTTTAAGAAACCTGTGGATGATATTCATGCGCGGGCAAGTGAAAGAGAAGAACAGCATATTGAAGAAATTCTACAGCGTGAGATGCCTGGTCTATTGGAATAGAATTGTAATGTTATTATGGGTTCATTAAACGAATTAAAACAAATGACAATGGCACAAGAAGAACAGCTAAATGATATTTATGGTGCTATTGAATTATTAAATTAGTCATAGCTTGATATGATGCGTTATGATATGAACAAAATATATTATAAATATCGTCCCTTTAAGAAGATTTTAAGTGCTGATAAAAAAGCATTTATTAAGATTTATAATGATTATAAGTCAATGGATGGCAATACTTGGATTGATGCATTATATGCTGAACTAAAAGATTGGCCCATAGTTGAAGATGAAAGTGAATTAAGGGGTAATAATTAATGGATGAAATAATTAGTTATGTTATGGAAACTCCAGGTAATACAAATCCTAATGTTTTACGCTCTATGTTAAAGAATAGTGGTGGTAATTTACCCGAAGTAACTGCCGACGATAACGGCGATGTTCTTACTGTTGTAAATGGTGAATGGGCGAAGGCCGCGCCGTCTGGCGGCAGTGGCACACTCGTTGTAACAGTAAGCAACGAAGGAGTGCTTGACCATACATGGAAAGAAATAAATGATGCTGGTTTTGCTGTCATTAGAAATGACAGTCATGTATTACCATGTACCCAAATAGTAAGCGCTGTTGAAGGATATGCGGTGGTATTTGTGGATTTTATATCGCAGATTTCAAATGTTTTTGTGACAGACAGCGAAGATGGCTATCCTGTTTATGTTAATAAATAATAGGAAAACTTGACATTTTCTTAAAAATATGGTAAAATATACATAGATGAAAAATCTATGTATATTTTTTTTTGGAGAGAAAGGAGTAATGTTATATCTTTTAATTGCGGCCGGTGCTGTGGTTTTATTTGTAATAATATATTTTATTGTTCTTAAAGAGCGACTTGATAAGACCAAGTTAGATTTAAGTTTATTAGAAGAAGCGAAAAGGCATTTAACAGAACGTTGCGATGCATTGCAGGAAACGCTTGGTAAGTTAAATGAAGCGATTTACAAAGCACAAAATGAAATTGATAAATTAAACGACAAAAAAGTTTTTGTTATGCAAGCTACCGATATGGCAAAAGAGCGGCTCAAATCTGAGCATGAGCGGGTGGCCGCGGAACTTAAACATGTGAAAGAACTCGAAGAAGAGAAAATGAAGCATGAGTTTGAGAAAAAGGAACAAATTCTGACTTCACAATATACCTTTAAAAAGCAACAATTTGTAGAAGATTTTGAAGAGCTTCAAGAATTTTATTGGGATAGAGTTAATGAAGCTAAAGCTACATTAGAAGACTTTGCTGCACGATAGGCCGCAATCCATGAGGCGATCATTCGTGAGCGGGAGATATAGGAGAAAGAGGATTTCTATCGTATCAATATTAAAGAAAATGATATAAAAGATATAGAAGTTTTACGCTCTATTGAGCCGCGGCTCACCAACCGCGAAGTGCTCAACAAGTTAATATACGAGGTCTTCATCAAGCGGCCGCTGGCTGAGATGGAGAAACGCGTACTACAAGGCCGCAAGATAGGTGGTATTTACAAAATCACTTACATCAAAACCGGTGAAGCATACATCGGCCGCAGTGTTGATATAGGTAACAGATGGAAAGAACATTGCCTTTCCTCTCTAAATATAGGAACTATAGCACATTCAACTTTCCATAACGTCTTAGCAGATAAAGGCTTATAGAACTTTACATGGGAAGTATTGGAAGAAGTTGATAAAGATAAACAATCTTCAAGAGAAAAATATTGGATAGAATTTTATCAAACAGATAAACAATTTAATCAGAAGGTAGGCTAACAAATGCAACTTAATGAACAACAACAAGCCATTGTAGAGCTTGATGAGCCATTCATTGCCGTGGAAGCATGCGCAGCGTGCGGGAAGACTCGTGTGCTAACAGAGCGAGTTCGCAAGCTGCTACGAGATGGTATTGAGCCATCAGATATAGCTGTTATTACTTTTACCAATATGGCCGCACAAGAGCTCAAGGACAGGCTTGCAGATGATTATAAAAATGGAATATATATAGGTACAATACATGGCTTAGCTAATAAATTTTTAACGCGACATGGAATTTCCACAAGTAAAATTATTAAAGATGAAGAATTTGATAGATTTTTTGATTTGTTAAAGAAAAATCCACATTGTGTACAGCATATACCATATGTGCTATTAGATGAATGCCAAGATACATCACCGCCGCAGTTTGAATTTATATTTAAAATGATTAATCCTAAATCATTTTTTGTAGTGGGTGATTTTAATCAAAGTATTTATTCTTTCCGTGGCGCTGTACCACAGCTATTTAAGGATTTAATGGAAGATCCGAAAGTGGTTACATGTTCACTTAATTTAAATTATAGAAATGCTTCTAATATTCTTACTTTCGCCAAAGATATTCTTAGGCGTGGTAAGATGTTAGATACTTCCATATCAACAAGACGCGGCGGCCTTGTATATGAAGGCACGCCGAATATTGGGAATGTGGTAAATTGGATTAAGGAAGAAGGACACCCAAGTAATTGGGCAATGTTGTGTTGTACAAATGATATAATCAAAGAAAATGTAGAAGTTTTGGAAAATAATGGAATTGAATGTGTGACTTTTAAACAAGGCGACATTACCAAAGCACAACTTGATTCTTTAATGAAGAAAGATGCGGTCAAAGTATTGACGCGACACAGTGCGAAGGGTTTGGAATTTCCAAATGTTGTAGTATGGGAGCCGCAATGGTGGAGTAAAGCTAATAACGAGTTTTATCGTGTAAACTATGTGGCCGCAACTCGTGCAATTGATAGGCTTTATTGGCTTGAAATATAGAAGAAAAAGCGTAAGTATTTTTGATACTTACGCTTTCTTTTTATGCTTTTTCGATGTCTTTTTCATCGACCCAGCCAAATACTGTAGAAGTACTGCCAGGGAGTTTAATTAGATGATAAGGATGTTTAGCATTTGCAGCAATCATAGTAATGCGCGCAAGACCCTTGCGGCATTTATAACCGTTTTTAGCCATTGACATACGATAATGTTTGGTTCCTTTAAATTGAACAATATCGCCAATCTTGTAGCCTTCATCTGCGGCAGGTGCAGGGGTAGGCACAGGAGTTGGTTCAGGTTCAGTCGGTGTTACAACTGTTTCCTCTTCTTTCGGTTTGGTTGTAGTTGTACTCACCGCTGCTTTTAAGGCTTTTAGCGTTTCGGCATCTGCTACACCCGTGGGTGAGAGATTATTTTCTAACTAAAATTTTGCTACTGCATTATAGGTGTTGGGGCCAAAATCACCATCGGCACCATCTGGGCCGCATGAGTAGCCAGCCGCAATCAATTGCTTTTGCATCTCTTGCACTTCAGCACCAGACATGCCATAAGTCAATTTATTGGTTAAATCTGCAGGCGTGTACTCAACAGGTTTATAGGTCTCCTACGACGCGGCCGTCCATATAGGACGTCCATAGCCGGCGATTGCGCTGTTGCCCTTTGCATAGGTGCAACGCTGCACTGCATCAGCTGAATTACCTTCGATTGTTATAACCTAACTGCCATTCACTTGTTCTACTATACCAGTGTGTCCAATGGTACCACCATAGCGGAAGAAGATCTGGTCACCCGGTTCAGGATCGGTAACCCAGCGGCCTTTGTTTTGATAGTAGCCGGCGGAATATTCACATCCGGCGCCCGCGCTTCTTTGTGGTTGGCAAAGCATTTCCATAGCTATGTAAGGGCCGAAACTATGGACAAAGAGCCAGTCAACAAACATATCACACCAATCATAACCATTCTTTTTGCCATTGTAAAATATTAATGTGTTATCAATATCTCTGGCATATTTAGTCCAGTTACTGTGACCAGCGTTGGCAAATTTGTCATCTAACTAATCATTGCTTGCTTTTTCAGCATAGCCAATCTCATTGACTGCTAAGGCTAAGATAGTTTTCTTGGCTTCTTCTGCGGTCATTCTACAGGCTCAACCTCTGCGGGAGGATTAACTTCTTTGGAAACTGCACAGATACTATCAATCATATCACTAACTACAATCCAATCAATTTCATAATTGAGAGTGTCGGCAAGGGCACGTAATTCACCCATAACCCACTCTTTCTTTTCTGCGCCGTTTTCATACAGTTTTTCAGCCTCAGCCATGAGATTCATAACGAGAGTCAACATTTGGGTCCAATTTTTCTCTTCAGTGTTTTTGCGAACATATTTCACAAGCACTATCATAAGAGGAACAAGGACGGCGATGCCGCTCAGAATGGAGATAATTGCCTGAATCCAAAAATTAAATTCGTTCATTTGTCCTCCTTTTTAGATTTGAGTTTTTCATCAAATCTTTTTTCATCTTCTAATAACCATTCGCGGTCTTGATAGCGGGTTTTTGCAGTCTTTATCCAGCCCATAAAGCCGCACTCGCCCGTACAGGCCACAAAGAAACAGGTACATAATGTATCTGGAATGGCTCCGGTTATTAGGTAGAGCCATATCATTATGACAGTGAATATTACTACTGCTACACCGACGAGTATTAATATTATGTCCATGGTTTTCTTTGTCATTTTAACCCACCTCAGATGAAAGTAGTGAAAATGTATGAGAAATACATTTTTTAAATTTGTAATTTATGGAAATTTATGATATAATATTTATAGAATCTGAAAAGGAGTTTAAAATGTTTTTTATGATTGTCAATAAAATTGATAATGATCGCTATCAAGTCATACACGATGGCAAAAATGAGATTCTTACACTTGATGAGGTCATGGTACTTTTGAGTAAACCACTTACTCGAGTGCAGACTGAACAGGAAAGAATGGATGAGTTTTGGGAAAGCGAGCCGGCTTATCCTATAGAATGATATGAATGAGCTGAATGTTTTTCACAAAGATACATATGGTTCATGGAAGTATCCAAAGAATTGGTTGAAGAATATTGAACAATTCTTCTATAATACCAAGTGCGCCTGGCAGCGCGTGACTAAAGGATATTGTAGTAGAGATGTATGGAGTTTAGATACTTACCTTTTAAATCTACTTCACTTTACTATCCGTGATTTGGCTTTCCATCATTATGGATATCCCTGTACTGAACCATTTGATACTGATGAGGATTGGACAAAATTTTTGTTTGATGTATCTTGGAAATTTTATCGGGCGAATGAGGAACATGATGTTTATCCGCATCCGATGTATGATAAATGGTGCGAGGATATTCATAACCATCCGGAAGAATTTTTGAACGATCAGAGTCCTTATAGTCATGAGATGTTTGTTGAAATGCAAGAGCTTGATGAGAAGCGTAAGGCTGTATTTGAAGATGCTTGGCGGCAGTTGGGTGAGTATTTTTTTTGGATGTGGGATTGAGATATGAGCATATTGATTAAAGGCATGGAAATGCCGAAGAGCTGCTGGGAATGTAAACTGACAGATAAAAAACAACCGCCAAAATCATGTATATTTAAAAGTTGGTATACCCTTTCTCGTGATGATAAACCAAGTACTTGTAATTGGTGCCCGCTTATATACATTCCGCCACATGGTAGATTGATTGACGGAGATGCATTATATAAGGAATCCCATGAAAGATGTTTATGGTGGGCAGAAGATTATGAACTTGGAGACATGCTTGATGATATTCACAATGCTCCGACTATCATAGAAAGCGAGGGTGAAGAATGATAGCATTAAAACGGTGTCCATTTTGTGGTGGTAAGGCTGAATTAACTAACGAGAACAGTCTTGCTTTTGTAAACGAAAAGGGTATATCGGATTGGCTTGTTCCGTATATTGTTGGCTGTGATGATTGCGGTGCAAGAACTTTCAAGTATATGCGTATTGAAGATGCAATTAATGCATGGAATAGGAGAGCAAATGAGTATACTGATTGATATTGATATGCCGAAGAATTGCGAGCAGTGTTTTATAAGCAGATGTTCGTTTGATAACGGATGGATAGAAAGAGAAAAAAGAGCAGATGGCTGTTTTCTCATCGAGCTGCCGCCGCATGGTAGACTTATTGATGCGGATGTATTGCTTGAAGAAATATATAAACTACGTATGTGGTTGTTGGAAAATAACATGCCTGGCGCCGAGCATTGGGTAACTAAAACATATCAGATGGTTGATGAAATGCCGACTATCATAGAAAGCGAGGAATGATATGGGAGTATATTTTAAAGGTATGAAGATTCCGAAGAACTGCAATAGTTGCCCTATGCAGAATGGTCAATGCCTTATTCCGTTCAATCCTTATGCGGAAGACAGACCGAAAGATTGTCCTTCCATCTTCATCCCACCGCATGGCAGACTGATAGATGCGGATGCGCTGAAAACGTTTCTTGTATTTTCCGAGAAAACAGCAGAGTGGGCTGTTCCAGCGTTAAGGGCAGTTCTGATGGTTATTGACGAGATGTCCACCATTATAGAAGCAGAGGAGTAAAAATGATTAAAAATTGGCTAGTCAGGGGTGATACTCATGGTGATTTTACATGGATGACCAATGGTTGCTTGACTGACTATAAACCAAATGAAACGGCTATCATCATTTTGGGAGATGCTGGATTTAATTTTTGGCTTGATAAGAAAGATGATAGACTAAAGAAAGAAGTTAATAATAAGGGCTACCGGTTCTATTGTGTTCAAGGTAACCATGAGTCGCGGGCAACCAATATTACGGGAATGCAGTTTATCTATGACGATGATGTTAAAGGATGGTTGTATCTGCAGCCGGCATATCCTAACATTAGGTATCTTAAAATGTATGGTGATTACTGCTTTGGTAAATATTTTACTGCTATACTTGGCGGCGCCTATAGCGTTGATAAATGGTGGAGGCTGCAGCGGGCCGGCGTAAAAGATACAAAGGATCCGAAATATTGGAATCCTAAAGCAACAGGGTGGTTCCCTGATGAGCAGATGACTAAACAAGAGATGAAGGATGCTGAGGAAGCACTCAGTGGTATTCCTTATGATTTTGTAATGAGTCATACTTGTCCTATTAGCTGGCAGCCTACCGATCTGTTTCTTTCAGCGGTCAATCAGAGCGAAGTGGATTCTTCCATGGAGCTGTGGATGGATGAGTTTAAGGATAAGATTAAATATGTTGCTTGGCTCTTTGGCCACTATCATGATGATAGGTTGGAGCGGCCGCATGTAGAGATGTATTATAAGGATATTGAAAGTCTTGATACAATTTATGACAGGTGGATTAAATATGATGAGAGTGGCAAGCTTGATTGGTGGTTAAATAAGTCACCTAACTTTTATATGAAGTAAGAGAGAAGGAAGTTTCCTTCTCTCTTTTAAATTTGCATTTTTTAAAAATTTATGGTATAATTATAGTATAAAATGAAAGGTGATATAATATGAGTAAACCACATTTTGATGATGAATGGTATGAAGAGCGCGGCCGCGAACGAGAGCGTGAGCAGGAACGGCGCGAGCGTGCCTTAAACAAAAAGAAGAATAGAGAACAATTGTATACTATTCAAGTAGATGAAAACGAAGGTAAGAAAAATAGCAGATGATACCTTGGATATATGCAGATATAGAAACTATTATTGATTGTTATTCTACTACACCTGTTCCATCTACTATACAATTTTCAGAAGAAGTATATGAACAAGGATATGATACTGCTGGTAATTATCATTGGTATGGTACATTAACAGGACATCATATTATATACTCTAAAGAAAAACAAAATTTAAAGGAGAATGACAATGGCAAAAAGAGTAACAGATAAGGACATCAAAGAGATGTTTGAATGTTATGCTTTGTGTGGTAGCTATCAGGGTGTTGCGGAAGCGACTGGCTGGTCTGTATCGACTGTCCGCAAGTATCTCAATATGGAACATCCATTTGATACTGCGCCCACGCATGAGAAGTCTGATTTCAAGGTAGAGATACCTTCCATGGAAGACATTGTGCGTCAACTTACCGGCAAGCAGAAACTTTCAACTCTTACTCCCGCTGAGTTAAAGGAAGTCAAGGATATTCAGAAAGGAATGATGATTTAATGGCTGCTTATTTCTCGTTTTTGAATACGAGTAATAATGGTTGGACAATATGCCCTGTGCATGAAATGTTCGGAGTGCCGCGCATCGAAGGTAGCTTCGGTGTGTTTGCATGCCGCATGCTGGGTATATCATTTCCTGATTGGCTGCGGCTTTGTCAGAATAATGGTGCCAAACTATATGGAAAACAGATTAAGTATGTT
>Ga0310696_10011415_pt1 | contig 10136 bp, 8 predicted proteins | sample AusTroGonzalo_MG_4_FD_203885 | JGI IMG/M metagenome (GOLD analysis project Ga0310696, IMG submission 203885) | Bovine rumen microbial communities from tropical cattle in Woodstock, Queensland, Australia - Gonzalo_02 (v2) (version 2) | ecosystem: Host-associated > Mammals > Digestive system >... | reverse complement strand
CACCGAAATCTTGTTCTTATCGCTCATTGCGGGCAAAGGTACAAAATAATTATGATTAAACCTTACTTATTCTGTTTTTTTTATTACCTTTGCACAAAAATATGGGCAAATGAAAGAAAAAGTCAAGTTGTTTCTAACCGACCAGCGCACGCTGTTGTGGATATGGATGATCGTTGCCGTCACTGGCATGACGCGATTTGGACATGGGCGAGAGAACAACTTCCTCATCTACAAGCAAGTGTATTGGCATGTGGTCGATCAGTTACCCTTATTTGTCCCATACCCCTCAGAGTATTTCGACCTCAACCATTACGGCCCCTTCTTCTCGCTGGTCATTGCGCCCTTTGCCGTCATGCCAACGTGGATGGGCATGCTGTTCTGGCTCGTCGTGCTTACTCTCTGTCTCTATGCTTCCATCCGTCATAACTTGTTTACGAAATATCAACAGATATTTATCTATTGGTTCTGCATCCATGAGTTGCTCAATGGCGTACAGATGCAACAATTCAACATCGCCATTGCAGCCATCATTCTGTCCAGCTATTACCTCATCAGCAAGGAGAAAGACCTCTGGGCAGCTTTCTTGATAATGCTTGGTACTTTCGTCAAGTTCTATGGTATTATGGGTTTGGCGTTCTTCTTTTTCTCCAAGCACAAGGTCAAGTTCATCGGTAGCCTTGTCCTTTGGGCCGTCGTCATGTTTGTAGCACCAATGCTCCTTTCAGGTCCGGAGTATATTCTTAGCCAGTATCATGATTGGTACTTCAGCCTCCTCGAGAAAAACAACGAAAACCTCTTCTCGCTTGGCCAGAACATCTCGCTATTGGGCATCGTCAGAAAGGTCTCTGGTTGTGCCACATACTCCGATCTCTGGCTCATCATTCCTGGTTTTATTGCCTTCGTCCTACCCTATCTTCGTCTGAAACAATATGGTAACGAGGCTTTTCGCCAAACGCTTCTTGCCTCTGTGCTGATGTTCACGGTACTTTTCAGCACTGGTTCTGAAAATAGTACTTATATCATCGCTGTTGTTGGTGTGGCCATCTGGTACACAGCTGCCCCATGGAAGCGTAGTAAATGGGATATCGCCCTCATGGTTTATGTATTCTTCTTCTGCACCATGGCCCACTCTGACCTCGTACCCCGTTTCGTTCGCGAGGAATACATGAAGCCTTATGGTCTGAAAGCCCTCCCCGTCGTCATCGTCTGGTTGAAGCTCTGTTACGAGATGTACGTGAAGGATTACGCAGCAAAAAAGCCGAGATAGGGAACTCGCAGGAATAGATATTAATACTCCCAAATTTTAGATCGTATAGTTGTTCTTGAATTCTCTAGAGAATTTAAGAGTTCCTTCGTGAGGGAAAAATAAGTGATACGAGTACTAGCCTCCGAATTCTCTAGAGAATTCAGCAAGAAGTATTCGACAGAAAATTTGAAAGTACAGAGAAAAGAATCTGCCAGAACGGGTACAGAACTTTAAGCCACTATTAATCAAGTATTTCCTGAATGTTATAGAGCGGGCGATGCTTAACCTCGGTGTAGATCTTGCCAATGTACATGCCTGTAATACCCAAAGAGATGAGGACGAAACCTCCGACAATCCAGATAGACAGGATGAGGGATGACCAACCAGGAACGGCCGTACCTACAATGAGAGCATGAACGACATAGATACCAATGCAGAAAGCAATGATGAGGAACACCCAACCCAAAGCGAAAATGAGCTGCATGGGGCGCGTGCTGAACGAGGTGATACCATCCATGGCGAGGTTGAGCATCTTTTTCAATGTGTATTTCGAAACACCTGCCTCACGCTCGCTGATAGCATCGTCAACCGTGGTTGAGGAAAGGCCTATCATGGGGATAAGGCCACGCAGATAGACATTACGCTCTTCATATCCTGCCAGCATATCGAGGGCACGCTTGCTCATGAGTCGGAAATCAGCATGATTATAGACACTCTCAACACCCATCGATTTCTGAAGTTTATAGAAAGCCTGAGCCGACATGCGTTTCATGAGTGGATCAGCCGTGCGAGAGACCTTGACACCATAGACGATGTCGTTACCCTGCTCGAAATGGCGCACCATCTGAGGAATACACTCGATATCATCCTGAAGGTCGGCATCGATGGTAATAACGGCATCGGCCCATGCACGAGCCGTCATCATACCAGCCATGATAGCATTCTGATGGCCTACGTTACGAGCCAGATTGATGCCCCGCACATACTTATTGGCACTATGCAACTCGCTAATGATCTGCCAAGTACGATCGCGACTACCATCATTGACAAAGACCATCATGGAATCGCTACTGATAAGACCTTCGGAGATCATGCGCTCGAAGAGGGCCGTAAGGCGCTCAACGGAGTGGCGAAGTACGTCTTCTTCGTTATAACAGGGAGATACGGTTGCTAACTTGATCATGACTCTTTTCCTTCTTCGGCTAATTTCTTTTTGACTCTATCAGTAAATGTCTTGTAGGTAATAAACTCGTAATGGTGCTTCTTGAATTGCTTGATGAGACGATCGAGGCGATCAACCATCTCCTGGCCACTATGGTTACGGATGATATATGGCATCTTAAACTCTGGATGCTCCTTGAGGTCGTAGAACTCCCATGGGTGGAAGTAGGTGACGAAATAGCCATCGTGACGAAGCGACCAGTTGGCCAGCACTTTATACCAAGTCCAAGGCAGGTTGTGGAGTGACAACCAGAAGAGTGGGAATCGGAACCAAGGTGTTACAGAGGCTGGAATCTGGAGCACACCATCCTTCATAAACCACGTACGAGGCTCCGTCAAATGCATGTAGCGACCAGGGATGAAGGCAGGATTAAGCGAAGAGTTGTAAAGATAACCCACGCGCTTAATTTCGGATTCAACGACGGGGAACATGCGGGGTTGGCGATAGCCATAAACCTTACGACCTGTCAAGCTCTCAATGATCTCTTTTGAACGGGCAAAGTCGGTCTCCTTGGGCTCCCAGTGATCCACACCATGACAAGCCACCTCGTGACCTTCATCGAGGATGCGCTTGATGATTTGGGGAGCATTCTGGGCAAAATTACCCGTGCAGAAGAAGGTCGCCTTGACTTCGTTCTTCTTCAGCATATCAAGGATGCGCTTGGTTCCCTCTACAGAAACCCTCATCCCGTCTTCCAATGAGAAATCGACTCCATGCTCGCGAGGCACGTCGAATTCCTCTGTATCAAAACTTAGTAGAATCATAAGCTTTCGTATTTGCCTGCAAAATTACAGCAAATATGGGAGAAAACAAAATATTTACACTGGTTATTCGTTGTTTTTCGCTTTTTTTCTTAACTTTGCCAGCAAAATTGCGGATTATGCAGAAGAAAGAGACATTGGGAGAACTGATCAGGTTTGGTATTGTGGGTACCACAGCTGCGGCCATCCACTATGCCATCTACTGGATACTGCAACACTGGATCAACGTGAACGTAGCCTACACCATCGGCTACGTACTCAGTTTTCTGGTAAACTATTACCTTTCAGCCCATTTTACTTTCCACGAGAAGACCTCAGCCAAGAACGGCATCGGATTCGGAGGTGCTCATTTGGTGAACTATCTGCTTCATATCGTTCTTTTCAACTTCTTCCTCTGGCTTGGACTCAGTCGCGAATTGGCTCCCATCGCCGTACTCGCCATTGCCGTACCCACGAACTTCGTGCTCGTGAGATTCGTTTTCAAACACTTTAAGCGCAAATGACGAAAAAAACGATCATAGGTTTTGACGCCAAGCGCATCGTGAAAAACGGCACAGGTTTGGGTAGCTATGGGCGAACGCTCGTAAACGATCTGGCCTTACAGCCTTTGCAGCTGAGACTTTATGCCCCAGACCATGGACGAGACGATTTGCGAAGACAGATCGTGGATCGGGAGAACGTGAGTTTCTGCTACCCCAAGAGTGCGCCCTTTGGGAAGGCTATATGGCGCAGTCATGGCATCGTCAGCGATTTGAAACACGACGGAGTGCAACTATTTCATGGTCTTTCTGGCGAATTACCTATCGGCATCAGTAAAAGCGGTATCAAGAGTGTAGTAACCATCCACGACTTAATATTCCTACGCCATCCTGAGTTCTATCATTGGTTGGACACAAAGATTTACGCCTGGAAGTTCCGTCAGACCATCAAGGAGGCTGATCATATTATCGCCATCAGCGAGTGTACTAAGCGCGACATTATAGAATTTGGGCATGTGGACGAGAGTCGTATCTCCGTGATTTATCAGAGTTGTGCGCCTAGATTCTCATCCTTGCAGCATAAAGACGGTGAACGCTATATTTTGAGTGTAGGAAGTATCGAGGCTCGCAAGAACATCCTATTAGCAGTAAAGGCATTGGCTTATCTGCCAAAGGACTTGAAGTTGGTGATCGTAGGGCGCCATACAGCCTATACGGACATCGTACTCGACTACGTAAAGCAACATCAATTAGAGCATCGTGTAAAGGTGATGCATGGGGTGAGCGACGATGAATTGCCTCAACTCTATGCTGGTGCAGAAGCCTTTGTCTATCCTTCGCGCTATGAGGGCTTTGGCATCCCCATTATCGAGGCTATCAGTAGCGGACTTCCCGTAGTAGCCTGTACAGGCTCTTGTCTGGAAGAGGCTGGAGGGCCTGATTCGCTCTACGTCGATCCTGATGACGAACAAGCGATGGCCCATGCCATCAGTCAGGTGCTCAAAGGGGCTGAAGGTCGTGAAGAGCGTATCCGTCGCAATCAGGAGTATATCCGAAGATTCGAGGGTAACGACGTGGCTGGTCAGGTGGCAGACCTCTATCAGCGTCTACTTTAGAATTTCCACCTTAATTGCACGTCGAGGTCCGTCTGCGAAGAGGCCGCTATCTGTTGATAGCTGCTACCAATAGTACTACGATCAAAATAATCCGTTATTCCAACCTTTGCCGTTAGCATGAGTTTAGAACCTATCTGCGCCCTCGCCATCAACCAATAGCGAATGCCCTCACCATAGAACGAAGACATGGAATAGGTATAGAGCGGAGAAAGTTCATAGAGATAGATACGACTATCATAACTATCGGTATGGAAATATCCTCCACCAGCATTCAAACGCAGCCAACGGTATGTATAAGAGAGGCTCTCGCTGAGCATCATCCCCCACTCGTCTTCACCATATCCTCCATCGAACTGGGTACGACAACCGAAGCCTCCATCGCTCGTATATTCTGCACTGAGACGAGCACGATGCCCTGTATAATCGTTGAGTGCCGTCTTGTCTTCATTGTCTTTCTGGCGCCAACGCAATCTGTATCGGGCACTCAAGGTCCAATGCTTAGGTTGCCATGTGGCTTGCAACAGATGATCCCACGATCGCGATGACTGTGACACTTGATACTTGGCCCATGCGTAATAGGCATAATCCGTATAGGCCACCAAACGGAGTTTTGACGATGGTTGCCAAGAGAGGCCCATATACAGACCACTCTCGTTCTGGACCTTTCCACCATCACTATAACTCTGGGCATCGAGTGAAGAATAGCTATACGAATAAAAGCGTTGCAGGGCCATCATGCTTAAGGCATCGCCTAAACGCAAACTTGCACTATTTATTGTTGCCAGATGACCATCCTCATCCAAGGCCGTCTCGCCATTGAACGAGAGACGATGGTTGGCGAAGCCATAATCGAGACTCGTATTCAGAAACTCCTTTCCCTGTGGATAATGCTGTCGATAGAGGATAGAGGTGTTAGGCTTGAGTTGCTTATCAAGATGAACATAAAGTGCATTGAGTCCTAAATGGATGCCATGTTTGACATAGCGTAGACTCCCACCCGTTTTCAGGACATTGAGGTTATTCTTCTTTGCCATCTCGGATTCTGTGCGGTGATAACTGGTGGTAAGGATGGTAGATACGGTGCTGTCTTTGTTCAGGGTGGCATCCACAGGACGGTAAGAGGCAAAAGCTGTGAGATGGAGACCACTACCAAGATTGAAGGTGCCTGCAACTCCCAACAAACTGGTATTAGAACGAGAAGAATGAGCTCGGATACCAGAAGCTGAGCGGCCCATGTTTTGCAACATAGCCACCTTACCAAGTGCGAAGTCACTATTCATAACCAGACCCATACCCATCGACACACGGTAGTTGCCCAAGCATAAAGACTCCACGCGACCTAAGTTGCGCAGTTGCAGGTAGAGCGAATAATAGTCGTAACCCCACTTGTTGCGATTGGCAAAGAAAGGTTCACCAGCATCCTGCGCCCCTACTAATCCGAGCTTCAAATAGTCGCCATCAGTAAACTGATAGCGCAACCAATGGCGATAAGGGTAGCCCAGATAGCCATCCTGATCCCCTTTACGCTCATAAAAAGGGATACGGGCTGTGGTCATCAACTCATGATGCCCATATTTCGCAATTTCCCCAAATGAAGGGAAACCTTTTTCCTTTTCTTCACCAATATAAATAAAACGGGAGAGCATACGACGATGTGTGTAGTCGAGCGAACGAATCATCAGCAACTCGCCCAAAGACTTCATTGTCCCATAGCGATCCCGATAATCCAAGAGTTCTTCCACTTGTTGTGCTGTGAGAAAGGGCAAGGCCTCTAATTGTTCACGCGTAGCAGAATTGATATCGAGCGGATGTTGTGACAACTCACACAATTGCTCGTATGTTTCTTCCCACGTTTCCGAGGCGGCATCCTCCTGAGTCATCACCTCGTTGATGTATGTCTCCTGAGCACTCGTGCCCAGGGAAAACCCTAACAATATGGTTATGATCTGTGCTTTCATAATTTCAAATTTACTGATCAACGATGCAAAGATAGTGATAAATATTGGAATTAATGCTAAAAAAGAGGCTTTTCTTTATGCTTATTGCGAAAATATGAAGATTATGCCTTATTTTTGCACACGAAATGCAGAAAAATTGGATCATCATATTATTATCGCTCCTATGTCTGAATGCCTTAGCACAGGATGATGACAGAAGGACCGTCACCACGGAGGAGTTGATGACGGGGCCAACTTTTGTCCCAACGGTAAAGGTGGGCAAGGTGCTGCATGAAGGCGATAGCATCCAATATATGGAGATGAACAATATATATGTCTATCCTTCGCTGACCTTTAAGGACAAAAAACAGGCCAAGTCGTATATGCGCCTGGTAACGAATGTAAAGAAGGTACTGCCCATAGCCAAGGAGGCCCGTCAGATGCTGATAGAAACCACGGAGTTTCTTGATATGTTGCCCGACGAGAAATCGAAGGAAGAACATATCAAGCGTGTTGAAGACGACATCTTCCGTACATACAAGCCTAAGATGAAGAAACTGACTTACTCGCAAGGCAAGTTGCTCATCAAACTCATCGATCGCGAGTGTCATTCATCTTCCTACGACATGATCAAGGCTTTTATGGGACCTATTCGTGCAGGATTCTGGCAAGTTTTCGCATGGGGCTTTGGTGCTTCGCTTAAAAAAGAATATGATCCGCAAGGCGTAGATCGTCTTACGGAACGTGTAGTCCTCATGGTAGAGGCAGGACAGATATAAGTATTAATCCCCGCAATTGCGGGGATTAATTATTCTGAGAACAATACCTGAATAATTGTTTGTCCAACGGCTTGGAGCGTATTCTTGTCGATATGCGCCATATCGTCGTTGACAGTATGCCACGTAGGTCCAAAGCTGCTCTGCTCGCAATCTGGATAATAAGGAATAATGTCGATGCAAGGAATCTTAGCCACACGATTCACAGGGACATGGTCGTCAGTAATACCAATTCCTTCATGCTTGGGAAAGAAACTGCCAAAACCTACGACCTGAGCAGCAAGCCATACCTTATCAACAACATTACGGGCATAATAGAGCGACAACTGCTCCTGATAGAACTGGGCACCTTGGCCTCCTACCATATCAAGTAGAATACCAAAACGATAATTCTTGGCCTGTTGCTTGGGACAGTTCTCCGCCCAATGCTGAGAACCCAGCGCCCAATTATTGCCCTTGTCCTCTGCATCGCTCCACTGAGGAATACCCCAGTCTTCAGCATCGAAACAGACGAAATCAACTCCCAGTTTCAGACTATCCGTAGCCAGCAAACGGGCTATCTCAAGCATCACAGCCACCCCACTGGCACCATCGTTGGCAGCAAGCACCGGTTTCTTCCAGTTGGCCTCGTCAGGGTCGTTATCTGCCCATGGACGACTATCCCAATGGGCACAAAGCAGAATACGGTCTTTCTGCTCAGGTAGGTAACTGGCTATAATATTGGTGCTCTTCAGTGAGGTACCATCATAGCCTATCAACGAAGCATGCTGTTCGGTAACGGTCATTCCGTACGTACCGAATGTCGAAACAATCCATTTGGCACATTGTTCATGAGCCTCACTGTTCATCGTACGAGGTCCAAAGTCGCACTGCTTCTGACAGAACAGGTAGGCACTGTCTGCAATAAAGGCAGGTCCTACAGGTTGCATGGTTGTATTATCACTCGTTGCCTGCTTGCGTAACCCGCAAGACACGAGACTAACTGCGACAAAGGCCAAGCAGGCCATTCTTTCTATCAATCTCATAAATACTATTTTCCGTTTTGAACCAAAGACATCACTCGGAGGAAGTTGCCACCCCATATCTTCTGGATATCCTCCTCGCTATAACGTCGTGCGAGCAATTGACGGGTAAAGTTCAGGAGTTCTGACGAAGAAGCCAAACCACATACGCCTCCGTCACCATCGAAATCTGTACCAAGTCCTACATGATCAATACCCATCACCTCAATAGCATGGTCGAGATGAGCCATCACGTCGAGGATCGTCGCTTCTCCATCTTTACGCAGGAAACCATTGTAGATGGTGGTCTGTGCCACACCACCCTTTGCTGCCAGTGCTCGCATCTGATCGTCAGTAAGGTTACGGGGATGATCACAGAGGGCACGGCTACTGCTATGGCTGCACACGATGGGTTGTGTACTGATATCGAGGGCATCGTAGAAACTCTTCTCACCTGCATGACTCATATCCACCATGATACCCAAGCGGTTCATCTCATGGATAACCTGCTCACCAAAGGGACTCACACCGTTCCAGGTATTATTGCCTCGTGCAGAGTCACAGATATCGTTGTCACCATTATGACAGAGCGTCATATAGACGATACCACGATCCTTGAAGTGTTGCAGGTTCTCCAGTTTGCCATCAAGAGCGATACCATTCTCAATGCCAAGCATAATACTCTTACGTCCATGATGCTTGTTCATCCAAAGGTCATTGGGTGTACGGGCAATGCTGATATAATCCTTATTCTGGTTGACAATCTCTTCAATCTTATCGAAGATGTTGTCAGCAAATGCCGTAGGATTCTCCGTAGGCTGAGGCAGATAGGCCACCATGATAGTCGCATCCTGATGTCCCTCTGTCATCTTATGGAGATCGACGAGGATTTTCGGATCGCGTTGATCAAAGTGAATACCCTGAGGGAAGAACATTGGAGTGTCACAATGGGTATCGAGTGTCAACACACGGTTGTGCGTACAACAGGCTTTATGGTAGTCAGAAGCCTCAGCCACCAACCACTGGAACAACGGAAGACCTTCCTTCAAGCACTCCGGATGCCACTGAACACCGAGAATGGACTTAAACTCCGTGCTCTCAATGGCCTCTATCAATCCGTCTGACGACTCTGCCGTGACGCGGAACTTCTCGCCAGATTCACTTACCACCTGATGGTGGAAAGAGTTAACCATCAATGTCTGTTTCTGATAAATGGCTGCCAAAGTAGAATCTTTCTTCAGTGTAACACTATGCGTGGGTTCGTTTCTATCAGCATTCTGCGAGTGTTTCACGGTAGCTTTGGTTCCGATATCCTGCATCACCTTCCCTCCTAAGGCCATCGCCAAAGTCTGGATGCCTCGACAAATACCCAATATTGGAATCTGTCGATTATAAGCCAGACGCGTGATGAGCAACTCAGGCAGATCACGTTCTTTATTGATACCTCCCAATGCTGGTGAGGGCTCTTCACACACCCATAGAGGATTAATATCTCCCCCACCACTCAAAATCAGACCATCGATGTGCTCCAGCGTGTTCACAATCGTTTCCTTATCAGCAATAGGAGGAATAATCAGAGGTACACCGCCTGCAGCTACC
>Ga0310696_10011414_pt1 | contig 10136 bp, 5 predicted proteins | sample AusTroGonzalo_MG_4_FD_203885 | JGI IMG/M metagenome (GOLD analysis project Ga0310696, IMG submission 203885) | Bovine rumen microbial communities from tropical cattle in Woodstock, Queensland, Australia - Gonzalo_02 (v2) (version 2) | ecosystem: Host-associated > Mammals > Digestive system >... | reverse complement strand
GTGATTTTCTCGATGGTTGGAGTGAGCAAGACCATCCAGCAGAACCAGAAACAAGTGCTCAAGAACATCTATCTGAGCTTCTTCTACGGAGCGAAGATAGGCATCATCGGCTTGAACGGCGCGGGTAAGTCGACGCTGATGAAAATCATTGCCGGCCTCGACCAGCAGTACCAAGGCAATGTGGTGTGGAGTCCTGGCTATTCGGTAGGCTATCTGCCGCAGGACCCACCTTTGGACGAAGTAAAGACGGTGAAGGAGAATGTGATGGAGGGCGTGCAGCATGTGTATGACGCCCTGGCCGAATACGATGACATCAACGCCAAATTCGGTTTGCCCGAATTTTATGAAGACCCCGACAAGATGGACAAGCTCATGGCCCGTCAGGCCGAGTTGCAGGATATTATCGATGCCACCGACGCCTGGAACATGGACTCGAAGCTCGACCGCGCTATGGCCGCCCTGAACTGTCCGCCGGGCGACTCTTCCGTGACGAATCTCTCTGGAGGTGAGCGTCGTCGTGTGGCCCTCTGTCGATTGTTGTTGCAGAAGCCCGACGTGCTGCTGCTCGACGAGCCGACCAACCATCTCGATGCAGAAAGCATCGACTGGCTGGAGCAACACCTGCAGCAGTATGAGGGCACGGTTATCGCCGTCACCCACGACCGCTATTTCCTCGACGATGTGGCTGAGTGGATTCTGGAACTTGACCGTGGCGAGGGCATCCCCTGGAAGGGCAATTACTCTTCATGGCTGGAACAGAAGAGCCAGCGACTGGCACAGGAGGAGAAGCAGGCATCAAAGCGCCGCAAGACCCTGGAGCGTGAGCTGGAGTGGGTGCGCATGGCTCCGAAGGCCCGTCACGCCAAGGGTAAGGCCCGTCTGAACTCTTACGAGCTGATGCTCAATGAGGAGCAGAAGCAGAAGGAGGAGAAGCTGGAAATATTCATCCCCAACGGCCCGCGCCTTGGCAACAAGGTCATCGAGGCCGAGCATGTGGCAAAGGCATACGGTGACAAAGTGCTATTCTCCGACCTGAACTTCGTGCTACCGCCTAACGGTATCGTCGGCGTCATTGGCCCCAACGGTGCGGGCAAGACCACCCTCTTCCGCCTCATCATGGGGCTGGAACAAGCCGATGCTGGTACCTTCAGCGTGGGCGAGACGGTCCGTCTGGCCTATGTCGACCAGCAGCACAAGGATATCGACCCAGAGAAAACCGTCTATCAGGTAGTGTCACAGGGCAACGAGACGCTTCGCATGGGTGGACGCGACCTGAACGCCCGTGCCTATCTCAGCCGTTTCAACTTCAGCGGCGTGGACCAAGAGAAGAAGTGCGGCGTGCTCTCTGGCGGTGAGCGCAACCGTCTGCAGTTGGCCCTCGCCTTGAAGCAGGAGGGCAACGTGCTGCTACTCGACGAGCCTACCAACGACATCGACGTGAACACCCTGCGTGCCCTGGAGGAGGGCCTCGAAGCCTTTGCCGGTTGTGCCGTTGTCATCAGTCACGACCGCTGGTTCCTCGACCGCATCTGTACCCACATCCTAGCCTACGAGGGCGATGGTCGCGTGTTCTTCTTCGACGGCAATTTCTCGGAGTACGAGGCCAACAAAGCCATGCGCTTAGGCATAGAAGAACCCAAGCGTGCCCGCTACCGCAAGCTGATGGAGGAATAAAAAGCTTTTTAGTAACACAGGGGAAAACATCCTACCCATCCAGAAAGAACTTGACCTTGTAGAAGGTCTGTTAATTGGCCTATTTTTTCATTTTTTCCGCTTTTCTCTTTGCTATATGCCGAAAAAGTAGTACTTTTGCACACGAAGAGAATAAACATGACGCTACAGCTGTTCAAATGGATGATGGCACTGGCCATAATGCTCTATCTGCCGCTGCTTTTCGAGCAGGTGAAGGGCTTCAGGCACAGAGACCCCAAACATACTGATGAATATATCAAGGAGCGGGTGGAGAGCATCTGGTTCGATGTGACACATTTCTATAACAGCTTGGCAGGAGAGACCGACGGTGTGCCAGTGACCTGGAAAGACTTCGACCGGCTCTACTGCTCGGAGGCGTGGAACACACAGGTGGCAAAGGTGGATGAGGACTTCTTCACCAGCAACTATTGGCTGGGAGGTGATCAGCTGGAGTTCCTCTACACCAATAAACTGGAGGTGATAGACCGAACAGGCGATCAAGCCACCGTCAGCCTGACACTACACAACGGTAACCTCGCCGTGCCCGTTCTGCTGGTAATGACCTTCGAGCGTGATGAATGGTACATCGACAACATGACGTACTACTGGAATGAGAAACCATCGACACGCTATTACGACTGGCGACAGGAAATGGAAACAAGCGTAAACAATAAACAATAGACAATAACCAATAAACGTTAGACAATAGACAATAACCATTAATACAAAAACAGCATGAAACGAAAACTGACGATTGGCTTATCTTTAGCCTTTTTATCACTGTCACCTTGCGTGACGACCGTACAGGCAGGTGGCCTGATGACCAACACCAACTACCACATCGCCTTTGACCGTATGTTTGCCCGTGGTGCCACCACGGAGATTGACGCAGCCTACTCGAACCCTGCCGGACTGGCTTGGGGACATGAGGGATGGCAGCTGTCGCTCAACCTGCAGAAGCCTTGGCAGAACCGTGACATCGAGACTTCGATTCCTGGTTTCCTGGGACAGGACTTCAACAAGAAATTCAACGGTAAGGCTTCGGCACCCATCGTGCCGGCTATCTTTGCTTCGTACAAGAAAGACCGTTGGGCACTCTCAACCATGATTGGCATCGTGGGTAGTGGAGGCTTTGTGAAGTATGATGAGGGCGTGCCCATGTTCAACGTCATGCTGGAGTCGATGCTGGCATCGAAAGGCGTCATGCCAGGCCAGTATTCACTTAACTCGCAGATGAAGGGCAAGCAGTACATCTATGGCGGACAACTGAACTTTACCTACAAGATTATCGATTGCCTCTCGGCTGCTGTTGGTATGCGTGCCAACTATTATGACGGATATTATCGTGGCCATGTCATTGCAGGAGACCATCAGCTGCTGGGTGACCTCGTCAGCTTGAAGCTCGACGTAGACCAGCGTGGATGGGGCTTTGCTCCGCTGGTGGGTATCGACTTCCATCAGGGGCCGATTACCATTGGTGCCAAGTATGAGTTCCGCACGCGTATCTGTACTGAGAACAAGACCAACGAGCTTGAAGCCGGACTTGGCCAGAAACTTCAGGCCACGCTGGCTGCCAGTGATCCTGCTGCCCTACAGACCATTGCCACTACGCTTGGTACAAAGACCGCAGCATACGTCGACGGTGCCGAGACACGTTATGACATGCCCTCGCTGCTCACCGTGGCCGCACAGTATGAGATCTCTCCGAAGGTAAGGGCCGCTGTGGAGTATCATTTCTTTGACGACAAGAACGCCAAGATGGCAGGTGACCGTCAGAAGGAACTGACACATGGCACACACGAAATACTTGCTGGCGTGGAATGGGACGTATGCGACAAGCTCACTCTGTCGTGCGGTGGACAGCGCACTGACTATGGCCTCTCCGATACTTACCAGCAGAACACCTCCTTCGCCTGCGACAGCTACAGCATAGGACTGGGTGGAGCCGTGAACCTGACGGAGAAGATGCGCCTGAACTTCAGCTATTTCTGCTCCCTCTATAGCGATTACACCGTGGAGAGCAAGAACTATCTGGGTACCCCTTACGCCGGCAGCGACACCTATAGCCGCACCAACCACGTTATCGGTGTGGGTCTTGATTACAAGTTCTAAATTCAAGCGAAATAACAATTTTTCTTAAAATCTTGCGCTGTTTCACAAAATATTAGTACTTTTGCAGCCGATTTGTGCGCTAGGGTCATCTGGCTCACCATTTCACATCTTTGTATATAAGATATAGAATACTTAAAAACAATAAAAAACAAAACAACAAAATGGCAGCAATTGGAAAAATCAGAAGCTGGGGACCCGTCCTGGTCATCATCCTGGGCGTGGTCTTGTTCTTTTTCATCGCAGAACCTTTTGGCGACTTCATTCGCTCGCGTTCTGCTGCCAGCGGACAGACCGTTGGTGAAGTGTTAGGTGAACGCCTTTCCATTCAGGAGTATCAGAACCTCGTCGATGAGTATCAGCAGATACTGAAGATGCAGGGACGCGACAACCTGGGTGAAGACGAGATGAACAGTCTGCGTGACTACATCTGGAGCAACTACGTGCGCAATAAGCTCGTTGAGGCTGAGGCTGAGAAGCTCGGCATCACCGTTACCGACGAGGAGATGATTAATGTACTGCAGGACGGCACGAACCCCGTTATCCAGCAGATTCCTCTCATGTCGGAGTTTATCAACCAGAGTACTGGCAAGTTCGACCTCAGTCAGGTGAACATGTATCGTCAAGCTGTTAGTCAAGCTTCGTCCAACAGTCCGCAGTATGCTGAGCAGGCAGCAGCGTTCGAGTATGGATGGCGTTTTGCTGAGAAGACCCTTCGCCAGATGCTCCTCGCCAACAAGTACCAGGCACTGCTCGGTGGCTGTATGCTCTCGAACCCCATCCAGGCAAAGGCTACCTTCGATGGAAATAACGTGGAGAGCCAGATTCTCCTCGCTGCTATGCCCTATTCAAGCATTAACGACAACGAGGCCGAGCCCACGGAGGCTGAGATAAAGGCTAAGTACAACGAGCATAAGAACTCTTACAAAACCGACGATGAGACTCGCGACGTGAAGTACGTGGCTTATCAGGTGGTGGCCTCTGAGGCTGACCGCGCCGAGCTGATGGCACAGATGATGGATGCTGTGGCAAAACTCCAGAGCGACAGCCTGACAACGGCAGAGGTAGTACGCGCAGCACAGTCACAGACTGCCTACATCGGACTGCCCGTGAAGCGTATGGCTTTGTCTACCGACATCGCTGTCCGTGTGGACTCTATGAGACCCGGACAGGTGACCGAACCCTTTGAGAACCGCTCAGACAACACCCTTAACGTGGTGAAGCTCGTAGGTCGTGTCATGCAGGCTGACTCCGTCGAGTTCCGCGTTATCAGCATTATGGACCGTCCCTTGGACGCTGCCGCCAAGTCGGGTGACAGCATTATGCTCGCCGTAAAGGCTGGCATACCTTTCGACTCCATTGCCAAGAACTACGGACAGACACCCGAAAAGACATGGTTCACCTCAGCCAACTACCAGAATCAGCAGAACATCGACGCTGACACCAAGGCCTACTTCGAGGCACTGCTCAACACCCCCAAGGGCGAGACCAAGAACCTGAAGCTCTCACGTGGTAACTTTATCATCCAGGTTACTGACCGCAAGGGCGACGTGGAAAAGTATGACGTGGCTATCATCAAGCGCCCCATCAACTTCTCTAATGACACTTATACTGAAGCTTTCAATAAGTTCAGCCAGTACGTTAGCGAGAACCAGACGGCTGCCGGACTCGAAGAGCACGCAGCTGACTATGGCTTTGACGTGAAGAAACGCACCATGACCAGTGCCGAGCATAATATTGCCAATATCCACGGTACCCACGATGCTCTGAAGTGGCTCTTTGACGAGGCTAAGGCAGGACAGGTGTCGCAGGTCTACGACCGTTGCGGTGACAATGACTACCTCGTGGTCGTTGCCCTCGACAAGGTGAATCCCGCTGGCTACCAGCCCCTGGAGACGGTAGAGGACGCCCTCAAGCAGGAAGTGATGAACGACAAGAAGTTCGCTATCCTGGCCGAGAAGCTCAACGGTGTAACCTCCATCTCGGCTGCTCAGGCTGCTGGTGCAAAGGTGGACACCGTGAAGTTCATCACCTTCAACTCGCCAGTCTTCGTCCAGGCCGTCGGACAGCCGGAGTCAGTACTCAGCGGTGCTGTCGTTGGCACAGAGAAGGGACAGTTCAGCAAGAACGTCGTGAAGGGTAAGGCTGGCGCATACCTGTTCCAGGTGCTCGACCGCACCACCCGCGACGTACAATACGATGAGGCTGCCGTGCAGCGTGGTATTCGCCAGACGGCCCTGCAGCAGGCACTGGGACTCGGCTTCCAGATATTGCAGAACAAGGCTAAGGTCGAGGACTTCCGCTATCGCTTCTTCTAACCTTAGCCCCCTAAGTTAGGGGGTTGGGGGTCTGAACGATCAACATTAGTAACAACCCCATAGGGACTGTGTCCGTTCGATCGGGATACTCATCAAATAACCTTGAAAACCGGGATGGTTTCTCTTGTCAATGGCGGGCCGCTAACCAAGCTACATTGCCATAATCGTTGCCGGCGGATTACAACGACGGAGGACTCCCACAACCTCTTATAAAGGAGTTTTCATCACATCACTGGCACAGATCCCTTTTAACCGTAACAATCAAGTCAGGTGGATAACCCGCCTGACTTGATTTTTTTCTTGCAGATTTGTTGCAGCCGTCAGATTTTTTTCGTAATTTTGCAGCCACCAACTTACATAGACCTATATGACTACTGACGAACAAAGGATTAGCGAGCTGCGCCGGCAACTGCACGAGCACAACCACCGTTACTACGTATTGAACCAGCCCATCATCAGCGACCAGGAGTTCGACATGATGATGCACGAGCTGGAGGACTTGGAAGCTCGGCATCCTGAGCTTAACGACCCCAACTCGCCTACCCAGCGCGTGGGCAGCGACATACAGTCGGAGTTCCGCCAGGTGGCACACAAATATCCCATGCTCTCGCTGGCCAACACCTACAACGAGCAGGACGTGCGCGACTGGTATGAGTCGGTGCGCAAGGGTCTCGCCGGAGAGGATTTCGAGGTGTGCTGCGAAATGAAGTATGACGGACTGAGCATCTCGCTTACCTACCACGAAGGCCGCCTCATCCAGGCCGTTACCCGTGGCGACGGCGTGCATGGCGATGATGTGACGCAGAATGTCAGGACCATAAGGTCGATACCGCTGGTATTAAATGAAAAATTAGAAATGAGAAATGAGAAATATGATTACATTCAGGAGCAGGAGGCTGCGCTTGAAAGTAATCATATTTCTCATTTCTCACCTTTCATTTCTCATCTGCCGATGGACTTCGAAATCCGTGGCGAGATTCTCATGCCCTGGGAGATCTTTGAACGACTCAACCGTGAGCGGGAGGCGGCCGAGGAACCGCTGTTTGCCAACCCGCGTAACGCTGCCAGTGGTACGTTGAAAAGTTTAGACCCCAAGGTGGTGGCCAACCGAGGTCTGGATGCCTACCTGTATTATCTGTTGGGTGACGAACTGCCTGCTGAGGGACATTACGAGAACCTCCAGGCGGCGGCCAGCTGGGGATTCAAGATTTCTGAGGGTATGAAGAAGGTGCGCACCGTGGAGGAGATTCTCGACTTCATCAACTACTGGGATGTAGAGCGCAAGAACCTGCCCGTGGCCACCGATGGCATCGTACTCAAGGTGAACAGCTTGCGCCAGCAACGTGCCTTGGGATTCACTGCCAAGAGTCCCCGTTGGGCCATCGCCTATAAGTTCAAGGCTGAGCGTGCCTGTACTCGTCTGCTGGAGGTGACCTACCAGGTGGGCCGCACAGGAGCCGTCACGCCCGTGGCCAATATGGAACCCGTGCAGCTGGCAGGTACGACTGTCAAGCGTGCCACGCTCAATAACGAGGACTTCATCCGCAGCCTCGACCTCCACCTGGGCGATTATGTTTACGTGGAAAAGGGCGGAGAAATCATCCCCAAGATTGTGGGTGTGGACATCGACCAGCGGCCTATCATCGCACAGCCCGTACAGTTCATCAAGCGCTGTCCGGAGTGCGGGACACCGCTTGTTAAATTAGAAATGAAAAATGAAAAATATGATAACCTTCAGGAGCAGGGGGCTGCGCTTGATGGTAATCATATTTATCATTTATCACCTCTCACCTCTCAATCCTCCGCTTGGTACTGTCCCAACGACTCTGGTTGCCCGCCGCAGATAAAAGGGCGCATAGAACATTTCATATCCCGCAAGGCCATGAATATCAAGTCACTGGGGCCGGAGACTGTCGATGACTACTACCGTCAGGGGTTGATACACAACGTGGCCGACCTCTATGACATACAGGTGCAGCAGATTAATGGCGACGGCTCCCGCACTCGTTCGGCACAGCTTGTCGTCCGAGGCATCGAGCAGTCGAAAGAGGTGCCTTTTGAGCGTGTGCTCTTCGCTCTGGGCATCCGTTTCGTGGGTGAGACCTCGGCACGGCTGTTGGCACGTCACTTCAAGTCAATGGACGCGCTGATGGCTGCTTCGATGGAAGAACTGCAGGAGGTGGAGGGCATCGGTGAGGTGATGGCCAAGAGCATTGTTGACTATTTCCATAACGAAGCAAACCTCGCCATCGTGGAGCGGCTGCGCGGCTACGGATTGCAGTTCGCCCTCTCAGAAGAGCAGACGGCAGCACAGAGCGACCGCCTGGCAGGCCAGAGTATTGTCATCAGTGGCGTTTTCCAGTACCACAGCCGCGATGAGTATAAACTGCTTATCGAGCAGCACGGAGGGAAGAACGTCGGCAGCATTAGTGGCAAGACTTCCTTCATCCTCGCCGGTGACAACATGGGCCCCTCCAAACTGGAGAAGGCCCGCAAACTCGGCGTGAGAATTGTCAGCGAGGATGAGTTCCGACTAATGATTAACCAATAGACAATAAACAATAAACAAATACAACAAATGTCAACACTAACTATTTGCATTGTCGTTGTCTTTTGTTTGGGTTACCTCTGCATTGCCGTGGAGAGCCTGACGAAAGTGAACAAGGCAGCCATTGCGCTGCTGATGTGTGTGATTTGCTGGACCCTGTTCATGCTTGGCCCTGGTGCTTATTATCCTGGTGTGGCGGCCGACGGTGTGCTCCACCATGTGGCCGAAGTGATTGAGCACCACCTCGGCGATGCCGCCAGCACGTTGTTCTTCCTCATGGGAGCGATGACCATCGTGGAAATCGTCGACACGAACGGCGGTTTCAACTTCGTGCGCGACACGCTGAAGACTCGCTCTAAGCGCAAGCTGATGTGGCGCGTGGCCTTCATGACCTTCTTCCTCTCGGCCATTCTCGACAACCTCACCACCTCCATCGTGATGATCATGGTGCTGCGCAAGCTGGTGCAGAGCCGTGAGGAGCGGCTCATCTATGCCGCCCTCATCGTTATTGCGGCCAATAGCGGCGGCGCTTTCTCGCCCATTGGCGACGTGACGACCATCATGCTCTGGATCAAGGGTGTCATCACCACGCAGGGTGTCATCACCGAGATATTCATCCCCTCGCTCGTGTCGATGGTCATCCCGGCGGCCATTCTCAGCCTGCACCTGAAGGGGAAGTTCGACAAGGAACAGAACCTGCCGAAGGCTGCCGTGACGCAGTTCACCAAGGTGCAGCGTAACATCATCTTCTGGCTGGGCGTGGGTGGCCTGTGCTTCGTGCCTATCTTCAAGACGCTGACGCACTTGCCGCCGTTTATGGGCATCCTGCTCGTGCTGGGCGTGCTGTGGACGGTGACGGAGATTTTCCACTATAACACCGCCGAAGACGACACGATGGCCAAGCGTGTAAGCGACATTATGACCCGTATAGACCTCTCGACCATCATGTTCTTCCTCGGAATACTGATGGCTGTGGCCGTACTGCAGGAGGTGGGCGTGCTCACCGCCCTTGGCGAGGGACTGAACGAGACATTCCAGGGCAACTACTACGTCATTAATGGCATCATTGGCGTGCTCTCGTCAATCGTGGATAACGTACCCCTCGTGGCTGGATGCATGGGTATGTATCCTGTTGCTGCCGAGGGCGCGATGGCCGTCGACGGCATCTTCTGGCAGTTGCTGGCCTACTGCGCCGGCGTGGGCGGTTCGATGCTCATCATCGGCTCTGCTGCTGGTGTCGTCGTCATGGGCTTAGAGAAAATCAGCTTCGGCTGGTACCTGAAGCGTATCACGTGGATAGCCTTCGTGGGGTATCTGGCAGGAATAATCTGCTACTGGCTCATAGTCTAACCTGAATTATTCATTGTACCGCTTTGCGGTGTTACGCAAAACGTAGCCTTTGGGTGACACATCCACATGTTTGATGCAAGTTCGTGCTGAAAAATCTTTACATTGACCCCTCTGAGACT
>Ga0310696_10011413_pt1 | contig 10137 bp, 5 predicted proteins | sample AusTroGonzalo_MG_4_FD_203885 | JGI IMG/M metagenome (GOLD analysis project Ga0310696, IMG submission 203885) | Bovine rumen microbial communities from tropical cattle in Woodstock, Queensland, Australia - Gonzalo_02 (v2) (version 2) | ecosystem: Host-associated > Mammals > Digestive system >... | reverse complement strand
GCAGCTGTACGCGATGGTTACCCTATCCGTGCCCTCTATCGTGAGACAGATCCAAAGAAGGTGGCACAGTTGGACGTCGTCTTCAGCGATATTGTAAAATCCATGAAATGGATGGAGAGCTATACGGGTATCAAATGTCCGTTTAAGGAGTATGGCCTGGCCATCATACCCGACTACCCCTTTGGTGGTATGGAGCATCCGGGGGCCTTCCAGATCAATGAGTCTCGACTGCTACTCGACAGCAATGCATCGAAAGAGGAGGAACTCAAACGCATGGAACTGATTGCCCACGAGACGGCTCACCTCTGGTTCGGAAACGTCGTCCAACTGAACTGGACGGAGAATCTCTGGGAGAAAGAGGTAATCGCCAACATCATGGCATCGAAGATTACACGTAAACAGGTGGATGCCAAGGAGAGTGACATCAATTTCCTCAGCACCTACCAGAACAAGGCCATCGCCTTAGACCGCACGGATGGTACATACGACATTGACCAACCGTCAATCGTCGACCATACGACGTTGCTCTACGACAACATTATTTATAATAAGGCAACGGTCATGATGCGTTCACTGGAACAGCTTGTGGGTGCTACAAAGATGCAGAACAGCCTGCGTAGTTTCTTACAGAAATATTATTTCAAGGAGGCAACTTGGGAGAATCTGATCGAAATACTCGACAAGGAGAATCCTACCGTCGGCGTACGACAGTTCTGCGAGGTATGGGTCAACCAGAAGGGTATGCCCATCATCAACACGTCGTATAAGGACGGACAACTCGTGGTCTCCCAGACCGACCCCTTCGGACGTGGTCTTTGCTGGCGTCAGAAGTTCGTCGTTCAGGTGGTCTACGATATGGCGCAGAGCCGTACCATCATCGTCGACATGCAGAAACCAATCATGACTTATAGCCTGAAAAACGGTAAACCGAGCTATATCATACCCAACTACAACGGTCAGGGCTATGGTATCTTCACCCTCGACGATGACTACGCAGAGATCTTGCCAAAACGTTTCATCACAACCCGTAATGATTTGGCACGTTATTCGCTGCTGAACACCGTCCACGACAACTACCTGCAGGGTAAGGTTGCTCCTTCACACTTCGGTGAGCTCTATCGTTTTATGATGAAAGAGAAGAATCCGATCATTATGCAGACAGCCATCGATCACATGTTCAAGATCGCTTCTGACATGACCGCCGACCAGCGTAAGACACTCGAACTGTGTATGATGGACCTGCTGGGCGAGAACAAATCAAAAGACTGTCGCCAACTCATCTTCCGGAAGATGGCTGCCAACGCCACATCACCTGACGTACTCGCACAGTTGGAGACGGTTTGGCAACAACATAATGACCCACTCTTCGACGAACATGACTATATGGAGATGGCCTACCGTCTGGCAATCACCAATCCCACCCGCGCACAGGAGATCCTGTCCACACAACGCGCTCGTCTGAAGACAGAGGATCTGCAGAAGGAGTTCGACTTTGTCAGCCGTGCTTGTAACCCGGATGCATCGAAGCGCAACGACCTGTTTAAGAAACTCATCAAGAAGGATAACCGCAAGGAGGAGGCATGGGCCATCCACGCCGTCAAACTATTGAGTACCGACGTATACGCTCAGGATGCACCGAATTATGTGTCTCAGAGTCTCGCAAATCTGAAATACCTGCAACAGACCAGCGATATCCTCTTCCCAGGCAATTGGCTGGAGGCATTATATGACGGTCAGAAGAGTAGTGCTGTCAAACAGACCACAGAGAACTGGCTGAACAACCCGAAGACAGACTGCCCCGAGGACCTTCGCAACAAGGTATTGGAGGTTTCATGGTTGATGAGAAACCAGAAACCGTATGTAGAGAAACCCAAACCGGCCGTCGTCGTCTCAAAACCCAAGACGACTGCTAAGAAGACGGCTGCCAAACGTAAGAAATAAAACAAAACATAAAGAAAAGATATGATACGCTTCTTTCAGACACCACTGAAGACGGTGATCGCCACAGAGGTTGATCACAAACTGAGTGAACAGGAAATCAAGGAATTAAACTGGCTGTATGGCGAGGCAACGATGCTCGAGGCTGATACGCTCGAAGGCTTCTTTGTGGGTCCGCGCCGTGAAATGGTGACGCCATGGTCCACAAATGCCGTAGAGATTACGCAGAACATGGGACTCAAGGGCATCAGCCGTATCGAGGAATACTTTGCTGTCGACAGCAAGGATGCTGAGCACGATGAGATGCTACAACGTATGTATAACGGCCTGAACCAGGATATCTTCACCATCAACATCAAGCCGGAACCCATTAAGTATGTGGACAATCTGGAGGAATACAACGAACAGGAGGGTCTGGCGCTCAGTCCTGAGGAGATAGAATATCTGCACGGTCTGGAGAAACAGAACGGCAGACCTCTCACAGACTCTGAGATCTTCGGTTTCGCCCAGATCAATTCGGAACATTGTCGTCATAAGATCTTCGGTGGTACATTCATCATCGATGGCAAGGAGATGGAGTCAAGCCTCTTTGCAATGATCAAAAAGACCACCCAGGAGAATCCCAACAAAATTCTCTCAGCCTATAAGGATAATGTAGCATTTGCACAGGGACCGGTGGTGGAACAGTTCGCACCGAAAGACCAGAGCACCAGCGACTGGTTCCAGGTAAAGGATATCGAAAGCGTCATATCACTGAAAGCTGAGACACACAACTTCCCCACCACTGTAGAACCCTTCAACGGTGCTGCTACGGGTACTGGTGGTGAAATCCGCGACCGTATGGGTGGTGGTGTTGGTTCTTGGCCCATCGCTGGTACAGCAGTCTATATGACAGCCTATCCCCGTCTGAAAGATGACGATAAACTGACCCGCGATTGGGAAGATATCCTCCCCGTTCGCCAGTGGCTGTATCAGACACCAGAGCAGATTCTGATCAAGGCCTCGAATGGCGCATCAGATTTCGGAAATAAGTTCGGACAGCCGCTGATCTGCGGCTCTGTACTCACTTTCGAACACCAAGAGCCCAACGATACCAAGTATGCTTATGACAAAGTCATCATGCTGGCTGGTGGTGTTGGTTACGGCACGAAGCGCGACTGTCTGAAAAAAGAGCCCCAAAAAGGCAACAAGGTGGTCGTGGTCGGTGGTGATAATTACCGCATCGGCCTCGGTGGTGGTTCCGTATCTTCTGTTGATACGGGTCGTTATAGCAATGGCATCGAACTGAATGCCGTTCAGCGTGCCAACCCCGAGATGCAGAAACGTGCCTACAACCTGGTGCGTGCACTCTGCGAGGAGGATGTGAACCCCGTCGTATCTATCCACGACCATGGTTCAGCCGGTCACCTGAACTGTCTCTCTGAACTCGTTGAGGAGTGCGGTGGTGAAATTGATATGACCAAGTTGCCGATTGGTGACAAGACGCTTTCGAGCAAAGAAATCATCGCTAACGAGAGTCAGGAGCGTATGGGTCTCCTCATCGACGAGAAGCATATCGAACATGTCCGCCGTATTGCTGAACGTGAGCGTGCACCGCTGTATGTCGTCGGTGAGACCACAGGCGATGCCCACTTCTCCTTCAAACAGGGTGATGGTGTGAAACCATTCGATCTCGATGTGGCTCAGATGTTTGGCCACTCGCCCAAGACCATCATGAAAGATAATACGGTAGAACGTCACTATCAGGACGTTACCTACTCTCAGGATAAGATTAACGAATACCTGGATCGCGTGCTGCAATTGGAGGCTGTGGCCTGTAAGGACTGGCTCACCAATAAGGTCGACCGCTCTGTGACAGGTAAGATCGCCCGTCAGCAGTGCCAGGGTGAAATCCAGTTGCCGCTCTCCGACTGTGGTGTCGTTGCACTCGACTACCGTGGCGAGAAGGGTATCGCCACAGCCCTCGGACATGCGCCCCAGGCTGGTCTGGCTGATCCTGCTGCTGGTTCTGTACTCTCTGTAGCCGAGGCACTGACGAATATCGTCTGGGCACCGCTCGCTGAGGGAATGGACTCTCTGAGCCTCTCTGCCAACTGGATGTGGCCCTGCCGCTCTCAGGAGGGTGAGGATGCCCGTCTCTATGAGGGTGTGAAGGCGCTCTCCGACTTCTGCTGCGATCTTCACATCAACGTACCGACCGGTAAGGACTCGCTGTCTTTGAGCCAGCAATATCCCAACGGCGAGAAGATCATCTCTCCGGGAACCGTGATTGTTTCTGCTGGTGGTGAGGTCAGCGACATCAAGAAAGTGGTGTCACCCGTCCTCGTCAACGATAAGAATGCCTCACTCTATCATATCGACTTCTCATTCGACGAGCAGCGCCTCGGTGGTTCTGCCTTCGCACAGAGCCTTGGTAAGGTGGGCGACGACGTACCTACCGTCAAGAACCCCGAATACTTCGCTGATGCCTTCATGGCCATCCAACAGCTCATCGAGAAGGGTTGGATCATGGCTGGTCACGACATCTCTGCAGGTGGTCTTATCACCACCCTGCTCGAGATGTGCTTCGCCAACACAAAGGGTGGTATGCATATTAACCTCCACGACATCTGCAAGGATGGCGACATCGTGAAGACACTCTTCGCCGAGAACCCGGGCGTCGTCATCGAGGTTTCCGACGAACACAAACAGGACTTCAAGGACTTCATGGAGGAACAGGGTGTCGGCTTTGCCAAGATAGGTTATCCAGTAGAAGATGCCCGCACCATCGTGGTGAAGGCTGGCGATATAGAGCAGACCTTCGATATCGATGCACTGCGCGACACATGGTACAAGACCTCATACCTCCTCGATCGCAAACAGAGCTTCAACGGCAAGGCTGCCGAGCGTTTCGCCAACTACAAGAACCAGCCTCTGGAGATGGTCTTCCCCAAGTCCTTCACCGGTAAATTGGCTCAGTATGGTATCTCTGCTGATCGCCGTCAGTCCTCAGGCGTAAAGGCCGCAATTATTCGTGAAAAGGGTACAAACGGCGAACGCGAGATGGCTTACATGCTCTACCTCGCCGGATTCGACGTAAAAGATGTCATGATGACCGACCTCATCACGGGTCGCGAGACACTCGAAGAGGTCAACCTCATCGTCTTCTGCGGTGGATTCTCCAACTCCGACGTCCTCGGCTCTGCCAAGGGTTGGGCGGGTGCTTTCCTCTTCAACCCGAAGGCCAAGGAGGCACTCGATAAGTTCTATGCCCGCAAGGACACCCTGTCACTGGGTATCTGTAATGGTTGCCAGCTGATGGTAGAACTGGGGCTGACAGGTGCTAAGGGTGCAAAGATGTTACACAACGACTCGCATAAGTTCGAGAGTGAGTTCATCAGCCTCAGCATCCCACAGAACAACAGCGTGATGTTCGGCTCGCTCAGCGGTTCAAAACTGGGTCTCTGGGTGGCTCACGGCGAGGGCAAGTTCCATCTGCCTGAACCAGAAAGTGCTTACAACATCATTGCGAAGTACAACTACCCGGGCTATCCTGCCAATCCGAATGGCTCTGACTACAACGTGGCTGGTATCTGCTCGGCCGACGGTCGTCACCTCTGCATGATGCCGCACCTGGAACGTGCCTTCTTCCCCTGGCAGAACGCCTGGTATCCTGCTGACCGCAAGAACGACGAGGTGACCCCATGGATAGAGGCCTTCGTTAATGCTCGTAAATGGATTGAACAACGATGAACATCTATTGGGAATCGTTCCGTACCTTCTTTAAGATTGGCATATTCACCCTCGGCGGTGGATATGCCATGATTCCTTTGATAGAAGAAGAGGTGGTCAACAAAAAACAGTGGGTGTCCAAAGACGAGATGCTCGACCTCATCGCCATCGCACAGAGTTGCCCGGGGGTGTTCGCCATCAACATCGCCACCTTCATCGGCTATAAATTAAATAAGGTACGTGGCGCCATCGCTACCACCATCGGCACAGCCCTACCCTCGTTCCTGATCATCCTGGCAATAGCGATCTTTTTCAGCCAGTTCAAGGACAATCCCTACGTGGCGGCCATCTTCCGAGGTATCCGACCTGCCGTCGTAGCCCTCATCGCCGTACCCACCTTCCGACTGGGACAACGGGCAAAACTCAACCGCTACACCATCTGGATCCCCATCGTCTGCGCCCTCGCCATCTGGGCCCTCGGCGTCTCTCCCATCTACATCATCATCATCGCCGCCCTCGCCGGCTTTGCATACGGAAAGATCTTTGTACGCAGAGACACAGAGACACAGAGGAAATAGCACTCTGCGCCTCTGCGTCTCTGCGTACTAAAAATATAATGAATATGATTTTTATCTCACTGTTCATCACCTTCTTCGAGATTGGCCTCTTCGGATTCGGAGGCGGCTACGGCATGCTCTCCCTCATCCAACACGAGACAGTAGAAACACACCACTGGCTATCAACAGCAGAATTCACCGACATCGTGGCCATCTCACAGATGACACCCGGACCCATCGGCATCAACTCCGCCACCTACTGTGGCTATACGGCCATCCACAACGCCGGCTATGGCCACCTGATGGCGACACTCGGCTCTGCCACCGCTACCTTCGCGCTGGTACTGCCATCACTGATTCTGATGATTCTGATTAGTAAGATGTTCATGAAGTATATGAACACACCACTAGTACAGTCGGTCTTCACAGGCCTGCGCCCTGCCGTCGTAGGCCTCCTCGCAGCAGCAACCCTCCTACTTTGTAATAAGGAGAACTTCTCTACCCCGATGGAGAATCCCTGGCAGTTCTTTATCAGCTGCGCCCTGCTCATCGCCACTGCCATCGGCACCGGCTACCTGAAAATCAATCCCATCCGCATGATCTGCTACGCGGGCATCGCAGGTCTGCTTCTGCTATATTAACTTTGTTATAAGGTAGGCCAGCCATCGGAGGTCCAACGAATAGGTCGCTGAACCAGCACGGAAGCACCGTTCTGGGCAACACTGTAACCATGACAGATGAAGATGTCCTGCCCTTCGAAGGTGTAGGCAGCACAATGACCGGCAGCCTCATATTCCTTTTTGTCACCTTCAAGGAAAAGATTACCGCCACCATAACGCATATCAATGCCCTTGCTGTCAAGATAGGGGCCATCAACCGTCTTACTACGACCTACCGCAACACGGTAATTACTCTTGCTGCCCTGACAACAGTAGTCCCACGACACAAAGAGATAATACCATCCGTCGTGCTTGAAGATAAACGGCGCCTCAATGGCATTCGGACCGGCATAATCTGACGTCGGATTCTTCGGAGGATTCGGATTAATCGGAAGGGAGGCCTTGGCATCCTGACTATCCAGATTATACCGACGGGCAATCGTACGGGGCTTTTCACCCTTCACGACATGCATCGCCGTATCAAGACGAACCAACTGGATACCATCCCAGAAACTACCCCATACCAGCCAGGGCTGATCCTGATCGTCAATCACGAAATTAGGATCAATGGCATTCCAGTTGTCGCGCTTCTCCTTTGAAGCCACGATACAACCCTCATCCTCCCAAAGTCCTGATGCCAGGGAACGAGTAGTGAGTAAACCGATGGCGGAGCCGTTCTTGCCAAAGGTAGAACAACTATAAGCCAACCACCAACGTCCGTGCCACTGGATAATGTCCGGGGCCCACACGTGAGAACGAAAACCTGGGACAGAATCATGCGTCCATTTGGGGATGACCGACATCACAGGATCAGGCGACACGGTCCAGTTCTGACGGTCGGTCGAGGTCATCTGCTGGATACCCATACCTGTGGCAAAGATATACCAGGTACTATCTTCGAAAGCCATCACCGGATCATGCACCATGGGTGTCTCCGTGGTGAAAGCCACTCGCGAAAAGCGATGCCGTTGCCCCTGTGCCATCACGACACAGGCGGCAAGCAACATCAAGGAAAAAACAAGTTTCCTCATATATTAATTAAGTAGTATGTGGTTCAATAATTATTTCAGAAGATATTTCTTCCCATTCTTAATGTAGATGCCAGGCTTTTGAGGTGAAGTCACACACCGGCCTTGGAGGTCATAGACCCCATTATCCATTGTCCATTGTCCATTCTCCATTGTCATAATCCCCGTCGCAGCCTTGGTCTGATAAGCCCATGCTGTGACACCGGTCTTACTGGCCAGACCTGTAAAGGCTATCGTTTTCTCATCTTTCGGTTCGAGCGTCTGCTCAACCATGACGCCTCTATAAGCCGTACCACTGATGACAAAGTTCACATACGACGTACCTGCTGTTGCAGCCCAAGTACCAGTAGCTCCACCACTGATCTTTCCATCGGCAGAAAGGGTGATCTCAACAGGCTTGGCGGCTTCCTTCTGAGTGTGGTCTAGTCTGTATTTGTGAATCAGAAGTTGATAGGTTCCTGGGATACGGTCGGTGCTCACCTGCTGCGAACTGGCGATATCAGCACTCTTTACCTCCTCACCGGTATATTCGAACGGGGCAGCAACCAACCATCCGTCTTTGTTCTGGAACACCTGATGAACGCGCACCTGATGACCTTCACCTGCATTCTGGAATCGGGTGTGATAAACCAGATAGGTACGTCCATCCTCGGCAGCAATGATGCTATTGTGTCCCTGAGAGCGCTCACCATAGTTGCCCTTCGTCTGATTGCCCCAGTCTGTATAAGCCCCAAAAATATTCACGCCACGGTCGCTGTTGGCCTTGGCGCCGAAATTAAGTTGGTAACTATTGTAGACAGCACTGATATTATTAGAATCTTTATAGGGACCGTCAGGCTTTTCAGAACGGAATACACGCATCTGGTAGCCACCGTTATTGTAGTCGTTAGGATTACCACCAGCAGCCAGACCGCCATAGCTCATGAACAGGAAATAATAGCCTCCGATATACTCGATATACGAAGCTTCGCCTGATACATAGTAACCACCAGCAATCTTCTTACCGAAATAAGGGTCTTCAGTGATGCCATTGCCAGTACCAGTCAACGAATATTCCACATCATAGTCACGCAGGCCGGTATTCTCGTCGAGCTCCAGCATCCAGATGCCACCGCTCCAAGAACCATAAGACATCCACAGCTTTCCTTCCTCGTCGTAGAAAACGCATGGGTCGATGTTATTGGGCCAGCGATCACCCCATTTACTACCTGTGGCATAGCGCGAAGGCAGAGTGCTCTGCGAACCAATAACAAGTTCAAGGTCAGTATCCTTAAACTCCGTACCATTCTTAAAGCCGCTGATGACCACCGGAGCCTGATAACGATAAGGTCCAGTAATTTTATCAGCAGTCAGAAGAATGATACTTGAATACCACGAGTCACCATTGATGCTTAGATACATACACCATTTATTCATGACCTTGTTGTAAATGACATCGGGAGCCCACATGTTACCATCTACATTATAACTCTTACCCCCCTTTGCAGACCAGTTAACAGCATTGAACTGCGGCAGACTTACATCTACACCGCCTTTCTTGACCGTTGTGACCTGTGGAGTGGTAAAGGCATCCTTATTAGCAGCATTGCTGCTCGATGCGGTGGCCCAGGGCACAGTGACTTTGGTCCATCTCATCATGTCACTTGTCTTGGCATTATCTCTGTGAGAGCCGAAGATATAATAGGTCTTGGACTCTGGATCCCAAACGACACTTGGGTCATGAACTGTCACATGCTGCAGCGATACCGCAATGGATATCGCTGGCAGCATAAGCGACAGAAATAATGGTATGAATCTTTTCATCATCATTACTCAAAGATCATGTGACAACCGTCAACCGTGAAGCGGAACCAGAGGTTATCCCCGTCAATAGGACTGATACCGATATAGTCCTGATAGTAGGTCTCACCGTCATTGCCTTCCATGACACACTTCACATCAGCAGAACCACCATTGTTGGTCACGGATACGGTTACCATCGCCTCATCCATAGCCTTAAGCCATGCACCCCAGTCGAGCTGACCACCACTTGGCAGACAAGCACCATAGCTGTCACCCCAACCATAGTTGTCGGCACGGACGACAGCATATTCACTGTTGTCCTCACGGGTCAGCACCACCACAAAGTTGTTCCAGTTGTTGGCGCCATTGGTGAAGTTCTTGATGCGGGTAGTAACGGTCTTACCAACAGGCACATTATACATATCAGAATGAGCACCCCACCAACCGGTAGAGTTATCTTCT
>Ga0310696_10011412_pt1 | contig 10137 bp, 8 predicted proteins | sample AusTroGonzalo_MG_4_FD_203885 | JGI IMG/M metagenome (GOLD analysis project Ga0310696, IMG submission 203885) | Bovine rumen microbial communities from tropical cattle in Woodstock, Queensland, Australia - Gonzalo_02 (v2) (version 2) | ecosystem: Host-associated > Mammals > Digestive system >... | reverse complement strand
GCACACCTGCAGACGGTGGGCGCCAGAACTTTGAAGTTGGATTCGGTTCGGACCCAACGGTCTTGAACCTATCCAACTGTCAAAGTCAGGTTAATTATCATGTTCCAGAGTAATAAATATCACAATGTAAATCTGATGTTTTTCCAAAAAAATTTCTTATTTTTTCCCAACCAGAAAACCATCCTTACAGACCAAAAAAACGCTGTACGGATACCCCGTATGCATCCTCTTCGAACTCAGAATTCCCTGATCATCTTGATGTGCGGAATCCCATCAATTGGGAACTCGCCGGACACCTGTCTGAAACCGGATTTCTCATAAAACCCACGGGCATAGACCTGAGCTTCCAGATAGATCTTATCTGCCCCGTACTTCTCCTTGGCCACCCTTATGCCTTCGGACATGATCCTCTTTCCGAGTCCCAAGCCCCTCTTAGCGGTGATGACACGGCCTAAGGCGACGTGTTCGCTCTCCACGCCCCTGTCCAAGACACGAAGGTATGCCTCGATGCCATCCTCATCCCTCAGGAAAACGTGATAAGCGTTCTGATCGAGATCGTCTATCTCCCTGTAAGGACAGTTCTGCTCAACCACGAAGACATCTACGCGCAGCTTCAGTATGTCGTACAGTTCCTCTGTGGATAACTCCGAGAAATGCTTCACATACAGCTGAATACGCCCACCTTCACGATGACAACCACTGCTTATCATTTATCAACTTCGGATACACGAATATGCACCATACCATCATCAGGAACCCACCGATGAACGTGCCCAAGAATGGTATGATATACATCGACGCCAGCAACAGGATTGCTGCCACCACCAGACCCGAGAAGTACACTATGAGTTTCTGTTTCTGCGTACCTGATCCGACCTTGTAACCTACGAACCTGTGCTCCAGCACCCTTCCTACTAAGGTACCGTATACGAATCCGGAATACTGCAGAACATCATCGACATCCGCATCCATCAGAAGAATCACTACGAGAATTATGGCCGTGAATATGATGGCGTACATCAGATTCACCAGCATATACGATCTCTCGTCCCTCTCCCCGACATCCACTGCTTTGAAAGCGAGGAATGCCGCTGCCAGACCGACCGCCACTCCGACGATGATGTCCAAAGGCGTATGCACGCACAGGATGAGTCTGCTCATAATAGTCAGTATGACCACGATGATCAGCAGAACAGACAGCCATCTTCTCCTTACGATACATGCCACCGGGATCAGGACCGAGGTCACCTCTGTCGTATGTCCGCTAGGACACGAATAACCGTTAGAATGGGCGGATATCTGCTCGATCTCCGGATCTAATACCCAAGGCCTGGGCTGGGATATGATGTACTTCAGACCCATCGCGAACGCTGCGGCCGAAACGAACCCAAGCGTCAGCGCATCACCCTTCCTCTTATCGAAGAGCCAGTAGAACGCCATGCATATGATCATGGGGATGATGAGATAGAAGATCCTCGATGAGAAGAATGTCGAAACATACTCTAAAATCGGATAGTCTGCTCTGATATCCTGAAGGGTTAAAAGCAGCTCTATCCCGGTCCACATGAAGCAATCATCGGACCTGGCGTAAATAAGCCTGATGCCACCGTAGATCCTTCGTATCTTTTAGAACGAATAAAACAAGCTTTATATCTGGCACATACTCTCGAAAAGGTATGGCAACATTGATCGTATATGCATCAACAAGCGGAAACACCAGAGCTGTCTCCGAATACATCGCATCAAAGACCGGCGGAAAGGCCATCGACGTATCCGCCGCAGAGAAAGAGGACCTGGCATCCTACGATACCATCGTCATAGGCGGAAGGGTCTGGGCGGGAAGCATCCCCAAGGACCTTGCGGCATTCGTCGAGAAGAACAAAGATGTGATCTCGCAGAAGAAGAATGCGTTCTTCGTATGCTGCGCATACAACGACGACAAGGGCCAGAAACAGTGCGACGAGCTCGCCGGAAAGGTCGGAATCGCCAACCACACCTTCTTCAACAAGGGAAAGAAGCTGGTCCAGAACGACGCCAGCTCCATCGATGCCTTCATCGCATCGTTCTGAAACCATCATGCCGGGGAGACCCGGCTCATGCTTTCTCAGATAGATCCACAAGACTTCCGATCCTCTCCACGATACCGTCTATCGCAGATTCATCATAAGTGATCGATATTGCTTTGGAAGGACATTTCTCTACACATCTTCCGCATCCCCTGCACAGGGATAGGTCTATCGTGAACTTTCCGTCAACGGCCTTCACAGCCTTGCAAAAACATGTCTCGCTGCAGGTCCCGCATCCAACGCACTTATCGCTGTCCAAGGTCACAGTGACCCCGTCCATACGCTTGAACACACTTCCGATATCATCAGAGATGTTGCGCGTCATGTTCCACAGGCAGCAGCATGGACAGCAGTTGCAGATGGTCATCAGATCCTTCTTATCCCCGGTGTGCAACCATAGGCTATCGAGCTTGTTCCTTCCTATGATGTGGACAAGACCCAGATCGCCGCATTCATCGATGTAGGCGTTGGCCTCTTCGCTTGTCGCGATGTGACCGAACTTCTCCGGGATCTTGCGTGCACCTTTTCCGAGGAACACGCACCCGTGATCCACAGGATAATCCTCGCATCCGTTCGATTTCCTGCATAGGCAGAAATCCATGATGAAGATGTCATCCGCTTCTGTGATCAGCCTCTTCACCACATCGCTGGGAAGAACCGTGGATTCCCCGGCATCATCGATGTTTATGTTCGTCTCCACGGTACGGTGAACGACATTGTCCTTGGGAATGACCACCATGTCATCCCCCTCGAACATGATCCTCCTCACTATCCTGTTGAAAAGCTTAGATCTTCTCGTGAAGGCTGCCAGACCGTATCTCCAGTTGAAGACACGCTTTACCACCTTTACCGACAGCTGAGGGACCATCGACATATTATCAGGCCGTGATCCTTTCCTTGACAGCATCGATGAGCTCCGAGGACAGACCGCAGACATTGATCAGATAGTTTGTGAATACCTCTTCTGGAACATAGTCATCGAAACTGATCCTCGACCAGTCAACACTCAGATAATGTCCGATGTACTCCGGGTGCTTGTACAGATACAGCACGCGGTCCACGTACATCTTCGCCACCGCTTCGTATTCAGGTGTATCCTTCTCGAAGTGATAGTAGTTGCACAACGACTCCATGTAGTCCGCCCTAATCTCCTCGAAAGATGCTCCCGCCAAAGCTTCTATCATAGCACAGTAAGCGCCTGTACGATCCCTGCCGTAGGTGCAGAACATGCCGACGCTCCCTTCGGTGTCCAGAAGGGATTCCAGAACGAAACGGGCCTGATCGGGATGCGAATGGACTGAAGGCGACAGTACCTCGGCATGGACGTTTCCCTTCTCATACAGAGACGTGGCGTATGCTTCAGGAAGCTTCTCACAACGCTCCGCGACCCTTTCCATGTCCAGATCAAAGCATATGAGGTTCTCTACACCTATCTCCCTGTAGAAGTTGTCGCTGTACTCAGCGCGTTCGCTCCTGTAGTTCCAAGGGTTGGAGGAACGATAGAAGGTGTCCTCCTTCAGATTGCCGCCCTTCATTTCGCGGTAGTTGCCGAACTTCTGATCGTCGTCGTAATCGGCACGCTTGTCTGTGGAACCTGCACGGAAATGAGGAGTGAGCTTGTAGAGCTTGTTCTCACCGATAACCTTCATGGTTATGACATCCCCTGATGCCAATCCGGTCTCAACAGCGAGATCGCCTCCCTCAATCCCTATGGACATGCTTCCGCTCCTCTCGCTGTACCTCACGTACAGGCCGAAGCTCGGGACCCCTCCATGGGAGCCTGTGTAGATGGCTGTGACGCATTCGTGTTCACCGTAGTAGATCCTAAGATCGCAGCCGGGATATGCCCCGATGGATTCCATGTCCTCGGGAGTAATGTCAAGCCCGAGTCCGCGCAAGCCGCCTTCGGTTATGGTAGCTTCCAGATAGGAATCTTCCCTATCCTCCGAGGTCAGGTATGACGCTATCAATGCCAGGAGTACTGCAACGAACATCACTGAAGCGATCTTGAGTCCGTTCTTCATGGCCGATACTATGCGTACCAAGAATTTGATAGTTGGGGAACAACTCCTATGCAATAATGGGACATCTGGCACAATTTTCTCCTAAAAATAGTAAGTAACGCGTGCGCCTACACGTTTAGTTTATATTTCCTTATTAAGTGGAGTTAACGGGGATGCACGATGGATGAGATTAGCCTACTGACCAGTCTAGCCACGTTTCTGTTGGTTGCGGCAGTGTGCTCCATCGTGTTCAATAAGCTGAAGCTGCCCCCTCTGATCGGTTATCTCATCGCTGGAATCGTGCTTGCCAACACCATAACCATATCGGAGACCTCCGAGACCGTCGTCGAGATGCTCTCGAACATGGGATTGATCATGCTGATGTTCTGCATCGGAATCGAGATCAATCTGAAGAAACTGCGCAAACAAGGACTGTTCGCCATGAAAGTGGCGATGGTCGAGATACCGTTCATGGTCCTGGGAGGTACCGTCGTGGGATCCCTGCTGGGATTGGGAAGCATCCAGAGCATCTGTCTGGGAGGTGTCATCGCAGGTTCCAGCACAGCTGTGGTCCTGGGTGTCCTCAACATGCAGAACCGTCTGCCCAGGGATCAGATCGAAACGCTCATCCTGGTCATCATCATGGAGGACATCTCACAGGTGGTCATCCTGTCGATGCTGACCCCTCTGATGGCAGGTTCCGAACTGGATGCCGGAGGACTGGCTGCCATGATCATCAGCATCATCGCGTTCATGATAGTGAGCATCTTCGCTGGACTGAAGCTCATGCCGCGTATCATCAACTGGATATCCGATAACGTATCCACGGAGATCCTCACCATAACCGCCGTCGGACTGGCATTCGGAATGGCCCTGTTGGCGAACATCGCCGGACTGTCCGTGGCTATCGGTGCGTTCATTATGGGTATGATGATTGCATCCAGCAGGAAAAGCAAGGACATACTCCATGACATCGAACCGATGAAGAACATCTTCATGGCTATGTTCTTCATATCCGTTGGTATGGAGATCGGATTGGGAACCTTGATGGACAACATAGCCCTTACATTGGTGTTCCTGATCATGTTCATAGTCCTGAAGTCCATGGCGGTGTTCTTCGGTTATTGGCTTGGAGGCGCCAGCCCGCGTTACAGCGTGGCCAACGCCGTCAGCTTCCTCGCAATGGGGGAGTTCGCGTTCATCATAGCCAAACAGGCATTGGATTACAACGTCTTCTCAGAAGGCGTATACACCGCGGTGGTGGGTTCCGCCCTGCTGTCGATGATCTGCCTGCCGCTCATATCCAAGAACGCGCTCACAGTATGGGACAAGGCCGCTCGTGTCTGTCCCGATCCGATACTAGGCGTCCTCAAACACATCGACAAGGCGAAAATCCGCTTCTACGAGAACATATCCACCACATCCAGAAGGACCAGAAGGGAGATCTCGTCATCGATGACCATATCGTACATGCTGCTGATCGTCATAGCTTTCATCGAGATCATCTTCATACTGATCACCCCTCCGATAAGGCAGTGGGGAGTCACCTACTTCGGCGGTCCGGATTCGTTATGGAGCTTCATGCTGCTGGTACTGAACCTGTTCGCCCTGTACATCCCGATCTTCAGACTGATCAAGAACCTGAAAATCATCAGCGAAGCAGCCATGAAGAAGAACGCGGAATCAGAGCAGACCAACTATACTTCCAAGATCGCGATGACCATCAAAAAGACGAATCCCTCGATGATGGCACTGATAATCGCAATAATTATCCTGATCATCATACCCAACGACCTAGGACTGATGGAGCACTTCCTGGTTCTGGGAATAGGTCTGATAGTCCTGCTGCTCTACAACTACAAAACAATCAGGGACAAGGAAGAGGAGGAGGTCGTCACATTCTCCGATGAACCCTATGAGGTCACCATCGACGATCTTCAGAGCATAATATCAAAGAAGATGCAGGAGAAGAACGAAAGAATCGAATCTACCGTATCGATAGATACCGGTGACATGAGGTGAGGCCGGCGAGAACGCCGACAAGAAGTTTCATCTGAGACAGAGTGTCTTCCAGATATCCTCGGACTCGTCGAGGATCTTGTCCTTGTCTAAGGTGACAATGTTTCCATTCTCCACGACCATATCTCCCTGACAGAATACCGTCTTCACATTCAGGCTGTTCGCGGAATACACTATATTCGCTACCATGTTGTCCGGTAGCAGAGGCCTGAGATTGAGCGCCTTTCCGTCGAGTATGACGATATCGGCGTATTTTCCCACCTCGATGGATCCTATCCTGTCCTGCATTCCCACGGCCTTCGCACCGTTGATTGTGGCGAAGTCGAGGAGCTGCTGCGCATTGCATACGACGGGATCCCACCTGCTCGCCTTCTGAAGAAGACCCAGCGTCTTCATCTCGGCGAACATATCCAGGGAGTTGTTCGTCGTGTTTCCATCGGTTCCGAAGGAGACGTTCACTCCGGCCTCCATCATCTCAGGGATAGGTGCCACACCTCCGGTGGCCAGCTTCATATTGGAGACAGGACATGATGATATCGACATCCCCGCCTTTCCCATGAGCATGACCTCCCTCTTAGTAAGCCAAGCAGAATGCGCAGCGACCATGTGGGAGTTCAATGCGCCGATCTCGCTCAGCCACTCGGCAGGTCTCATCCCCGTGGCCTTCTTGTGGTTGGCCACCTCTCCCCTGGTCTCTGAGAGATGGAAGTTCAGAGGTGCGTTCACCTCCTCGGCGAACTGCGCCGCGGAGACGCACGTCTCCTCGTTGCACACGTACACTCCCTGCAATCCCACTCCGGGGACGATCTTCCTCTCGCCTTTGAACTTGGAGTAGAAGTTCTTGCAGTTCTGAACGGGATTGCCCTTCTGTGTAGTTTTATCCTCATCGAGACAGCACCAGCAGAGCACTCCCCTGATGCCTGCTTCCTGAGTCGCCTTGGCGATGACATCCTCTGAGTAATACAGATCCATGAATGTCGTCGTACCGCCGCGCATCATCTCCATGCATCCGATCTTGGTACCGATGTCGAGATCGTGATCGGTCCTGTCGGAATCTATCTTGAACACCTTGTCCAGGAAATCGGGGAATGTGAGGTCGTCCACTACGCCCTTCATCACGGACATGGCTACATGCGTATGGGTGTTGATCATTCCCGGCATTACGATATCGCCGGTGGCATCGATCTCCCTGTCTGCCGTGCCTTTGTATGCAGGTCCTACGGAGACGATCCTCTCCCCATCTATGACCACGTCACCGCGGATGATGCTCCTCGAGGCATCCTGGGTGACTATCCAAGCGTTGCGGATTGCTGTTATCATGGACGGGTCATCCCATAAGGCCGATAAATAGATACGGGTGGGGGGTTTCAAAATTGGTCTAGCATACCATCGATTTCGGGTTGCCGTGGCGAAATTCTCCGAAAATAAGAATTGACTTTAACTTTGTTAGAGCTGTTTATAATCATTTCCAAACCATATTTATTGGATATAAATATGGATGAATTCTCCCTTAAATAGTTTAAATAAATTGACGACTTTTACCGCCAACTCAACACACAGCCAGACATATTTTCCCTACAATTCCTATTGCCAAAAGTGTTAGATTTTGTATGAAATATCAATAATAATCTATAAATACAAGAAATGAGTATGAAACTCTTGCCTATTACATCACAAACCCCAAAAGTTAGTGAAGTCGCGCATAACGACTAGGTCCATGTCCCTTCCGGAAACGGTAGGATAGGAGACACATGTGTTCCACGCTCGCCCCGCATGGGGATGATCGCGGCCACCAGCGCCGTACATACGTACGAACGTTGAGAGGTGTTGTCCACATGGTAGCGCAAACCTGGTGCATGGAGCACATCGGCCGCAAGGTCGAATCTCGGGTTCGAATCCCGAAGGTATTACGCACACAGCTACAATCGCCGATATCGATCAGACACGCCATTATCGTTGTCCGCTCGTTAACAACGCACGAACCGCGAAATCCGTGTTCCAATCATGATCGCATACAAACATACGGCCCGGCATAACCGGAGCGTATGTGTGTATGGCACGAACGACAACCGCCAGCGCGGGATAAAACTCACGCGACAGGGGTCACGTGCGTAGCCCCGCCACCACGGCAGGGTTACGACCATCGGCAAACACAGCCACGGAGGCGTAGGGCGACGCACGTCGCACCTACACCACCATCGGGATCAGCCCGCCAGAGTACGCGCGTACGCCGCATCGCGGCATACACACGTTGGGCGAGACACCGCGGCGCCAACACCATCCGTCGAGGGGGTGCTGGCACGTGAGATTGGACGTCGCGCGCAAGCGTTGCGTCAGAGCGCGAACATCGAACGCCGCCGAAACACGACATCGTCGCGTCTTGGTGTGTTCATCGCGACAATCCTGAGCTGTGACAGAACAGAACCATCGGCCAAGCGCCTCGCGCGTATAAGCCATGCCTGTGTCGGAACGACACCGTCCGCGCCACCACGGCGCGTTTGGGCATTCCGAAGGTACCGTCCGTCAAGGACAGCGCCTCTGAAGTATTGTAGCGTCACCCGAAACAGTGTCACCACGACACTGTTTCCTAACCTCTTATGGTTCAAGAGTTGGGACCAGTTCAGCCGGATTTCCGGCTGTGCCGGTTGGGAGAGAACCACCTTTCTTCTTCACTTCCATCGTCATCATCATAATGTTGTAGTCTCATGTGGTACTCATGACGTTCCGTTTGACCTTCTTGGGCACTGGCGGTGGAAGACACACCACGATGTATCAGGTGCGCTCCACAGGTGGCATGCTCATAGAGCGTGACGGAAAGATGCTTAACGTCGATCCGGGTCCAGGCGCCCTCGTCCAAATGCATAGGATCCATTACGACGTCTGTAACACGAGTTCTCTCATTGTATCCCATTGTCATCCCGATCATTATTCCGATGCCGAGAGCATCGCCGAAGGGATGTCCCGCGGCGGATGGCAGAAGAAGGGCCATATCTACGGCTCACCCACGGTCATAGAAGGTCAGGAAGGCCTCGGTCCTGCTTTATCCAAATATCATCTCAGAATCGTAGAAGGATACCACATCTTCAGACCGGGAGATGTCTTGGATGTTGACGGCATGCGTGTCGATATTATGAAGGCGAAGCACAGCGACCCCACGAATGTGGGGTTCATATTCCATACTGAACACGGTACCGTTTCGTATGTGAGCGATACGGAATTCACCGAAGAGATCGCCCAGCAATATGTGGGAACACGTGTGCTCATTCTTCCTGTGACCACGCCCATGGGCAACAGGATCAAGTATCATCTGTGCACCGACGACGCGATAAAGTTCATCGATATCGTGAAACCGGAACTTGCCATCTTCATCCATCTGGGCGTCGTAATAATAAAGAGGAATCCTGATAACGAGGCGCGCCTGACACAGGAGGCTACCGGGATCAGAACGATAGCAGGACATGACCTCATGGTCCTGGACGTAGGTGAAGAATTGACGATCTCGGATGCGGAAACGTTCGATGACGAGTGGATCCCTAATACGTCGCCTTAAGCCACAGCGTAATACCCTGCAACACCCTGCTTGCATTTCTCGCCTCTTTCAAGGTATCCCACATGGTTGTTAAGAATGTAGCCTACCGGGATCTGATCCAAACTCGATCCTCTTTTGACCTCCACGCCGTAGTACACCGCGTCGCCGCCCGTGGATCTTTTAGCATCCAAGCTGTTGGCCAATCCCAGTGGAAGGGACTTGTACATCGTCAGATTGCGTTCTTCGAAGGAATCCAGTTCCACAGCTGCCATGACATGCCTGACACTGCCTATCATGGCGGTCTTGAACCCTGCCGCCTTGAACAGAGAGCATGCCAGAGCGGATGCGTCCTCACAGTCGCCGACCTTGAAATAAATGGTCTGGAGAGGATTCGCCCAGTACTCGTCGACACCCCAATAATGATGATCCTCCGGATAATTGTCATCCGAACGTGGTTTCTTATCCAGTTCCGGATACGTTATTCCTAGTTGCGGGAACGATACCAGAATATCCAAATACG
>Ga0310696_10011409_pt1 | contig 10138 bp, 10 predicted proteins | sample AusTroGonzalo_MG_4_FD_203885 | JGI IMG/M metagenome (GOLD analysis project Ga0310696, IMG submission 203885) | Bovine rumen microbial communities from tropical cattle in Woodstock, Queensland, Australia - Gonzalo_02 (v2) (version 2) | ecosystem: Host-associated > Mammals > Digestive system >... | reverse complement strand
AAATGACATTTTTTCGACGAAAAATGATAAGAAAACGCGATTTCTTATCATTTAACAGGTGCTTTTCGACGGGTTAAGATAAAACACATATTGAATCAGTAGGTATTAATACCTCCCGTCGTGCTAAAAAGCACAATAATTTAGCGCCAAAAAGCCCCAAATGGCTTTGTTTAAGGCATTTTCGTAATATTTTAATCAAATCTTAATTTTTTTTGTGAATACTTATGTTAGAATGAATTATCGAAGTATACTTCGACGGAGGTTATAGTGGATAGTAACACTGCAAAATTTGATTTATCCGGCGACAGAACCGCAGACGTACACGCTCTGATGTCATATGTTCTCAGCGCTTTGAAGGAGAAGGGTTATAACCCCATCAATCAGCTGGTCGGATATTTTATCTCTGGTGACCCTACATACATCACCAACTATAAGGGTGCGAGAGGACTCATCAAGAGAATCGACAGAGATGAACTCCTTGAGGTCATCATCAACGATTATTGCTCAAGACTCTAAAAGGGGTTAAGATACCGTAAGTAAGCATCAATGGCGGCTTATGCCGCCTTATTTTTTTATCGAGAGGATCAATTAATGGGTAAAGCAGCCGGAAGAGTAATGGGAATTGACTTCGGTACAAGACATATAGGTGTTGCCGTATCTGACGAGTTAAGGGTGATCGCCAAGGGAATAGAGACAGTCAACTGGAACGGCGAAGACCCCGAGTGGGCCCTAAACCGCATATGCGAGATCATCAAGGAGATGGAAGTTAACGCCATCGTCATCGGCAGACCGGCAAGGACTGACGGCACGAGATCAGAGACCCAGGACAAGGCTGAGGCATTCGGCGCCTCACTGGCCGAGAGATGCGGTATCGAGCCTGTGTTCAAGGACGAGCGTTATACAACCGTCCTTGCATCCAGATATCTTCACGAGAGCAATATCAAGGCTAAGAAGCAGAAGAAGGTCATTGACCAGGTAGCTGCCGAGATCATTCTTCAGGACTACATCAACACGCTGTAATCTTCAGTTCTATATAAATATGCTATCTGCTCACTTCGTTCGCTAAGATAACAAATTGCTCGCAACCCTTGCAAGCAAGTTGCTCGCATATTTGTTATAATCAAGTATTATGGTTTTCTCTCGAAAACCGAATACTTCAAGGAGATTTATTATGGCTGAAGATAACAACCTCAACCCCGAGATCGGACCTAAGGACGAGCTTATTGATGCAATTGCCCAGTTGGATGACGAGGGCGACAGAGTAATCGAACTCAAGGATGAAGTTACAGGCGAGACAACAAACGCCGTTGTTGAGAGCACATTCCTTTTTAACGGAAACACATATGTAGTTCTTATCATCGATTCCGATGCAAAGGATGAGGATGGTGAGGATGTTCAGGAGTATGTCATCATGCGCTTTGTTGATAAGGGCGGAGAGGTCCTCCTCGAGAACCTGGTCGACAAGGAAGCCGATGTAATCTACGACTATTACGACAAGCTCTGCGAAGAGCTCTACGGCGACGATGAAGAATCAGAAAACGAATAATAAGCCTGCGGGTCTCAAGAAGAAGATTGCCTTAGAGAAGGACCGCAAGGCCAAGCTCGCAGGCAAGCATCTCAAGGAGAACCGCGGAGAAGAACTGATGGTAATGCGCGATCCTTACAGCAAGAAGGATTACTATATGTCGCGCATCGATTCGTTCACGCTCATGAAGACCGAGTACGTCGTCATGTACAACTATGTGCCTGATGACGGCAGCCACACCAAGCCTGAGTTTGTAATCATGCGCACGGCTATCGGTGAGAACGGCGACAGAGTCTATTATTCGATCAAAGACGGCGAAGAGCTTGAGAGAGCGTTCGTGTTCTTTATGAGAAGGTACTATGGCGCTCAGGCTGCCGAGACCAGAATGAAGAACGGAGTAGCCTCCGGAGACATTAAGTAAATGACTTTCTGGGAGAATGTTCTTCACAAGGGTTCAGCGATTCTGAAAGCAGCTCTGGGGCTTGCGATCTTTATCTGCGTTGAGTATGCGATCTATTCGGCGTTCGGCTATTTTGGAGTCAGCCGTGATATCTACAGGGGCTGCTACAATTTTCTGGTTTCAATAGCCAACATCGTGGCAATGCTCATCATCTGGAAGATCAGCAACAGGAAGGACGATCCCTTCATCAAGGTCAACAAGCTCTCTCCGGACCAGTTCGCGGCATTGATCATCATTGCACTCGGAATGCTCGGATTTGTCACGTTCTACATCATAGTGGCAGACATGATCTCAGCTTATCTCGATTCAATGAAGGAAGCGATGGTAGAGTACCGCGAGAATGTCGACAGATATGCCGATACTCCGCAGATAGTAATTCCGCTGTGGGATTCATTGCTCTATATCTTCACGGTAAGCTTTGTCGTTCCCGTGTCAGAAGAGCTGATATTCAGAGGTGTCATTTTCGGTCATCTCAGAAGAGCATTCAAACCCTGGATCGCAGTCATATTGTGTGCGGTATCATTCGGAATCATGCACGGCGTGTCGATCCACATCGGATATGCACTGGTATGCGGCTTCATCATCGCAGCCTGCTACTATCTGACAGACAGCATCGTTGCTCCGATCCTGCTGCACATGGTATTTAACGTATTCGGCTCAGGCGTATTGAACTTCATGACACTTGAGCAGCTGAGGATCCCTGAGGATGTCTCAAGCGCAATCTCAACAGGACTTAGCGTATCATCGCTCCTGTTCATGCCTGTGGCAGTTCTGGCATTTGTGTATCTGATAACCGTAAAGAGGAAGAAAGTTGCTGCAGCAAAGCAGCTTGAAGAAGCTGTTGCAGCGCGCGAAAACATAACAGAAGAAAACGAACCGGCTGAAGAAGCAATCGAGCCTTCCGAAGCTGAGAAAACAGAGGATAACGAATGAAGAGACGCGGCCGTCCGATATTCGGAATAACAAAGAGGACCCGTTTTGCAGCGGCAATGGTAGTCGTTGCGGTGGTTCTTGTTATGGCCATCGTCGTTTTGGGATACGTCGGAATCTTCGGTCTGAGATCCGAGCTCTTTGAAGTTGCGGTAACGACCGATGAGGCAGGCGATACGTTCGGAGGAACTGGCATCAACTGCGATGTAATTCCGAATATCAATCTCGTAAGAGACGCTTCATTCGAGAGCTCCACAGAATACTCCAGTATGCTCGTTGCAGGCGCATCTGACAGCGGCATTTATCTGACACCTGATGCTGTTGCAACAGCAGGCTACGATACTTCAGAATGTGCAGGTGATGTTGCCAGGATCATCTCGATCGACAGCGAAGGCGTTATGAGCGAGAAGTTCACTGGTGCCATCACAGGATTTAAGCCTGCAAGACTCGGCGTCGTAACACTCATCAAAGATGACAAGAATATCTGGGATGAAGACCGCCTTGTCGATCTTACGTTCTACGGCAATACCGTTCTGGCTCTGACGGACAGCGGAAGGATAATCACCGATGTTACCAACAGCCAGCTCACGGGAATCCCAGAGATAAATGAGAAGATCGCTCTGATTGATTCTAACGATACCTGCATAATTGCCGCTTCAATCAACGGCTCTATCTATACATCAACAGACGGTAAGAACTTTACTCTCGTGTATGAGGCTGATGAACAGGTCTACAAGGACGTCTGCGGCATCGGCAGCACTGATTCGGTTCTCGCAGTCTGCTATAAGGACGGTACGGTCGTTGCTGTTACAAATGGCAGGATCTCAACATCTGAGATACCTGCTTCTGATGCTGCTTCATTTGTATCTGACGGCAGCAAATTCATGGCTACTGACAGCGAAGGCAATCTCTATACGTCTTCCAACGGAATGGTTTTCGAGGAGATCGGAAATGCAGAACTCTTAAAGGATGCCGGACAGCCCTTGGCAAGCGCTGAAGACGGCGTGTTCTGTTTTGTTGTCGGCAACTCGAAAGCAGTCATCGTAAGAGAAGGCGAGACAGGCGTTGAGATCGAAGAGAATAATCTGACACAGGCAACGGGATCAGAGATAAAGACCGTTGAACTCACGGATTCAAGCCTCATCATTATCGGCACTTCCGACAAGAAAGCTTATGCAATTAACCTTCTTACAGGTTCATCGACATCTCTTAACGCTGAGAACACAGTAGTCGAGAAGATCATCGGTGTATCGGGCGACAAGGTTTACTACGATTCCGGCAAGGATATCTACAGATCACAGATCCTCTCAGAGCTCTCTGTTGAGGGCAGCCTCGAGGGTATAGACATCATCGCCGATGACATCCTCATAATCGGACATTCACTGAAGGCTGCAAGCGGTTCTATAGACGTTGCCGCAGCAGAAGATGATATCTGGTTCGATGCAGAGAATTCCTCATGGGATGTATACGGTACAGGAACGAGCGTTATTGCAACAGACAGATCCTACGGCGGAAGATATGGTGCGAGAGTTACGGGCAGAGGAGAAGGCGTCCACGCCATGACTCAGATACTCCCCGGAACTGCAGGAGACAACTTTATCGCCGGTACTTTCTACCGTTTGAGTTTCTATGCGATGTCTGACGATCAGCCGGATAAGGCTTATTGCTGGATCGAGGGTGAAGGCTTCGGAAGAATGGGTATGGAACTTACTCAGCTCGGCAGCAACTATAAGTATTACAGCTATGTTTTTGCTGTTACGGATATCATGGCCGAGGGCGGTGAGATCTCATTGAATATTGCATTCGAAGGCTCAGGCTCGGTGCTTGTTGATGACTTCTATTTAGGTCCCGACAGCTATGGCTCTGCAGGCGTACCGCAGTACTATGCTGATGCGCTGGCATCAGGCAGTCCGGCTGCTATGAGACTTAATAACCTCAACATCGGAAACTCCGGTTTTGCAGAGACTTCAATGTATCTCATGAGCGCTGATTCAGTATCCCGCGATATTACGGGAACGGCTTCTGTAACAGGTTATGCAACAGGTGAAGATGAAGATCCTGTGTTTGAGGCCTGCCAGTCTGCGACAGTATCATTGGAAGACAGCCTTAAGCTCGTTAAGCAGTGCAATTCATCGCCGTGGTTCGTCATCGGACCTTATGTAAATCAGAGCGATATTGATAAGTTCCTCGAGTACATGTGCGGATCTGTTACTTCCGAATATGGCGGTCGAAGGATCGATAACGGCACAGCACTTCCGTGGAGCAGACAGTTCACGAGATTCTATATCGAGATCAATGACAGCGGCAAAGTCTTTACCAGCGATATCCAGAAGGCGTCTTACGTCAATTACGTTATCTCGATGTTCTCGCAGTCCGAGTACTTCAGCGATATCAAGGATAAGACTGTATTCTTAGACGGCATGACATACGACAGCGGAACGATGACTTCTGATGCCGATAACCACACCATGAATGTCAGCCTTACTGCAAGCGACTATTCTGCTACTTTCATCGACAATATCGATACGAGCTACATTCTCGCACGCTATAACTCACCTCATGTCGTTTCAGGCAACAACGGCGGTGAATACATTTACACCCTGAATACCAACGGCAGCAACTGCGCGAGGATAATCTCTGCGATAACCACGCAGGAAGCGGATTTTGCCGAGATGTTCCTTTTTGATGCCGCAGTTAACTTCGTGCCTTCAAAATACACGGGCAGCGAGATGTTCGTAGGTAACGAAGAATTCATCAACATGATGACCGTATCAGGTCTCATGAGTGAAATGACGGGATTTGACGAGCTCTTCATCAATCTCAGAGAGCCCCTCGACGAATCTGTAACCATAAGCACCGAGCAGTTTATGTCCAATCTGACCACGGCCTGCTTCAACAAGGGCCCGAGAACCTATATCGTCATCGCGAATTGCTCCAACACGCAGCAGAGCTTCCTTATTAACGACAACGCGCTCGGCCGTACGGACACGACTATCAGACGTTACGATGAGAACGGCAGGCTCATTAACGAGAAAACACTAAGATATGAGCACATGCGTAACATTCTCCAGCCCGGAGAATTCATGATCGTTGATATCAAGGGAAGCGATATTTAATTACTCGCCTTTAATAAGGCGGATGATCTCATCAGGAACTTTGGCGCAGTTGTCTTTCCACTTCTTGCAGAGCATCATGGCAGTATCCTCGTCATCTACCGTAATGGCAGCGGAGAAAGGCTTACCGTCGCTTATGCAGCCAAGCTTTACCGTGAATTTATTGTCTTCTGTGAGCTCCAAGCTTGCCGTGATTCCGGAATTCTTATTCATCTCGGCCTGAATCTCCTGCGCTGCCTCGTCAAGATGCTGGATCAGCGATGCTGACAGGGAAGAGATGAGGTCGTTTAATACGGCTCTGCCGCCGTCGGTTAACGTGAGATTCTCTGTTGAGCCTACTGCCTCGCCCGTAAACGCGCCGGACTGGCTCTTATCCATGAGATTGCCTGATATCAGTTCTTCATAAGATCTCGAAAACGTGAAGAAGTCCGTATAAAGCGATTCCATGCACTTTTCCATCAGAAGATGGTAGCTCACGCCGGGTGCACGGTCGACAAGATACAGGATTTGAATCTTTGATTCAGCTATCGAAATATCAGACATCTTTTATCCTTTATTTTTTGTAATATTTCTAGGTGTAATTATACTCGAAAAGACAAAAATACGGGTGTATACTCTGTATGATTTTTGAATTAAACCCTAAGGAGAACCAAACAATGATTACATTTGATTACCAGAACGCCCTCGAATTCATCGGCGGCGAAGAGGCAGTCGCAAGAATGGAGCCCCAGGTAAAAGCCGCTTCTGATATGCTTCACAAGAAGAACGGCCCCGGAAATGATTTCCTCGGATGGCTCGACCTTCCCACAAATTATGATAAAGAAGAATTTGCACGTATCCGTCAGGCAGCTCAGAAGATCAGAAGAGATTCTGACGTCCTCGTTGTTATCGGTATCGGCGGTTCATATTTAGGCGCTCGTGCCGTAATCGAGCTTCTCGGCCACTCTTTCGCTAACGCAGCTTCCAAGAAGGTAAGAAAGAGCCCCCTGATCCTCTTCTGCGGTAACTCTATCAGCGCTACATACCTTGCAGACATGATGGACATCATCGAGGGCAAGGATATCTCCCTTAACATCATCTCCAAGTCAGGCACAACAACAGAGCCTGCTATCGCTTTCCGTATTCTTCGCGCTTACATGGAGAACAAGTACGGCAAAGAAGAGGCTAAGAACAGAATCTATGCCACAACAGATAAGGCTAGAGGAGCTCTTAAGGGCTTAGCTGACGAAGAAGGCTACGAGAGCTTCGTAGTACCTGATGACGTAGGCGGCCGTTTCTCCGTTCTTACAGCAGTAGGACTTCTTCCTATCGCAGTTGCAGGCATCGACATCAGAGAGCTCATGAAGGGCGCTAAGGACGCTTCCAAGGCTTACAAGAAGCTTCCCTTCGCAGAGAACCCCTGCTATCAGTATGCAGCAGTTCGTAACTGCCTCTTAAGATCCGGTTATTCAACAGAGGTTATGGTTAACTACGAGCCTTCTTTCCACTACATGACAGAATGGTGGAAGCAGCTTTACGGCGAGTCCGAGGGTAAGGACAGAAGAGGAATCTTCCCGGCAGGCGTTGATAACACAACAGACCTCCACTCAATGGGTCAGTTTATCCAGGACGGCGCTCGTATCATGTATGAGACAGTTGTTCAGATCGACCAGCCCAGAAGATCTTTTGAGATCCCTAACGACAAGGATAACCTTGATGGTCTTAACTTCCTCTCCGGCATGGACATGAACGAAGTTAACGCTAAGGCAATGCAGGGAACAATTCTTGCTCACGTAGACGGTAAGGTTCCGAACCTCCAGATCCACATGTCTGAGCAGAACGCTTATGCATTGGGTGAACTCATCTACTTCTTTGAGAAGGCATGCGGTATCTCCGGTTACCTCCTCGCTGTAAATCCTTTCAACCAGCCCGGTGTAGAGGCTTACAAGAAGAACATGTTCGCTCTCCTCGGCAAGCCCGGTTACGAAGACCAGAAGGCTGCTCTCGAGGCAAGACTTAACAAATAATAAGGCAAGCAATTGCTTTGGACTTTGAACAAACAGGGGCCCGTCGCGGCCCCTGTTTTTTGCGTTCAGATTCCGATTGGTATATTCTGTATATACGATTTATATGGACAAAGATAATTGAGGAAATCTATAATAATTCTCAGGAATAAGGTGTTCCGTTTTAATGGAACTGTTTGGAATCAGGGGGAGGAATTAACTATGAAAAAGAAGTTGTTGCTTAAGGCGATGGCTGTAGTTTTGTCGGCTGTGTGCCTTACAGGATGCTCAGGATCTGATAAAGTGGTCTTTTCGTCAGAGACGGTCGTTAATGTAGCTAAGAAGTATGGAATGGAAGAAACGGCCAATTATTCTGAATGTATCCAGCTGTTAGCCCAAGAAGAAAATAATTCCCTCTACTATGTTATGGATAATCCTGAAGAGGCCAATAAGTGGTATTATGCCAGCTATCTGGTCGCGGAGAACAGCCCGTTCCCGGACATTCAGGTAAATGACTGTCTTATCTGCTTTGAAAAGATAAGTGAAGGAATGGGTGGCAGAAACGCTCTTACCGAGATCTATATGATCACTGCCGTTGACGATGAGTCTGCTCTTGAACTGTATAATGCTTTTTGCGTAGAAGATTCTAAATATGAGAGTTCTTCAGGCGAGAAAGACGGATACAAATACTCAATTAGATATTTGGGAAATGAGAACAGACAAATGACCGGTGGCGTATATCTCCAGAACAGTACAGTTATCTTTATAAACTATGCCGGCGAAGTTGAAGAGGACGGCGGATGCGTCGGTTTCTTCTGCAAAGAACTCGGGATCGAATCACCGCTTACATTGAAGGAATAAGTCATATCTACTTTGGGCCGGCCTTCCGGCCCCTGTTCTTATTTTTGTATTGTGATTCGAATGAATACAGTTATTTTTTACGGAGTGAAGGGTCATAGGTCCAGATGGAATAAGACTGCGGAGTGCCGGAGATCTTCAGACCCTTGATATAGTCAAGTTTTTCTCCGTATTTCTTCTTCCAGCCGGGGCGTCCGTTCAATAAGAATCCGCTCTGCTGATCGACCCAGTAAATCAGCGTTATGGGGTGATTCAGCCCTGCTTCAAATGCTTCAAGGAATTGCAGGAAGGTTACGGGAAGGAAGGGACGGCCCATGAAAAGAACGGTGTAGGGATTATAATCCAGCTTAAATGCGTCGCCTAACATAACAGTTGCCTGATCGTATTTCTTTGTCCATTCCTGAGCGACGTTATAGGCAATCTCATTTATCTCAATACCATTCAGATTGCAGGGAGCGTGTGCTTTGATTAGATATGCCAACACTCGGCCTTTGCCGCAGCCGATATCCAGGAAATTATCCTGTTCTGTCAGTGTAATGTGCGAAAAGATTCTCTTCAGGACAATGTAGTGGGTAGACTGAGAACCCGTCATTCCAACGCCTTTTGCATCATCTCTGTAGACACTTTGAACGTACTTTACAAGGCTCTGTCCGCAGATCTTCTTATCTGTGGCTTCGTCCATTATGCGGAGAATAGAACTGTCTATTTTAATGATAATGCGCTGGAATATGTTTGGCTTCATATGAACAATACTGCTCCTTTGATTTTGCTATGAGTAGTAGGTTTGAATAATCATACCACACGAATGGGTTTTATTTGAATAAAGATATATATTATCGCTTAAGCAACTTACTCATAATTTTGCTATAATGTTTCGCGTATTTAATTAATAAGAAGAGGTAGATACTATGATTTCCACACTCGAAAACGGCGCTTGGTTATTAAACGGCGTAGAACTTATTGAAGATTCCGGCAACGCGGCAGAGGCTGTTGCGGCTAAGTCAGGCAAGTCTGCTGACAAGGCAGCCGCTAAGCAGGGCACTATCGCTTACGGCATCCTTAAGGATCACAACACATCTGACAGCATGGATCAGCTCAAGATCAAGTTCGATAAGCTGACTTCACACGATATTACTTATGTAGGTATCATCCAGACTGCAAGAGCATCAGGACTTGAGAAGTTCCCGATCCCTTACGTTCTTACCAACTGCCACAACTCACTTTGCGCAGTAGGCGGAACGATCAACGAAGATGACCACATGTTCGGTCT
>Ga0310696_10011404_pt1 | contig 10141 bp, 6 predicted proteins | sample AusTroGonzalo_MG_4_FD_203885 | JGI IMG/M metagenome (GOLD analysis project Ga0310696, IMG submission 203885) | Bovine rumen microbial communities from tropical cattle in Woodstock, Queensland, Australia - Gonzalo_02 (v2) (version 2) | ecosystem: Host-associated > Mammals > Digestive system >... | reverse complement strand
TTGACTATTCATATTGCCCATATTCATAGTTTTCCCAGGTCCCGCGATTGCGCCACAAACAGGCATAACCGCGACCAAAGCCAATAATGATAATTTTTTCATAATGTTGCTCCTTTTTAACACTTTGTTTTCCACAAGCACACTATATCAAAAAAGCAACCACAAATAACTAGGAACGAATTGAAAAAACCGCCCAAACGGGCGGTGTTTTTTACATTTGTATATCTTCACAAGATTCTTGGACATCCGTTGTACAATTTTTCTTTTTGACTTTTGTCCCTTTGGCCACCAATTTTTCACAATTTTCAACACTAGTTGTCGTGCAGACATGACATGTCCTGGTTTCACGATTAAACACAGATGTTACTTCTTTAGTTCCACCAGTTACAAGGATTTTAGCTTTTGCAACCCAATTAGATCCTTCTGTATTTATGCTGTTTCCAAGTCCTGTTCTGCTTCTTCCCCCGCTTGTAAGGGCATTCAAATCCAAACCAGCGCCAACATCATAAGAAATGGCATAAGGAGCATTGAGAGGAGTTTGAGCATTATCAAGACCTGCGCCACCACCAGTTGGCAACATCTGACACATATACTGTGCAACATCAACAGATGCAGATTCAGTTGCTTCTGCAATCGCTTTTTCTAATTTCTTTTGGTAATTATCCTGTGCTTTGCGCAATGCAGACATCGCAATCGCGACACGATATTGATTCAACAAATTCGGGAAACGTGCCACTGTTGAATTTCTGTTGTTACCGCGACCATTAATTTGAGATAAATCACGACCGTTTATACAATATTGAACTTGTTGATCAGATTCAATCAAAGAAATGGTTCTGTTTATCGTCCCCGCTATATTGTTTAATTCCGATTCGATGTTGGATATTATGCTGTCCGCATTTGGAACAGATTTATTATGTTTCTTGACTTCTTTGACATAATCAGCAACACCAATTTCACCAGGCTTTAAAACTTTGCCACCATCTTTGACGGTCCCCATTGCATCACCAACTTTGATTGCCCCAAATGAAATCATCCCGGTCACACGATGAACAGAACCGTCTTTTTGTGATTTCAAAGAATTTGTTCCCATATATTCATCTGCAGCAAAAGTATTACAATCTGTTGTTGAACCACAGAATTCTGTCATTTTTTCTTCTGCTAACTTTACGCAATTATCCAATGCTTTGTTATCTATATTCAAATACAACCCCATCAACATTTCATCCAAATCAGACATTTTGAAATTCGGGTTAGTCTGTTTACAAACGACCAATTTATCAACTGGACACATATCATGTATGTAATTGAAATCCATACCGATACAGTTCATAAAATCTGGACCGCATCTATCTTCGGATGTAAAGCATTCTTTGACTTCTGCTGTGCACGCATCTACGCGCATAGCAGCCAATTTTGCAACCACATAATCCCAAATTTGTGGTTCCATACGTTCACATGGGTCAATTTGAATTTTACAAAACGAACGCGCCATATCTGGTCTTGATAAACACGCATCCATTGTCGCTGTTCCCTTGCCTGCAATATCATCTTTACATGCTTTTTGAATACAATCTGAAATATCAGTCAAACAAGATTGACGTTTTTGTGATTCTATATTTTGTTCTGCCAATCTGATTGTTGGTGCCGCTTCACGCAGGAAATCTGCCCATACATATTGACGCACAGCGACACACTTATCCAATACGCGTTCACAAATGAAACGTTTAGATTCCAAAATTTCCATTGTTGACGCGGTTATATCATAAACATTTGTTGTATCAACTTTTGTCCCGGCAACACTGCTTGATTCATTATTCTGCATATTTTCAGATGCGATAGTGAACACACAATTTTCCCAATTTGAACCACAGGCATCTTCACTTTTCATACACTTTTTATATTCAACCATACAAGTTCCGCGGTCATATTGATTTGATTCTTCCAAAGAATCTTTCAATGCGCCACGCACCGCAGCACGCGCCTGATTCAATGCCGCATCTGCTTCTGCTTTCTTTTGAGCAATACTGTTTGCCAACCCTTTGCAGTCCGAAACAATCTGACGAGAATACATTTGTGTTAACATCGTCATATCTTTTGAACAAGACGCTGGCATTTGCTTTTTACACAAATCATTTGCAGAGTTATATAAATCACGTCCTACTTTGTCAGACAAATCTATATCTTCCCAATCGTCTTCTTCATCTTCTTCGCCATCACCGAACAACCAAGACAAAGCATTAGTATTTTTTGCTTCTTTCTTGGTTTCACCTGCTTTTACGACAGATCCATCAGCATTATAAATTCTTTCGCCACCATTAAAGATTATATCAGCATTCGCCCCCGCTTGAATTTTTTCAACTTCTTCGGTACTGATACGTTCTGCTTCGGCCAAAGTTTTTTTAATAGCTTCTAATTGTTCATCGTATCTGGCGGCATCATCACTGCACATACAAGTTCCACCATTTTCATTATCAGCAATACAGAAAGCATCCATACATCCAAAATATTTATCATAACAATCTTGGTCATATATACCAGTTGCTTCGACCTTAGCACGCACAGTTGTTCCCGCACGTAACGCAGACTGTTTTTTTGTTTTTGTCGCAGACCACGCATCAGTTGCACCGATAACAACCGTCAACAAACTTAAAAACAAACCGACATTTAATATTTTTTTCATTTGCTCTCTCCACATATTACATATTTATATCTTCGCAAGATTCAATTTCTTGACAGAATTCTTGTTTACCGCCACTAAGTCCACCCAACACACCGGCACCAACTGCACCAATAACGCCACCAATCGCAGTTCCCCAACCTGCATTTATCATAGTTCCCGCAGATGCCCCCGCAGATAAACCACCAGCCCCAGCTTTTAACGCAGCCGTTGCTTTTGATTCACCGCCTTCTTCACAAACCTGTTGCATACGGCAAACATGGCAATTACGCAAAGACGGTTCAAACGCAACACTTTTTATATACATATAATTGCTTTTTGATTTGCTGGGGGCTTCAACCTTGTATGTTGTTAAACAATTCTGTTTTGCAGTTTCCAAATCTTCGGTGCGACTAAGTTCTGCGATTTTCGATTCCATTTCGCGCAAATTGCGATTTTCCGCAGACATTTTTGCCAACATTTTTGCAGAATTAAACACATTTGTTCCCAACGCGTTTTTATCTTTGACTTTTTTATCCGCACTGGCATTTGTTTGTGAATCAGCACACGCTACAACCGTTTTGTCTTTTTCAAATTGCACAAAGAATTCATCTACAGATTTATCCGAATCAGCAATAACCTTTGCGCGCAACGCATCCATTTCAGCATCTGTCTTTGGCGATTTTGTAAACGCAGTCGCAGAAGCCACAACCGGCAAACAAGCCATATCAGTTCCGCAAACTTTGCTTAATTGTTCACCAAAATAATTCACACAACCCGTCAGCATTTGATAATCCATTTGCAAAAGTGCTGATTGAACTATTATGTTATATTGCGTTGCCCCTTTGCACGATGGGAACATATCTTGCGGGCAAAGCGCAACGATTTCATACGGCTTTTTTCCAACACATTCAGCCTTTGTAAAATCAACACCACATTTGTCTTGCAAACATTTATCAACATCATTTTCACAGAATTTAGTTTTCAAATATCCCAATTTATCATTGACCACAGATTGCAAGCCCGGAATTTTTGCATCACATTCTGTGATAATAGGACAAATTCCTGCTGCAACATTAACATCATTTAAACATTCTGATTTCGTAGCCGTAGAACAACTTTCTTCTAAACAGTTTTGAATTTTTGCTAAACAAGTTGCACGATAATTTTTATCGGCATATTTGTTTGCTTCTGCCAAAACATTTTTAGATTCAGCCGCCCAATCTTTTTCCACATCTTTGCGCACAGCCATACATTGATCCAAAATATTTTCACATGCATTTGAACGACGTTTTAATAAATTTGCATCCAGACAGTTTTCAAAATTCGTTCCGCAACCGCCCTTGTCCGCAATACAAGAACGATAAGCCAACAAACATTCACCACGATTGTATTTGTTTGTTGTTGATAACATTTCAAGACGCGCCTTGCGCACAGCTGATTCAGCGATTCGTTTATTTGATTCAGCATTAGCCTTTTGTTCTCTTAAATACGAATCGTAATTTTTACAATCTTGGATAATCATACGCGAATAAAGTTTAGATTCCATTTCCGCAGAATCTCCGCAAGCATCTAATTTTGCCTGGCAATATTTCGAAGCCATTTTGTATAAATCATCACCCAAAGTAACATCTTCACCAATATCTTCTTCGTCTTCGAATTCTTCATCGTCACCAACCAACCAAGTTAAAAAATTAGTGCTAGAAATTTTTTTATTGCCAACATTTTCTTCAAACACCAATCTTGCCTTAGCCCCCAATTGTTCACGTTCGACACCTTCGGTATATAATTTATCTGCTTCTTCTTGGATAGCCAGCACAGCATTTATTTTATCTTTGGCAGAATTTATATTATCAGAACAAGCACAACGTTCGCCCTGACTTTCATCCAGCAAACAAAATTCATCCATACATTGACGATACGCATCACGGCAGTTTTGCGGTGTTTCTGATGATGTTGTTTCTGGTTCTTCCGCAACATCCACAGATTCTGTCTGTGTCTGAACGGTTTGATTATTTGTTTGCACCGTATTAGATGTAGTCGTCACAGTTGTATTTGTATTCGCAGGCACCGACACAGAATGCGCAGTTTGAACAGGCGCCACCGTCACAACAGCAGGTATTCTGGCAGCAACTTGGGACCCACGGGTCACCCCAACGCGCGTACTGGAATCCCCACGCGTTGCGCCAAACGCAACGGTCGGCAACAATAACAATAACGGTAAAATTTTTATATTTTTCATTGTGACCCTATCCTACATTTATATACTATTTTATCAAAAAAAGCATCCTGTTGCAAGGCATATTAAAAAATTCTTGCTTTTTATTTGTTTGACGAATATCATTAAAAAGCACAAAAAACAAAGGTTTTAATTTATGGCAAAAGATGATGTAATTGTTTTTTCTGGTGTTGTCGAAGACAGATTACCCAACACTATGTTCCGTGTTCGCCTTGAAAACGGCCATATGATATTGGCAACAGTGTGTGGAAAAATGCGCAAAGCACGCATTTGGGTAAATGTAGGCGAAAAGGTTCATGTTGAAATGACACCATACGATTTGGACAAGGGACGCATTACTTTTGTAGAACGCAAAAATGCCGGAACCGAAGGTGCCCCAAATCATCAATAAGAAATTTTAAACCGCCCAGATGGGCGGTTTTTATTCTTATCCCTATTCTATCATATTTTAAATTTTATGAAAAGTCTTTTTTATAAAACCACTTGCTTAAAATATTCTGTTTTTGTTATTATTATTAAAAAGTACAGGATGAGAAAGGTTTATCTTGCTTTAATTGGGCTGTTTTTGTGCGCCGGTGTCGCTGGCGCTGTTGAACGTGGTCAAAACACGGTATCGCGCCAAACTTCCGCCAGAAACGAAATTGTATCCCAAACACGCAGTTCACAAAATAAAACTGTATCTGCACGCACGGGCGCTAAGCAATCAACAAATGCGCGACGCGCAACAAATAAAACTGTGGTGAATCGTTCCGCTGCACAACGCAAGGCAACAAAACGTACCAATCAACCAACAAGAATATCGCGTGCGGCAACAACTGTTGCGACAAAAACTTTTGGAACAAATTATAATTCTTGTCGCGATGTTTATTTCACATGTATGGACCAATTTTGTGCAACATTAAATGAAAATTATCGTCGCTGTATTTGTTCTTCTAAATTAGACAGTGTCAAAGCCCAAGAAAAAAAATTGTCCCAAACTGCTGACAGCTTAAAAGATTTCGAAGATATTAATATCGATGCTATTTCCAAAACCGCCGCAGAAGTGAAAGCGATGGCTGCCGCCACGGCTGGCGAATCGTCAATAAGGAAAGACAAATCAGACAGCGCAAAAACATTATCTGGAATTAGTGCTGTATTAAAAAATTCTAAACAGCAAGCATTATCTACCGCTGGGACTTTGGATATCGCTGGGGACATTCGCGCCATATGGAACACTACTGATTTAATTGGTGGAACAAATATTGCTAATTTAAGTGGCGAACCTTTGTTTAATGCTGTTCACACACAATGTTATGATTTATCACGCGAAGTTTGTTCTGAATCAGATTTACAGATGGTATCAACTGCTTACGGAATGTATATTGAAAACGATTGTTCTATATTACAAAACAATCTTGATAAACAAATGGTTGCTGCAAATGCTTCTATTCGTTCAACAAGACATAAAATGCAAGATGCTAGACTGGAAAATTACGATGCGCATAATTCTTTGACGGTTAATGATTGCATCGCAAATGTTCGAAAAAGTATAACAAACGATTCTGTATGCGGTGAAGATTATATACATTGTTTGGATTTTTCTGGAAAATATTTAAACAACACAACAGGCGAAGCAATTTATTCCCCAGATTTTTATCAAATAGAAAATCAGCTTTCTTTGTCTGGCGATATTTTGAAAAACAGTAAAAATGCTGCTTTCGTAAATATGCTGAATAAGAAACGCGATTTTGCACAACAAGATTTAGATTTATGTCGCGACGATTCGGATTATGTGTGGGAAGAATTTTTACGCCAAGCTATTGTTGAAATTTATCAGGGTCAACAACAACGCGTTGCAACTGTCAAAAATGAATGTTTACAGGTTGTAAATCAATGTTATTTAAAACAATCTAAATCTTTGACAAACTTTACGGATGATTCTTCACAAATGGTGTTTGTAAAGGCTTTGGAATTATCCGAAGAAATGTGCGCTGATAAATTAAATACATGCAGCAACTTATACGGTGGCGGGCCTGATGGATTGAATACATTGCTTGCAACGATGACTGGAATCACAGATTTAACAATCGAACAATCTTGTCCAGATTTGTTGGCGATATATGCAAAATCTATATGTGCCGTCCCGGGCAGCGATTCGTTACACAGTTATCCTTTTGGGTGCCGCAAATATGCCCCAGGCGAATCTTATCATGCCAACAACGCATTATGCAACACAACTTTGGTGAATCTGTTTTCGCGTTCTGACATCATAACAACACAAACAATACCTCAAACTTATGTAGATTATCTTGGCATGTGCAAAGATTACAGGAAAAAATACACCAGCTGCAAAGAAGGATTTTACCTATTTGCCCAATTAAGCAATCAGGATTGTAACTACACTAACCAGTATTGTTTTAATTCAAACGCCGCCACAGAATGTCGGGTTTGCCCTGCCCAATGTATATGTTCTGGCGGAACCAAACCACCGCTTGATATAGACAGCAATTTGTATGAAACATGTGGACAATATTACGTGGGCAGTTTATATCAACAATTGGTGATATACGCATTACAAAATTGCACTCGTACATCTGATACATCAAATATATTATCAAAAAATTTACTGGCGGCGGTGGACAGTGTCGCACAATCTATCCGCGAATCTTTGATACCTATGTTGGCAAAAGATTGTAATGACATGAATGGAATTTGGGTTTATTCACCATGGGTGGATGAAAACAATAATGGATACCACGATGTTTCTGGCGATGCATTATTCAAAGAATTCTATGTTGCAACAGGAACAAATAAATTGTGGGGATACTGCAAAGATCCGAACCAATAAAAAACCGATATAAAATCGGTTTTTTATTTTGATATTTTGCTTATGCAGCTTTTTTTGTTTCAGCATATATTTCCATTGGTGCCTTTTTGCCATTTACAACATCAGCATCAACAACGATTTCTTGTAAATCTTTTTTATCAGGCGCATCAAACATAGGTTGCAATAAAATCTTTTCCAAAATAGAACGTAAACCACGCGCCCCAGTTTTTCTTTCCACAGCCATTTTTGCAATTGCCATCAATCCGTCTTTGGTGATGTTCAATTTTATTCCATCCATTTCCAACATCGCAGCGTATTGTTTTACAATTGCATTTTTTGGTTCTGTTAAAATTTTGACCAGTGCCGCTTCATCCAATGGTTGCAAAGTAGTCACAATAGGCAATCTGCCAATCAATTCTGGGATAATTCCAAATTTGACCAAATCACTTGATTGAACATCCATCAATCTGTCTTTTTCATCACGCGATTGCTTGTCAGAAACATCTGCCCCAAAACCAATCCCCGCACGTCCCGCAGTCCGCGAAGCAATTATTTTATTCAAACCATCAAAAGCACCACCACAGATAAATAAAATCTTGCTGGTGTCCAATTGCACAGTTGTTTCGCCCGGATGTTTACGTCCGCCACCACCCGCAGGAACATTTGCAATCGTTCCTTCGATTAATTTCAACAAAGCCTGTTGAACACCTTCGCCAGAAACATCGCGTGTCAACGATGGGTTTTCAGATTTACGTGAAATTTTATCAATTTCATCAATATAAATGATTCCGCGTTGCGCACGTTCCACATCAAAATTAGCATTTTGCAACAGACGCGTTAAAACTGATTCGACATCGTCACCGACATAACCTGCTTCGGTCAAAGTGGTCGCATCAGCAATAGCAAAAGGAACATCCAAAACACGCGCCAAAGTTTGAGCAAACAAAGTTTTACCTGTTCCCGTAGAACCTATCATCAAAATATTTGATTTTTGAATTTCTACATTAGAAGCTATCGCTGCGCTGTTTCTTTTGTAGTGATTGTAAACAGCGACAGACAAAGTTCTTTTTGCTTCATCTTGCCCAATAACATATTCATTAAGGAAATTGTAAATTTGTGACGGTGTTGGCAACGCAGCAGATTCTTTTGTAATCTGTGTCTGTTTATCATCAGCCATAATATCATTACACAAATTGATACATTCATCACAAATGCAAACACCACGACCACTAACTAACTTTTTTACTTCGTAAACAGATTTGCCGCAAAAACTGCAAAATTGTTGTGCGTTTTCTGGTGTATTTTGTGTTTTATCGTCACTCATTTTACAAACCCCGCTAGATATTATTTACGTGTTAAAATGCCGTCTATTAAACCGAATTTCTTAGCTGCTTCGGCGTCCATCCAGTTATCGCGTTCCATCGCATCAAAGACTTCTTTTTCTTTGCGCCCAGTAAATTCAGCCATTTGTTTAACGAATATTTTTTTAACTCTTTGCATTTCCTGCATATAGATTTCCATATCCGTCACTTTACCTTGGGTTCCAGACGATGGCTGATGAATCATGATTTCTGTATTAGGCAAAACGAATCTTTTTCCCTTTGCCCCAGCGGCTAACAAAACAGACCCCATAGATGCGACCAATCCCATACCAATCGTGGTCACATTAGGTTTAATATATTGCATTGTGTCCATAATTGCCCACCCAGCAGTCACATCACCCCCTGGTGAATTGATATACAAAGAAATATCAGCATTTGGATTTTCAGATTCCAAGAACAACAATTGAGCCACAATAGTATTCGCCATACTTGTTTCAATAGGCCCTGAAACCATAACAATTCTGTCCCGCAAAAGGCGCGAATAAATATCAAAAGACCGTTCACCTTTTGGAGATTCTTCAATAACAATAGGTACTAAAGACATAATAACAAACCTCTTTTTACGCTAATTTACACACTGATTATAACATGGATTTACCCGATTCGCCAATTTTATGAAACAAAAAATCAAAAATATATTTATTTTTCCAATGCCTTGATTCCTGGTAATTCTTTGCCTTCGATGAATTCAAGAAACGCGCCACCACCAGTTGAAACATATGTCATATCACGACGAACATCAATTGCGTCCAGCGCAGCCACAGTTTCGCCCCCACCAACAATACTTTTAATTTTTCCAATCTTTGTAAAATGCGCCAAATCACGCGCCAAGGCAAACGAAGATTTACCCCATACATTACCCCATTCCGCCATACCAAAAGTTCCATTCCAGATTACCGTCTTGGCATCCGTCAAAACATCATGATTGCGTTCTATGGTTTTGTCACCATCATCAATGATAACATCATCATCTTTGATTTTATCAACATCACGATTTTCGCGCTTTGCATTTTTATCAAAAGTTCTTCCAACACCTTTGTCCAATGGCAATAAAA
>Ga0310696_10011401_pt1 | contig 10142 bp, 5 predicted proteins | sample AusTroGonzalo_MG_4_FD_203885 | JGI IMG/M metagenome (GOLD analysis project Ga0310696, IMG submission 203885) | Bovine rumen microbial communities from tropical cattle in Woodstock, Queensland, Australia - Gonzalo_02 (v2) (version 2) | ecosystem: Host-associated > Mammals > Digestive system >... | reverse complement strand
ATCTTGTGTCTGGCTTCCTCAATCCAGATTCAAGCAGTAAGGATATTGAGAAATATTCTGATTCCATAAAGAAAAAGAAGTAGTATGACATGATTACCAGCAGATATTCAGATACGTTGACAAGCGAAACCGTCACCGTCACGACTATAGGTTCTCGTGGGGCAAAATGTCGTACTGCTTACGGTTCAGAGATAACCGTGCTTTGGGAAGATGACTTGCCGAGTCCCGTCCCCGAAATCGGCGATATTTGGATTGTCGATAAGGTGTCAGATGGAAGATGGCTTTTCTCGTATAAATCCACTGGCGGTCGATACAATATGATGCGTTACTCCATGATGCTCGATATGCATTCGTGCGTCGGGAGGGAGCGCACCGTTGTAGACGATATCGTTTCCAGCGGCGTTTCTGAAGTCATGTTGGTTGTCGCCGATAACGGTATCGTATGGTGGGATAGCGAAACCGCGAAGCAGGCTGGTCTTGTTACGTATAACGATGATTGTCTGCGTCAGGTTGTCCGAAGGATAACCGATGCTGGTCTATCCATTTCGTTTGTTATGGATTGCCGATTGTGGTCGGACATAGATTACGAACCGAATAACTATTATCAGCAGCAGGTGTTGGACGATGGTAAATGCGCATATTCTCCGCAATGGTCGTTCATCACGGCTATCGGTGCGGTCAAAGGCATGGTCGATGAGCTTTATGGTTCGTATCATGAGATGGTTCGCGGCGTTATATTCCGCAATTGGACGTTTGCTGGACCGTTTGCGGATGTTTCCGATTATGTTTGCGGTGAATACGAATCGGCGACCGACCGTAGTCTGAAAGACGATATGACCGATTCGCAATGGTCTGACGAATGGTGGTCCAAGCGGATGGGAATCATGCGCTATTACGGTTTCTTGCAAAGCAGATTCCTCGACCGTGTTAAATCCGATATAGGCAATTGGCCCGTATCGGCGATGGTTCCGACGAAGCAGATTTGCATCACGTCGGAGCGCGTCGGAAGATTCGACACGTGGATTGATGATGGTTTCTCGTCATACGGATGGTCTATGGTCGGATGTCCTTTGGTCTATTCCCATTCCATAAACCATGATGATGAGCTGGCATCGTTCGAATACAACGTCGCATCTTTGATAAGGTTCGCGGGTGGTTCCGTTCCGTTGTTTGTCTTGGATATCAACGCATTGGGCGATTACAGGGGTATTTTCGATATTCTGTCGCGTTATTTCGCGACGAATGTTTGTCTCGGCGATTATGCGGATTGGCGCAGATTATCGGATATCGAGATGCTTTCCATGCGCTCTGCTATGAACGAGTATTCGGTTACGGCCGTGAAGAATCAGGATTGCATAGGAATTCTGATTTCAAGCGATAGCAGGGATATCTCTTTCAATTCGGCTTCCGATTGCAATAGGTTCTCGATTGCCGCCCAGAATTTCGCAACGATGCTTTTGTCTAAGACATCACATAGATTGCGTATATTCTACGATGGCGATATGGCATCGAAAAAATATATCAAAGGTGTTTCTTCGTTGGTGCTGTTCGAATCGTTGAATATGGATGACGATGCCGTTGCCACGGTTAACAGGATTCTGAACGTAGAGGATAGGAACATCGTCATCATAGGGAGATGCGGCATGTATTCTGGCGAAAGCGTTGCCAAGCGAGACAGGATACCGTTCTTGGATGTGTTCGATGAATCGGATTACGGTACGGGAATCTATACGGATGGCATGACGATTCGCTCTGGGTTGATTGATATATCCGATGGTGTTTATGCTTTGTATAAGCCAGCCATAGGGATTCTCCCAGTGAAGCATACCGACCCAGAGGATGATTCGGTTTTGGCGACATCGCATATCGAAGATGATGAGGTCGTAGCCCCTATCTATTCCCATAACAGGAATACGATTATATCGATAGATATACTCGATGATGATATTCTGCTCGATTTGGCATGTGATTTCGTGATGTATGCGATTGGACGTGATGCGTGATGTACGGTTTGAAGATGGCGGATGGCGACATAGCTGTGCGCGGCGACGGGAATGTGACGGAGATATCTGGCAGGGAGAGGATAGAGCAGGAGCTTTCCCATTGGCTGCTCGAACCAGTCGGAACGGATACGATATACGGCGGATTCGGTTCGACATTGCAGGATTGCGTAGGCAATCCGATGCTCGATGAATATATATCCGATGTTCGTTCGGAAGTGCTGCGAGTTTTAGGGAATTATATCGAGTACCAGAACAGGATGATTAAACGCGATAGGGAGAGGGATGTTTCGACGTATCTTCGCAATTGGCCCGATGAGGATATAGTCGTATCCGTATCGAGAATCGATGTCACGGCGGTGGCGGATACGCTTAAAGTGCGTATAGAATTGACCACGGCGGCTGGAACAACGATTTACGTCAACAAGAATCTGTAAGAAGGTTTTGATATGGCGATTATTCAAGCGCAGGCATATGAAAGCTCAATTATCAACGCATTGGCGGTTTCCGACCCGCAATTGAATACGGGGTTGGGTACCCCTGTGAGGAAGATAATAACGGCTGTTGCCCGCGAGATGGCGGCGTACAATGTCGATTTGAACGTGACAACCACGCTGTATTCAATCGATTCCGTTTCTGGAACTGAATTGGATTATCTTGTCGGTCAATTCGGATTTACCAGGCAGCAAGCTCGTGCCGCAAGAGGGTCGGTTACATTTTACCGCGATAATGGTGATGCCTTGTTTAGGATTCCGTATGGTACGCAAGTGTATAAGCCAGCAACGTCGGTATCGCAATCTGTGTTGTTTCAAACCACTGCTTATCAGGAGATGGGTGAAGGCGTTCTTACGGCGGAAGTCGCTGTTGTCGCTGTTGTCGCTGGCGCTATGGGGAATGTTGCGGCGAATACCGTAACCGCGTCGGAATATGCTGGTCTTTATACTAATGTCATCAATAAAGCAGCTATGAGCGGCGGTAGGGATGCTGAAACCGACGAGGATTTGCGTCAGAGGTTCCTGCTTACCGTTTTTAGGAATGTGTCTGGTACACAAGACCAGATGCTTGGATTGGCGTTGGCGCACGAGAAGGTTACCCGTGCGAACCTCATCGGTCAGGAATCGCGTTACAGTGAGATAGTGCAGGTGTCGGAATCAAATGGGCAATTCGTTGCGCATGTTTCGGATGATAGATGGGCGCTCGATGTCGATTCTCCTTTGGATACTGCGAGAAGGTATTGGGTTGAGAAAACCGATTATAATGAGTTGCTTTCGTTCGGTGATTATGCCGTCAGCAACGATGGCAAGGATATAACCTTCCACGATAGAAACGGTTCTGATGTTATCGGTCCGATTTCAATAGGGGCAATGCGGTATCTTTCGCATGCTCCTATTACTTCGATTTCCGTTGTGAATATGGCAGACGGTTCTGCGATTTCATCGTCGGATTATGTCTTAGATGCCGAAAACGGAACCATAACTCCTGGCGCAGGGGTTGTCACGGGTGGGGCATGGGCAGTTGATTACACGTACAGCTATCTGGAAGATGGACAATATGTTACGGTTTCGTTCGATTATCTTTCTAAGCATAATCGCAACGGATTGAAAACCGTTGATTTGTTCATCGATAGCCTTTCCCCGAAAACGGTTACGGATGTTCAATATATCGATTTCGACAAGGCAATCACGAGCAGCAACCAAGAGGATTGGGTTAGGGCGGATGGGACATACCCTCAAATCGGTCATATATTCGTTCCGTTGAGTTATCAGCCGATAATATCCTCCACTGGTCAGGCGAATATAGGTACGTCGATGATTCTGTACGAGGGGACGCATTTCCATGTGGTTTACGACAACACGAAAACCGTTGGCGGGTCACGTGGATTCGACGCGTTGGAGCTTGTCGGTTCGTTCGGGACATCTTCTGGCACGCAGATTTTCACCATTACGGGCGGTCAGATTATCTATGACGATACTCCAATGTCGATTCCGTACAATTATGATGCGGCAATCGAGGATGTTCAGAAGTTGATAGACCAGCAGCGCGTTGTGACTATGGATGTGATGGTACACGAGGCGAAGCATCGTTATTTTGTAATCTACTTGACAATGATGTATTCGGTGTTTCCGAGGGATAGCGTTGCCGAGAGCGTCTTGGACAATGTGATTCGCTGGTCCGATAGATTGGGATTCGGGCAGGCGATACAATTCTCCGATATCGAAACCGTCGTTGCGAATACGCAAGGTGTAGATAACGTCAGGGTCGCACGGGAATCCGATGCTGGCGGCAGGGAGTCCGATTACCAATATTCGGACGGGACGGCACCGATTGCATATGGCATCGTTGAGTTGGCACGTGATGGCGCTACCGTTGTCAACCAGTTCGACGATGATTTCTGTCTCGGTCAGAACGAGGTGGCTGAAATCCAAGATGTTGTCATTTATTCGCGGTCGCAGCAGAATTGGGGCGCGTAGATGTCTGATTATCGAAAGATAAGGGCGGTCACGTGGCGTTCTTGGCTCGACGGACTTCCCGATGAAATCTATGACAAGAGTTCGACATCGCATATCGTGCGATTGATGGATGCGTTGTGCGGCGATAATGGTGTCGGGTATCTGCGCAAGCGCGTTTTGCTTAGAAGGCTCCAAACGTCGCTTTACGAAACGCGGTATGCCGATTTGGACACCGTATACAGTCAGCTTTTCGCGCTTCCGAGGCTAACATCGGAGGAATATTCCGCTAGACAGGATGCTTTGCTGCTTTGGGGCGAAATCAACGATATGGACATCAAGGATGCGCATTATCGCAAGCGCATTTGGGACTACATGCTGTCGTTCCAATACGGTGGGACGTTAGATGGTCTTTCCCTTGCGGCGCAGGCTGCAACTGGTCTGCCGTGCCGTGCGATAGACGGATGCCTGTATTATCGCACCCTCGGTGTTGATGACAGCGAGCAGGGGAATGTGTCTTATGAGCCGATAAATTATGATAAGACCATAGATTTCAACGGCGTGACCATATTGGTCATGACAGATGAACCGCTCAGCGCCGAGTTGATGAAGAACCTTTCAGATATCACGAATCGGCTGCGTCCGCCAGATGTGCATTACACATTCATGACGCGTCGCGAATTGATGGATGCGTTGTGCTTCACTGATATAGACGATGATTACATCGAGCCTTTGTCGGTCGAATCATCGTCCGATTGGTGGCGCGTCGTTCGCATGGTGACGGGCAGACCAGACTGGGGACTCGATACATACGGCAACAATTGGATTGAGGCTAATGTCGCGCATGAGGCCCCGCAGCAGCTTCTCGTCAATTCGCAGGAAGCCGAATACGACTTCACTCCGATGGTCAAATCGATAACGGCATCCACGGAGCATACTGGTCGTTACAATACCATGCAGCGCGAGTTCTTCGAGTCGTTCAACGTCCCTGGAGCGGACATGACCAAATCGGCGAGGAATGCGTTGTCGCAGGCTTCGAGCCGCATCGTTGCAAGCGGTTATTACGGCGACATGCTTGTGATAGACGGTGCGTATCCGTCTGCCTACACGTCGCAGCTAACGGATTTCTTCATCGAATCTGGGCGCGGTAGCCGCTTCTGGTCATCTGAGGAGCGCGGCCTTGAACACATGGAATGGGTTGAGTTGGAGTTGAAGCGCATGCTTCCAGTCAACCATGTTTCGTTCTGTATATTCCGCAAGCCAGTCCTTGTGAAGCTGTATATGTCATCGTATATAGACAATGACGGCAATCGCGTGTGGGTTCAGGCGAAGAACAGGCTCGGCTTGCCGTTATCGTATCGGTACCCAGAATGGGGTGGTACAGCCAACGGCGAGCAGATTCAAATCGAATTCGAGCCAGAGGTCATGCTTGCAGATGCCATACGCGTCGAATTCCATCGGCTCGATGTTCCGCATTACAGTTTGATTGCGCAGGATACGTATCAAATCGATAAGTTCAATTTCTCCGTTGAGTGTGCGAATCTTTCCGTGAAGTACATGGTGAAATCGGTCGATGATTTCAGGGAGATGGCATATGAGGATATGTTCGGCAACCGTGTCGATACCTCGCTTGAAATCATGAGCGCCGATAGGGCAATCGATGAGGATTGCGAATCGTTCTGGATGTCGCAGCCGAACGTCGGCGAATCCGCCGTCGAATATCTGATATTCAAAATCTCAGATGAGCCAGTGCGTATGAATTTCATCGAATTGGATGCCATTTATGCTGGGTGCCAGATGAACGTGTATTCGTCTGTTGATGACGAGCCTGTAAAATGGACACCGTACCCGCAGGTATATACGTTGCAATCTGGCAGGACAGAATTGCCGATGCGCAAGGTGAAGTGGATTAAACTCGAATTCACGATGCTGTGCGCAACGCCGTATGACATTCTGATGTCAAAGGTGCCAGTCGTTTCGAGGCGATTCCCTTGGGATGTGCGTGATTATTGCGATAAGCGGTTTGAAGAAAATTCTGGCATGCAGGCTCAGCAGCAGCTTCTAATCAGCGAATACGATATCGTGTACGATAATGGAAGTCCGCAGAACGTCATCGGTGCCGAGGAACTTTACGAGTACAAGAATATTCTCGACAACATCGATTACGAGTACAGCGGCATTATGCTACAGCGCGTATCGCAGTATCGGAGTTATCAGAACAGCCAGATTTATTCCGCATATGGGGAAAATGCGGCTTTGGAGGCCGCGAACATATCGGCTCCGTCAACCGAATCATTCGGAACGACAACGCCCCATTACAGATTCAACGAGGTATGCGAGCATGTCTATGATGTTCATCCGTTCGAGCGTCAGGACAATCTTGCGTATGTGGTCGGCGTGAGGAACGTGAAATTCGGATTTTCCGCAAGGGTGTTCACCGCACGTTATGACGATACCGTATATCTGTGGATGCAGGATGGGCGCTTCCTCGATAACGTCAATATGTGGGAGTTCGAAAACGGCGAAAGGTTGATAGTATCGCCAGAAGCCGAATTCGAATACGGTTGGAAATACATCGACGGCGAAAGGGTGAAGGTTGCGCATGACTCCCTTGCGTCGTTCGAAACGGTCGATATCCAATCGATATATCCGTTCAGGACATTTGAGTTCGCCACGAATCAACGTCCAGCGATTGAGAAGTTCGAGCATCCGTCCGATATGATTCAGGAATGGCATGGTCTTTCCTCCGATGTCGCATCGGAGGAATTCGGTATTTCTGGAACGGTCATGCGCATGATGCCGAGCGGGGTCGGTTCTGGCGTGGAATCGGACGCGAAATTGACCCGCTCGATGGCTATAGCATCGGCTCAGGTCGATGTGTACCCGTTGGCAAGCGGCAGATGGCAATTCGATTGCTACGACCTGTTCGGCGAATACGTGTTTTCGCAGAATTATCAGCTCGAAGCGAGGAAATGGAACACGGTAGGCGCTAATTTCGTCCCCATGCCTGGTGGCAATTGGTGGGATAGGGATTATGCGTACCGTGTGCGCCTTCCGCTCGACGGTCCGTTAAGTATAGGACAATGCGTTTTCGTTCCAGTCGTTGATTTCGATGCTTTGCAGGCCGATGGGATGATTGACGATAATTTTGCAAAGTTGAGGCTCGTTTACTTCAACGGTGTCCAATGCGTCGAACTTCCAGTTGATATAACAGACAATATGGAGCTTTGGTTCAGGATTCAGGAGGAAGTGCGCGACGGCATGAGCGCCGATGCATCGTATGATTTCGATACGAATTCATTCATCGGTGCGTATTACCTCTATTTCGGGCCAGGATACCCGCAGGACGAGCCGTTCCGCGATTTCCATTACGTATTCGACCATGCCCCGTACATTCTCCGATGCGATGCGTCATGGCGCGAGCTTTCCGAGGGCGATGACGATGTAGAGTGGATTGAGCTTTACGGCAGCGAGATACCGAGCAACAGCGAGGAACTCGGGTTCGATAGGTTCAATGTCGGCGACAACGGGACCGATTTCGTCTGGGATAACGACATGGCGATATTCGATGAGCAGTTCAGGCTCATGGATAAGGGTTTCATGTCGATGGAGGTTTCGTTGTTCGATGCGCTGTACCGCGTTCCAGACGGCACGCTCGGCACCGCCGATGTCAGGTTCCTACTCGATTACGAGGATGAATCGAAGGCCGTGCAATTGTATTTCTACGAGCGTCAGCTTACGTTCGTCATCAAGGAGCGCGACGGGTTCGAATCGGCGTTCGTGTCGTTGCGCGAATTCGACAGTTCCACGCTTGACCCCGATATGAAGATGCACATCCTGGTCGAGTGGAACAGAAGGGGTACCGCGCCAGTGCATGAGGTAGATGAGACTGGCGAAAGCGAATCGGTGAATCCCGACAACAAGAACAGGCGCGAGCTTCGGGTGTATGTCGATTCGGCTACGCAGTTGGAATGCATACCGAATGTTTATGATGAGAAGCATTATTACGATACCGATAAGGTCTATTAGAAAGGGCTAGGATAATGTCCTATATCGACGAGAACACACGTTGGAGATTCAGGGTTCCGCAGGCTGGCGAGGTTGACAGTGCGGAAAGCGTCGAACGCAGGATGGTCGAGATAGACCAATCGCTTATCGGGCCTATGAATAAGGCTGAATTGCTGAGCAACGGCGTGAATCTCGATGCATCATCGTATGTTGATAGTGAAACGTCGCAATACAGCACGTCCGCCGATGCGTATTGGACAAGGCAAGAGGGTCGCAGCATATATGTTACGCGGACGCATTACCATCCTACGCCAGATAGAGTTCCGAACGCTGACCATGCGGATGAGGCGACGCATGCATTGAGGGCTGATGATGCGTTGCGTGCAGAGTGGGCTGGAACCGCTACTACGCAACCGTGGGAAACGACGGATACAACCATTGCAACCACGGCATATGTGCATGAGTTGGTTGAAAGGTTGCTTGACGGCAGGATAAAGGTGAAGAATGCCGAGCATGCCGATAATGCCGATAACGCGGATTGGGCTGTGAATGCGATTACGCAATCATGGGGAACCAATGACAACACGATTGCGACAACGGCATACGTTAACATGCTGCTCACGAAGTTGAGCGATGGCAGCATCAAGGTCAAGAACGCAGAGCATGCCGATGATGCCAATACTGCGACCCATGCCAAGCATGCTGGGTATCTGAAACCTGGTTTCAAGTTGAATGGTAAGCTCATAACAGGCAAGAGCAAGGATGGTGAAACTCCGCCAGAGCATACAATCAAACAGGCTGACATTCCAGACCAACCGAGGGTGTATTGGGGTACGAAGAACCCGACGCAGTACACGAGTCTCGCCGATGCGACGAAACGGCGCAAGGGCGATATCTTCGTCAAGATTATCTAGGGGGCGGCATGGGAATCGCATGGAGCGGTGCTACCCAAAGCGGCGGAGCGCCCAAGACATTCTATTGGTACGAAGCGGAGTATTCCAATCGCACCGCTACGACAGTGCATGTGAAGCTCAAATTATGGGTTCGGATGAACACGTATTCGAGCTATTTTTCATTTCAGATAGCGCATGAGACGAAGGTGTACAAAGTATCCGATGATTCCGTCATCGAGGAAGCGTATCAATGGGCGTGGATTAAACAGGGCCGCGGATGGTGGGGTCATCAATGGGAAGGCGATAGTTGGCTTTGGACGGCTGGCACATGGGATTACAACGGGTCGAATTGGCATGGCCCGTATACGGTATTCGATAAGGATGTGCCTATCGGAATCGATGATGAAACCATAAACATCGTTCCCGTCATCACTCGTCCGCCGTGTCTGTACGACCCGTCCAGTTTCGATGGGAGTTATACCCCGTGGCTCGATAAGACCAATTGGAAGGGATATTCTGGATATTGGCGACCGTGGAGTAAGACGGAATACCCGTGGTATTTCTGGCATTACGACCATTCGTGCAGCGAGGATATGGCTTTCGGCAATAACCGATGGCTCGAACCCCTCGGCGGTGGGACGAATATCGGCAGGTATGTCAGAATATCCGATGTCGGTGTCATAAGGGCCAATCCGCAACGTATCGATGTGTCGTTGCAGGATTCGCAGGAGGTCACCGTTTCCTGGGATGCCGTCAGCGGCGCATCGTATTACAAGGTTACCATCGTCGATGAG
>Ga0310696_10011396_pt1 | contig 10145 bp, 8 predicted proteins | sample AusTroGonzalo_MG_4_FD_203885 | JGI IMG/M metagenome (GOLD analysis project Ga0310696, IMG submission 203885) | Bovine rumen microbial communities from tropical cattle in Woodstock, Queensland, Australia - Gonzalo_02 (v2) (version 2) | ecosystem: Host-associated > Mammals > Digestive system >... | reverse complement strand
ATGGAACACGCTCTGTTTCGTTCTGCCTGATTTTCTTGACAGCCAGACGGATGGATGGAAAAGTGCGGCGATTATCCTCCTGTATGTGGCTGCATTGAGTGTCGGTCAGATGGCGATTGCCTCTGTTCTTTCCCTCAACCGCTACGTAGCAGCTGTCAGTCTGCCCCTGTATGCCGGATTGGGAGCGGTGGTGGCTTATTACCGTGTCGCTTTTCACGCCAAACTCAATCCCGCTCTCATTGATGCCGCGCTGCATACCAATCCTGCCGAGGCGGCGGGGGTCATATCGTGGCAACTCATTCTATGGTTTGTTTTCCATCTTCTTGTCGCTTTTCTGTGGGTCCACTGGCGTTGGCGTATAGGGGATATCTCTCATCCGTGGGTCGTTCTGTTGGTCAGTATAGGGATTTTTGCCGCGTGGTATTGGGGCAACGGCCGTCTACACCACAGTGCCAACCAACGTTACCCACTCCACGTGGCACGCAGCGTCTGCCGTTATATATCCCTCCGCCGCTCGGTCAGCCTCCCCCGTCAAGTGCCTGAATTGCGGTCAGTCTGTCCTCCCGACTCATTGGATGTAGTGATGATTATCGGTGAAAGCACCCGCGCGGACCATTTGAGTCTCAACGGCTACCCGCGTCAGACTTGTCCCCGCCTGTCAGTCCGCAGCAATGTGGTCAGCCTGCCGTCAATCTTTTCTCCATATACGGGCACCGCCGAAAGCGTGCCGCATATCCTTACACCTGCTGACAGCCTGTCACCAGGCAAGGCATACACATCCTGCTCCTTTATCACCTGCCTCGCCAGTCAGGGCTACACCACAGCTTGGATCACCAACCAGGACTACGGAAGAACCTACGCACCCTTTATCTTCGAGGCAGACACCGTTATCGCCCCCAATGCCTCCAAAACGGTCTATGTCTATCACCCGTGGTATGACCTGGACCTGCTTGCCCCCTTGGACGGACTGATGCAGCAGCAGAATGGGACACATCGTCTCTATGTGTTCCATTCCATCGGCTCCCACTGGTACTACAACAACCACGTACCTCCTCAGTGTGAGCGTTTCCGCCCTGTTATCACCAACCGTGTCCTGACACAGAACGACCCAGCGGCGATTGTCAATTCATACGACAACACGGTCGTCAGCATGGACTTGTTTGTTGATTCGGTCATCTCGCTGTTCGTCAGCCGCAACGCCATCGTTTTCTACCTCTCCGACCATGGCGAGTCGCTCGGCGAGAACGGAAACTGGCTGCACGCCGCAGGGGCAGAGGAAACCAAGTACCCCGCCGCATTAGTCTGGTATTCCGACAAGTATGAGCAGACCTTTCCCGACAGGGTGGCGGCACTGAAAAACAACCGCACGAAACATTATCGTACGGATTATCTCTTCTACAGTCTTCTCTCGGCAGCTGGAATGGAAGCCACAGGGAACAGCCCCGCTTTCGATATCTTCAGTCCCGAATAAGACGCTACCGGCTGCCTGTCAGCACTCTCATCGTGCGCGGCATCCACCGCTCAAGAACCATATAACAGAGTACCAGCACACCCGTCACCGCAAACGGAATGATCAGATAGGCGACGGTCAGCACCCCGTCCGTATGCGGCAACAGCCGGCAAGTCAGCGTACACAGTACGGCGGTCGGCACAATATGGCTCAGGTACACAAAGAACGCGCTCCTGCTGACCTTTTCAGGCAACCGCCACGAGGTCTTGCGCAGAACCGCGCTGACTGTGGCAACCAGTATCGGGAACTCCGTGACGCGCATACCTGCCACCACCGCATCCAACGGCACTTCCGGCGCATACCGCTTAAGTGCTGCGTACATACCGACAAAAAACGCAAAAGGCGTCACGCACTTTTCAGCCACTCTCTCGGAAAACCCCACAAAATCCACTCCGTTAAGCTGCGTCCACACGCCCATACCGAACCAGAACACTGACAGGTTCTGCAGATGCGGCAGATGGTACGGGCATACGTACACCAGCACCAACAGCACAATCCCCCACGGCTTGCGCAGACGGCTCAACCAGAAGAACAACGGCGAGAACACCGACAGAATCATCAGCTCACGCAGGAACCACAGCGGTATGTTGGCGGGCTGCCCCACTACGCCCGTCCACGACCACGTCTGCGTGCAGTCCCAGAACGCATACAGCCAGTCCTTCCAGCCGTAGTCGGCAATCCGTCCCATCCGTTCGCTCGTACCACCCATATACCGCTCTTGCACGTACATCACCGCCAGCAGCACCGCGTTCCATATCAGGTACGGAACCAACAGCGACCGCACGCGGCGGCATATTTTGCCCGAATAAATATCGCTGTTCAATTGGTGTTCGCGGAAGAACAGATAACCCGACAGGAAGAAGAAAGTGGGAGTGAATATCTTGCCGACCAGCCAGTAGCAGACATAGATAACGGCGTTCAGCACAGGGTAGTTAACCCATAGACCGACATCCAACTCTTCGGGGGACAGGTATTTGTAGAAATGGGTGTGGCAGAAGACAATCCCTATGATCATAGGGAGACGGATGCGGTCAATCAGTTCGTATATTCTCGCGTCCTGACCCATCCGTGCCGTTCAGCCCTTTATCAGTTTGAGGAACTCCTCACGGGTCTCCTGGCGGTTGAACGCACCAGTGAAGTCCGAGGTCGTTGTGACAGAATGGGGTTTCTGCACGCCGCGCATCTGCATACACAGGTGCTCCGCCTCAATCACCACCATCACACCTAACGGGTTCAACGTGTTCTGGATGCAGTCCTTGATCTGAGTGGTCATACGCTCCTGCACCTGGCAACGGCGGGCGAACACGTCCACCACGCGCGCAATCTTGCTCAAGCCCGTGATTTTGCCGTTCGGGATATACGCAACATGCGCCTTCCCAAAAAACGGCAGCAAGTGGTGCTCACAAAGGGAGTAAAAGTCGATATCCCGTACCACGACCATCTGTCGGTAGTCTTCCTCGAACAGGGCTGAACGGAGAATGGCTTCGGGGTCTTCCCTGTAGCCTTTAGTAAGGTACTGGAACGCCTTACCTACCCGTTCGGGCGTGCGCCTGAGTCCTTCACGATTAGTATCTTCGCCTATCAAAGTCAGTAGTTCGCTTACGTGCGAGCCTATAGTTTGTGATAAGGCATCATCGGGTGTGAATGATTGTAAGTCCATTGTGATTAGATATTTCGCGACAAAAGTAGTTTGTTTGTCTTAAATAGCAAAAAAAGATACAACCAACTGACAAAAATTATTACTGAACAGGCAACATACAAAACAATCCCAAACTTTTATTGAGCTCGGGACTGTTTTCTGATACTTTCAAAAATATGGTCTGATCAGGCTTTGTTGTCGGAGCCGAGGACGTTGATAATCTTGTGCTTGTAAAGCTCGGTCATCAGGTCGCGTGCGGGGCCGCAGTACTTGCGCGGGTCGAACTCGCCGGGTTTCTCGGCAAAGACCTTGCGGACAGCCGCTGTGAACGCCAGACGCGAGTCGGAGTCGATATTGATTTTGCATACAGCGGACTTGGATGCCTTGCGGAGCTGGTCCTCGGGAATGCCGACCGCGTCGGGCAGTTTGCCGCCGAACTGATTGATGATGTCCACATACTCCTGCGGCACGCTGCTTGAGCCGTGCAGTACAATGGGGAAGCCGGGCAGCTGCTCCATAATAGCGTCGAGCACATCGAACGCCAACGGGGGCGGCACGAGACGGCCTGTCTTCGGGTCACGAGTGCACTGTTCGGGCTTGAACTTGTAAGCGCCGTGTGACGTGCCGATGGAGATAGCGAGCGAGTCGCAGCCAGTGCGCTTGGAGAAGTCAATGACCTCTTCAGGACGGGTGTAGTGGCTCTCCTCAGCCTGCACCTCGTCCTCCACGCCTGCCAATACGCCGAGTTCCGCCTCGACAGTGACATCGTACTGATGGGCATAGTCAGCCACCTTCTTCGACAAGGCGATGTTCTCCTCATAGGGGAGCGCCGAGCCGTCAATCATCACGCTGGAGAAGCCGAGATCGACACAGTCCTTGCAGAGCTCGAACGAGTCGCCGTGGTCGAGGTGCAACACAATCTGCGGGCGCTCCCAGCCGAGTTCCTTGGCATACTCGACAGCGCCCTGCGCCATATAACGCAGCAGTGTCGGGTTGGCGTAGTTGCGGGCACCCTTGCTGACCTGCAGGATGACAGGGGACTTGGTGTCGGCAGCCGCCTTGATGATCGCCTGCAGCTGCTCCATATTATTGAAATTGAAAGCGGGAATGGCGTATCCGCCACGGATGGCCTTGGCAAACATGTCACGGGTGTTGACCAAGCCGAGTTCTTTGTAACTTACCATAATTATAAGGATTTAAGTTTGGTTATTTAATCTTTTTGCTTGCTGTCACGAAATAGGCAATGAGCAGAATATACATGACTATACCGAGTATCTGCGCACCTGACGATGCCGCCCACGAGGTCAGATACCAGTCCGCGCCTGCGAACTTGAGTACGGCACTGATGACGCCCATCAGTGCGCCGCCGGCAATAAAGCCGCTCGCCACGAGCGTGCCCTTCTCGTTGCGCTTCTGCGCCAGTTCGGGAGCCTTCTCGCCGTCCTGCTTGCGCTCACGCGATACAAAATGAGATATGGTGCCGCCGATAAGAAGAGGCATATTGAGATGCAAGGGGATGAACATACCCAGTGCGAACGGCAGTACAGGCACACCTACGAAATTGAGGAGGAGCGCCAGCACAGCGCCTGCGAAATAGAGCATCCACGGCGCACCCTGCCCCGACATGAGGGGCTCGATGACCGCCGCCATAGCGTTAGCCTGCGGAGCGACCAAAGCGTTGTCACCCACGAAACCGTAGGTCTTGTTGAGGATAATCATCACACCGCCCACCGTTGCGGCACTGACGAGCGTTCCGAGGAACTTCCACGTCTCCTGCTTGGCAGGTGTGGTGCCTATCCAATAACCGATCTTGAGGTCAGTGATGAAGCCGCCTGCCATTGACAGCGCCGTGCAGACCACGCCGCCGATAATCATAGCCGCCACCATGCCGCTGGTGCCCTTCATGCCGACAGCCACAAAGACCACCGACGCGATGATGAGCGTCATGAGGGTCATACCGCTGACGGGGTTGCTGCCCACAATGGCAATCGCGTTCGCCGCCACGGTGGTGAAAAGGAAGGCTATAACGGTCACTACGAGCCATGCCACCAGCGCCTGCCCGAGATTATGCAGCACGCCTACCCAGAAGAAGACCAACACAATGAGCAATGCGGCTATGACAGAGACAGCCAAGAGTTTCATAGAGATATCCCGTTCGGTGCGGAGGACGTTCTGCGCCACGGCTTTGCCCTTGCCGCCGAACTCCTTTTTGACCAGTCCGAACGCTCCGGCAATGACACCCCAGTTCTTGATGATACCCAGCAGACCCGCCATCGCAATGGCTCCGATGCCGATATTGCGGCCGTAATTAGTGTAAAGCAGTTGCGGGTCGAGGTCGCCCATACCGGTTGCGCCCAGCAGCGGCAGGATAACCCACCACGTGAAGAGCGAACCGCAGGCAATAATAGCCGCGTACTTGAGTCCGATGATATAGCCCAGACCCAGCACGGCGGCACTGGTATTGACCGCCATCACCGTCTTGAACTTGACAGCAATGCTCTCACCCCAAGCGGTCATGCGTGTGGAGAGGCTCTCAGTCCAGAGTCCGAAGGTGGAGACGATGAAGTCGTACAGACCGCCGACAGCCGCAGCCCATACGAGAGGCTTCGCCTGACTGCCGCCCTGCTCGCCCGACACGAGTACCTGGGTGGTAGCCGTAGCCTCGGGGAATGGGTACTCGCCGTGCTTCTCCTGGACGAAGAACTTGCGGAAGGGTATAAGGAACAGAATGCCGAGACACCCGCCTAATAATGACGACATGAAGACCTGCATGAAGTTGACCGTGATGTCAGGGTACTTCGCCTGCAGGATATACAGCGCCGGCAGGGTAAAGATTGCACCTGCGACCACCACGCCCGATGAGGCGCCTATAGACTGAATGATGACGTTTTCGCCAAGTGACTTCTTGCGGTTGAGCGCGGATGACAGTCCGACAGCAATGATGGCAATCGGTATGGCCGCCTCAAAGACCTGGCCGACCTTCAGTCCGAGATAGGCGGCGGCAGCCGAGAAGATGACCGCCATCACCACGCCAAGACTGACGCTGTAAGGGGTCACTTCGGCGAACTGCTGTTCAGGTCGCAGGATGGGTTCGTACTTCTCGCCCGGTTTGAGAGGACGGGAGGCGTTTTCGGGAAGTTGAATGTTGTCCATAACGTATTATTGTTTCTGGTTTTTGGTCTGATAGTCACGCCCGTAGGAGCGGTAGGTGTCTTTCTCTATCTCGATGTCCGGTTCGTGCAGGACGGTCTTGGACTGCAGCTGCCAGCAGAGGTACTTGATGGTCATTCCCCGGTCGAGCCACTGCTTCTCGTAGTGGGTCTGGAGCGATTTGGCTTTGTCAAGAACGGGTGAGTCGGCCGCTGAATATAAATTGTCGGTATCAGCAAGAACTGTGTAGTTGTTTTCTTGCAGCATAGCGCGTGTATAAGCATATAAGAAAGGACTGTCGGTCTTGAGATGAATGACACCTTCAGACCGCATGACTTGCTGGTAGCGCTGCATAAAGTAGGTGGAAGTCAGGCGTTTGGTGGCTTTCTTCATCTGCGGGTCTGGGAAGGTAATCCATATCTCGTCCACTTCATCGGGAGCGAAGAAATGCGGCAACAGTTCTATTTGGGTGCGCAGGAATGCGGTATTAATGAGACTGTTTTCTTCCGCCTGCTTGGCACCGTTCCACATTCGTGCGCCTTTGATGTCTATACCTATGAAGTCGCGCTGTTGGTTTTGTCGCGCTAAACCGACTGTGTAGTCACCGTGTCCGCAACCGAGTTCGAGTGTTATGGGGAAATTGTTATGGAATACTTGTTCGTTCCAATGACCGGCAATCCCAGTGACAGGTGAGCCGGTTTGAACATCGTGGAAGCCGCACTGAAAGACACGCTCGAACGTGTTCATATCCTGAAACTTTTTTTGCTTTTTTTTGCTCATTGTCAGCGGTGGTTATGGATGTTGCAATTCCAAGCCTACCTGTGTTACTCCGCGCAATTGTCCTGTACGCATACCGTGCCGGATGGAAAGAGAGTAGATGCCCGTATCGGGGAAAAGATAGTTCTGTTCATATAGCACGGGCATGGAAATGTGTCCGTTTCGTCCGTTGCCGAGCCATCTGCCACGGTCGTCCGCGAGGAAAAACTCGATTGTATCGCTTTTTGAAATTCCGTCTGGCGAGATTGAGGTAAGGAAGAACCACATATTCTGATATGGGTAGTTGTCTTGGTGACGAAGGTGCAGAAGGACATTACAGGGATGAAGAGTGTCAGCAATATGAAAAGAGAAAGTGACAGCCGAGTCCTTATCCCAAGCAATGGGAGACACGTCCTTGAACTCTGAGAAGATGACACCTTTGGTGCAACTTGCAAAGAGAATACTACTGAGGATTATTATCAGTGTTTTTGCTTTGTTCATTGTTACGCTGAGTGGTATTACCACGCTGATTTCCATTGTTGTTCCGGCGGTTATCACGTGACCGGCGGTTGTCGGTGGACGGACGGTTATCACGGTTAGGTTTTTGCTTTTTCTTTTTGTCGAAGCGCGAGAAGTCTTCCTGACCGACCACGTTCTGATAGCCGAGATCTTCCTCTTCCGGTTTGTCCTGTCCGTTGTTGCCTAATGAGTAGCCCAGTTTTTTAGCTTCCTCGTAGAGCGATATTTCGTAGTTGAGGCAACATTTGAGTTTAGCGCATTGCCCTGCAAGTTTTTGCGGGTTTGGTGAGAGTTTTTGCAGCCGTGCCGCTCCTGTGCCGACCGAAGTAAAGTTAGTCATCCACGTTGAGCAGCAGAGTTCGCGTCCGCAAGGACCTGTACCTCCTATACGTCCGGCTTCTTGTCTTGCTCCTATCTGCTTCATTTCTATACGGATACGGAATGTTTCGGCATAGACTTTGATAAGTTGCCGGAAATCCACACGTCCATCGGCAATGTAGTAGAATATTGCTTTTGTGCCATCCCCTTGAAACTCGACATCACCTATTTTCATTTCGAGTCCAAGCGACTTGGCTAATTGGCGTGCTTTGATCATTGTGTCGTGTTCACGCAGGTGTGCTTCTTTGGCTTTTGCGAGGTCTTCATCGGTGGCGAATCGCAGAACGTTACGAATCTCGTATCTGCTTGGATCGATACGGTTTTTATGCATCTGACAGAGTACGAGTCTTCCAGTGAGAACCACTTCGCCAATGTCGTATCCGGGATTGGCTTCGACAACGATGACCTTGCCTTTTTCGAGCGGCAAATGGTTGATGTTGTGGAAATAGCCCTTGCGTGTGTTTTTGAACTGGATTTCGACAACGTCTGTTTCGTTGACGTTTTCGGGCAGGTCGCTCAAATAGTCAGTAACAGGAAGCATGTGTGCAGAATTGCGGAAACAGGCTTTTGAAGAAAACTGACAAGCGTCGTTATTGAGTGTGAATCGGTCGTTCATAGGTATTTCTCCTCAAATCTTTCTCGTTTTTATTTAAGAGTTACAGGTGACGTATCTGCGTTCACTTTTTCTCTTTTATATGAATTTTATTTTTTATGAGCACAATCATTTGGAGGCAGAGGTCGAAAAATATTATTTTTGCATTTCCGTTTTGTGATATTTGTCTCTCTGCACGGTCAAGTTCGGCTATTATTTTTTCAACGTTACCGGAATGGATAAAAGCAGCAAAGTTACGGCTGAAGTCTGATTCAGGCGGCATTTGATAGTTGAGTTGCGGCGTATGGTAGTTGTAGATAAAGTTTTCGCGTATTTGTTTTTGCACGAATTGGAGGAATGCCTTTTGTTTTTCCCTTCCGATTTTTGAGTCCGCCATTTTGAGGCTCCATTGACGGAGTCTGAGCAGGGCATCATAGTCTTTGCGGTGTCCTACAAGCCAAGCCCATCGCATAAGCGAAACAAAATCATCAAAGAACGATCGGTCTTGTTCTTTGTTCTCAACGAGTTGTAAGGCTTGGTAGAAACTGCCTTGTGCGATGTGCGCAATATCGCCCGCTGTCTGCTGACTGACACCTTTTTCTGCGAGTGCTTGCGATATTTGCTGTTGCGGCAGGGGTGGCACACGAATAAGTTGCACCCGGCTAAGGATGGTTGGCAAGAGTCGCTCAGGATATTCGCTCACGAGGAAAAAGAGCGTTTTTTCGGGCGGCTCTTCGAGGAGTTTGAGCAGTTTGTTGGCACAGGCAATGTTCATCTTTTCAGGTTGCCAGATGATCATCACTTTATAGCCCGAGCTAAAGGCTTTGAGCGATAACTTGCGCAGAATTTCGCCGCTTTCTTTTTCGTAGATAACGGCTTGCTTGTTTTCTATCCCCAACTGATTGTACCAGTCGTCAAGCGAAAAGTAGCGCTTTTGAAGAACCAGTTGTCTGAAACCGTCCATAAAGCCATCGCAAGTGTCGGCTGTATCTGTTTTGACGACAGGGAAGGTGAAATGGAGGTCTGGGTGCTGGATTTTCTCGAACTGCTGACAAGTAGGGCAGATGCCACAAGAGTCTCTGTCGGTCGGATTTTGGCAGTTGAGGTATTGCGCGTAAGCGATGGCGAGTTGGAGTTTGCCCACGCCTTGCTTACCCGCAAAGAGTTGTGCGTGGGGCACACGACCTTGCTGAGCGGTGAGAATGAGTTGTCGTTTGACATCTTCCTGTCCTATGATATCGCTAAATCGCATACGATTAACAGACTATTGACAGCCGTTTTTATTCTGCGGCGCGCAAAAATACGGAAAATTTGACGGTTGGCGAAAAAAAAGTGCAAATAATTATTTTGCATTTGTTTCCGATTTGAAACAGGAATATAATATTTGCGGGAACGACATAAGGATATTATTTTTGCGGCAAAAAGTCAAGGATAATGAACAGAGAAGATTTTCCGATACTTGCGGACGATGTTTACGGCAAACGAATGGTCTATTTAGACAATGCAGCCACAACACAGAAACCCTTACAGATGCTCAACGCGATGACTGATGCATACATGCACAGGAATGCCAATATACACAGAGGTGTACATCATTTAAG
>Ga0310696_10011395_pt1 | contig 10145 bp, 18 predicted proteins | sample AusTroGonzalo_MG_4_FD_203885 | JGI IMG/M metagenome (GOLD analysis project Ga0310696, IMG submission 203885) | Bovine rumen microbial communities from tropical cattle in Woodstock, Queensland, Australia - Gonzalo_02 (v2) (version 2) | ecosystem: Host-associated > Mammals > Digestive system >... | reverse complement strand
GAAGAATATCAATCTTTAGATAATAAGAAGAAAGCGGCGCTCATCAAAAAGGTTTATGATCTCTATTATGAATATGCTAAATACAAAGTCACCGAAGTCATGCCTAATACAAAGGTAGGCAAACTTTTTGCTTTAACTAACGGCAATCTTGAACTTGCTAATTATCTTATCTATTTAAATCAACTTGGCGAAATTGTAGCGACAAAGACCAAGACCAGAAAAGAACTTGCTCTTAAATATATTAACGGCATTTATGATATGACAAAAGCCGAGAAACTATTGCTTATGTCGCTCGCTGGTTACTCTGTCGTTGAAGATAAGCAAAACCTCGTTATTAACTATTTAGTGTCACTTGGTTTAGATAGAAATACTGCGAAAGGATTTATCGCATGAAATTAAAAGAATTAGAAGCTAAATATAATGAACAAGCAAACAAGCGAAAAGAAAAGATTAGACAAGAGCCATCTAAATTTAAAAGATTTTGGAAATGGGTTTGGTATCTAATTTGCTTTCCTTGGGTGTGGTTGTTCTATAACGCAAGAGATTGGAGATCAGTTGTTTGTATTATAATCTCGTTTGCCTTATGGAGTGCAAGTGTTTGGATATTTTATTTATTATATTTCTTAACTCAAAATGCTTGGTTTTTAGGTATTGGTAGTGCTGTGTGGATTTGGTGGATTTCTCCAGTAGGCTCACCGTTTATCTTATTAGTAACGATTACAGCAATAGGAATGAAAGCACTATTTAATAAAATCAAAAGCAAAAGGTATAATTAAGAAGGTTCAGCGGACGACGGACGAAAGTTCTACTCCCGACCTTTTTTATTTGTTTTTTCACCTTTTTTTCACACACCGTCTATAATAATAAAGAAAAAGCCCGATGAATTCGGACTAATTATTTAACTGGAGCAGCTGGCGGGGGCGGACAAAAGTGGTTTAATAAGGTTTAATATAGTTTATTTTACTTCAGTTTGCGAACAGCTAAATCGTTTTGTTTTCAAATAAGTATAAATGGGTTTAATTAGGTTTAGACGGGTTTCCCCTAATTTTTCCCCCAAGAACGATAAAAAAGAGAGATTTACATCTCCCCTTTTTTTATGGTTCTTTTTACAAATCTTCCTTTCTTAAGGGGCATCAAGGGATTGATACCCCAATTGTTTAATAAGTGGTAAAAGCAGGGACGACCGCACCACTGCTGTAAGCGTAGTAGCTGCCGTAGACATTGCCGGTGTTGGTGACAAGCCACTCGCCATACGAGTAGCCGCGATAAGGCGACCTCAACCAGTGCCAGTGCGACCATTCAGGAGTTTTCTTGATATAAAACTCTAATGGTCTTCCTTCACTTGGTACGCCACACTCCATATGGCATATCTCGGTCGCACTTAATAAGAATAATTTTGCTTTGAATAATCTGTTTCTTTTTGTTGCTGGGATATAGCAAGGAACAGGAGTTACAAGAATTTGATCCTTGAGCCACTTTGGAAGTCTCTCATAGATATTTTCAAGAGTCTTGTGAACTTTCTTAGCAGTTGGATATCCATCAGTATTTCTATCGTTTGGATAGCCTAAATAGACATTGTTTTCAACAGCATCAGTGAATTGCCACGTTTTGACACTCACTCCGTTGTATTGTGTGTCGAGTAATCGAATTTTACCAAAACCCTCGACGGCAACTTCTGTGCCAATTTTGGTAATTTTTGATAAGTCAGTCATTTTAATTCCTCCTTTAATAAGTCAAATTCTTCTTGGGATAATCTACCTTTTCTCATAGTTAATGGGTGTTTATTGTATTCTTCTAAATTTTCACAGCCCATTAAGATAGTGATATTAACAAACTTCTCTTCACAAATTTCAAATGCTTTGAGTTTTTTCAGAGTTTTTTCATCAAATAACGGTTTAATTTCGCACTGTTCTAAAGTATCAACAATCATGCCCTCGCATTTAAGTTTTTCTATATCATCATCACTAATCTTTTTATCAGTAATAACAATTTTTGCTTTTGTCAGCAATTCGTGTTCTTTAAGTGCGGTTTCAATAGCGTCGTAATAACTACTTGAAATTCCTAATTTTTGTAAATTAGTTCTTAATTCAATAAATTTTTGTAATGGCGATAATTGTTTAGTCATCTACTTCCACCTCTTCTCTTCTATTCTTTACGGTGAAAATATCATACAAATTATCATTCTTGCAGTTTGGACATTTTATTTGTCTAACACCACAACCAATACATTCTACATCTTCACTCTCAAATTCAAATTTGCATCCACAATGTTCACATTCAATTTGATAAATAATTTTAACTTCTGTTTTCTTTTTTAATGGCACATTTTGTTTGCCTTGTTTAATAATGTTAATCATTTTTGTTCTCCTTATTAGCCAAATTAAACTGCCCAAAGAATGAATGAATTGCTTTCGCTAATGTGTGAATATCTTTCTTGTTTAATTTTTCCAAGTATTCTCTATAAAAACCCATTTTAAAAAAGAATTGGTAATCGTTAGTTAATCGTAATAGTAAATGGTCTTTATCGGGATAATCGTTAATAATAAAACCGATATTTGCTAAATCGTCTAACTTTGTTGTTTTTCTTAAATTATCAAATTCTTTCCACGCTTTGCTCTTGTGCTCGTATCGTGTTGGATTATTTAAGTAATCAGTAATCAGTTTTTCAAATTCTTTAATAGTAGTCATACCTTATTCCTCACTTTCTGAAGCTGTTTGATCACGCTTATAACATCTTTAAAAATTTCTTCTGTGGTCCATTTACGGTTATTATGCTCCATAAGTTTTGAGTTAATTTCTTTTAGTTCTTTATCTCCAAAATCATTAAAATAATGTCCAGAGAAGTCACCTACATGAGCATAATCCCAACCTAAATAGATCCGTCTCCACGTTCACCTAAAACGTGCCTTAAATGGCGCGCAAATGTTATTCCGCCATGAACATCAATGTCGGCATCATAATTGTCCTCAATGCCATATAATGGGTGATTCTTTGGTAATTCAACATAAGCACAAGGGTGCGTGCCATATGAAACTATGACGAAATGATATTTTTCGTATTCGCCTTCAAAAAGAATATCAATACTTTGTTTTCCTTTATATTCCATTTCTTTCATTATGCTTGCACCTCCGCTTTTTCTGCGTATCTAACTTCAGTATCTGCGTGAGCTTCATCTAAGATAGCAAGACGCTCTTGTAATTCTTCTGCACTTTTTGATGCAGATGCGTAAATTGACGATAAGAATGAGTCGGTCATTCCGTTTACAAACTTAATAAACTCCGGTTCAGTCAGTTTTTCTTTTATTTTTCTGCCAGAGTTAGTTTTATCGATGCAACCAAAAAATGTGGTCACAAAGATTTCAGCAACAGTTGAAACAGTAAGTGTGTTTCTGTCTGCTTTTATTCTGTCTAATAGTTCTATTTTTTTGTCTTCCATAATTAAGCCTCGATTTTTGAAAGTAATTCTCTTTGTTTTGTGTCGTTATTGTGATTAGCATAAGTGTTCATAAATGTTTCCGGACTATGCCCGAGAACACCTGCAGCCGCAACGATCAAATCGCCTGTGGTGGCGACTTTGCTAAGTTTTACCGCCATCATATGACGCGAACAATGTGGGTTAATTCTGCGAACACCTGCATCTTCGCAATAATGGTTTAACTTTCTTCTAAATGTATTTCTACTTATATTGAATAAGAAGTCATTTTCTTTTAAGTTGTTGTTTTCGATATAAATTCTTAACTCACCTAAAATGTAGTCAGACAACATAACAGAACGATATGAGTCGTGCGATTTTAACTTTTCAGTAAGAACGCGACCTTGACCGGCAATGTTTTTTAATTGCTGTCTAATATGAACTTTCTTATTTTTAAAGTCGATACAAGCAGGAGTAAGCGCAAGAAACTCACCAAGACGTGCCGAGCAAGACAAGAACAAAGAGAACATTAAATTGTCTTTTCGGTTCACGGCAATCGCGTTATGGAAAGCAAGTTCTTCTTCCGGAGTCCAAACAACACGTTCGGTTTGCGGTTTCTTTGTGTATTTAACTTGATATAAACAGATGTCGCAATCTTGGTAAGCGCCGGCATCTATATATTTATGGTTATAAGCGAACTTGAGCATATCTTTCATACGAGTTATGATTTTGCTCTTATGTCCGTTTGTGATGCGATTGTTCTTAATGAGTTCTTCAAACCACTTCTTAATTTTAGGCGCAATAAAGACCTCATTTATCTTCTTGCCTATAAATTCCTTAAAGTAGTTATTATATATGCCTCTATCGGTCTCTAATGTTGAAACATCGATATTTACGGCTCTCATTTTCTCATATTCGACAAATAAATTGTCAAATGTGTCGTGTTTTAAGGAGATTGAGTGTTTTTCTATGAAGGCAGATTTAACTTGTTCAAAGTCTTTTTTGGCTTCAGATGCTGTTTCATAGCCACCTTTTTTGAGGTGTTTCCATTCGCCATCGACTTTGATTTTAGTATCGATAACCCAACGATTACCGTCTTTTCTAATTACACCTTTATTTATCATAGAAAAAGGCTTCTCTTTCTTCTAAGACAGACATTTCTTCACAAGGTTCGCCTTCCTTACAATCGCCTATATTTGGGCATTCTTTGCAAGGATTGACATTTCTTCGTTTAGCACCCAACTTGCGCATCTTGTGATACTTCAACCAATCTTCAGCTTTTTTCTCAAGTTCGGTTCCTTTGAACTTAGTGACAGCGCAGATCATCTTGCATAAAGTTGCTTTTTTAGTTAAAGGACTTGCGTTTTTAAAATCCTTATAAGTTTCCTTATGCCATTTCTTCATGAATTTTTCGAGTTCTGCGACACTAAAGGTTTCGAGTGCTTTGTCTCGTTCGATAACAAATTTTTCTACCTTTTTCATTTTCATGTTATTATTATTAAAGCCAGTATTCCCTTTCAAGTTGTGAGTGAGATTGTAATTTGATGATTATTGGCGAGTGCGGTGAGGTCGTGTTCATCGCACTTTTCTTTTGCCTTACTTAATAATGTAATCAACAATAAACTTTCTTGTTTTTTCTAAGTCGTCGGTTGACATCTTTTTCATCATAGAGTTAATGCTTGCGATTATGCTCTCTGTGGTTTCGTAATCAGACGCTTCACCTACAATTTCGCGGTATGCGTAATAAGGTGTCTCAATGTAAGTTTCCTCGGTTTTTCCCGAGAATTTTGCACTAATTGTCGCTTTACGAACGAGAACTTGGCAAGTAATTTTATCTCTTAGATTATTAAATTCTTCTTGCGTGAATAACAATTTTTCTTCACCGAATTGAGGATAGACATAAATGCCAACTTCACTTCTACCAAGTAAGAAATCAACCGTAACATCGAAGAAGTTAGTGAGTCGATCAATGTGTACCTGTCTGAACGGACGCTCTTCTTTTTCTAAAAAATTTATAGTAGAGAACGCGATGCCCGTATATGTAGACAATTCTCTCATTGATAACCCAGTTAACTTTCTCAAATACCTTAGGTTATTCACTGGCTCATCTCCTTTCGCTAACATTATAATTCGAGTGTTAGCAAAATATCAACAAAAAGTTTAAAAATTTTCAAATTGGGCAAAAAAGTTGTTGACAATTATGTATTCAATTTGTAAACTAATGGCGAGGTTAAACGATATATGAACTATATTGATAGAAACAAATTGAACATTGAAATGCTTAAACGTGGTATGTCAAAAAAACAGCTTGCTAACGAACTTTGTATTTCATATCAAGGATTATATAAAAAACTTGCATATAATAATGACTTTTCCGAAACTCAGATTTGCGTTTTAAAATCTATCTTCGGAGAAGATATTTTTTCATGCTAAGTAGTGTAAGCAAAATGAATACATACACACATAGATACGAACTCGCACTTAAATCAGCGTGGTCTTACAAAGACATAATGGAATGGTGCGAAGTTTCTAAAACAACCGCGATCAAGATTAAAGATAGAGCAATATCTAAATACGGTGGCGCAGTAGAATACGGAAACCACTTAGCGAAAACTGATTCCGTTCTTCAAATGTACGGAACAACAAGAGAAAGAGAAATCGAATTATTAAGGAAGTTAAATAATGAAGAATTATCAAAAGACAACATATAAAACAAAAGCCGAATGGTTGAAAGTTAAAGAAAAGACTATCGGTGGTAGTGAAGCCGCAGCAATAGTTGGTAGGTCTAAATGGCTAACTACAAATGACATTTATAACAAAATGGTTCTCGGTAAATCTAAAACTCTTGTTGAAAACGTAAAAATGGCTGACGGAGTTGAAGCTGAACCGCATATTCGTGCTTTATTTGCTATCGATCATAAAGAGTTTAAAGTTAAAAATCCACCTAAAAAAGGTTATTGGTTATTTCAAAGAAAAGATAAACCTTACTTATCTTGCACTCCAGATGGACTAATGGAAAAGGTAGTTAGTGGTTCATTATGGGGTTTAGAAATCAAAAATATTGACCTTATTAAAAGAGAAGATAAGAGTCTATGGGAATGCGATATGCTCCCAGATCAATACTTATATCAATGTCTCCAATATATGGTTGTTTTACCGGATTTATACGGTGTCGTTTTAAATGCCCACCTTAAGTATTACAACAGGACAGAAGACGGCAGATACGAGTTCGATTTTGCACAAGATAGGTCATTTACATTATATAGGGAAGATTTCAGAAGCGCGGTTGCATATTTAGAGAAGAAAGAAACCGAGTTTTACGAAAATCACATTAAGTTAAAAAAACGACCAGCACTCGTTTTAAAGATATAAGAAAGGAGGAAAAAATCATGGCAGATATCAAGTTTGAATTAGAAGTAATTTCGGACAGAGAAAATGGGATTTTAAAAGTAAGTGATTACGAAGAAAATCTTAAAAATGCCCGGGAAATCCTTGCTCTTTACCCAATTATCGATATCGAAAACGATGAACAAAAGAAGGTTTACAAAACTGTAAGATCAACCTTCAACAAATTCGTTAAAGCGATTGACCGCAAACGTATCGATACAGTTTCAGACTATTGCATCACTTTTGAACAACAATGCAACGAAATCAAGAATTTATTCGATGATGCTCAAAAGGCAATGGGCGAAAAAATCAAAGAGTATGAAGACAAACAAAAAGTTGTGGTTGCAGACACGACAGCGACTACAAAATATACCGCAACCTTGAAGTTTACTGATGAGAAAATTATCAAAAAACTACAGGATTTCGCGATAAAAAATGGTTGTGAACTAACTATTAAGTAGAAAGGAAATCATCTAATGGAAGAAAAAAATCTCACTCCATCAACAACCACAGTTGCCGAGAGCAAGAAGATTAAGCTCGAAGTTGCGGCAGCGGTGACAAACAAAACGATTGCAGACTCATTACTCGCAAGCATTGATAACCTCGCAAAACAAGGTCAATTAGTGTTTCCAGACAAATACCCAGTCGGTAATCAAATCAAACTTATTTATTCAACTATTGCTCAAACCGGAGTACTCGCGACAGTCTCCGCAGAGTCAGTTGGGCAAGCGATTGTAGAAGCAATTTTACAAGGTCTCGAAATTGACAAAGACCAATGCTACTTCATAAAACGCGGAAATAAACTCACAATGTTCCGTTCTTACTATGGCGATTGCAAAGTCGCACGTGAGACAGGACTTGTTAAAGAAATCTTCGCCCGTCCAATTTATCAAGACGATACATACGATATGGACCCAAATGAAGAAACAGGTCTTATGGAAATTAAAAACCACAAGACAAATCTTGCTAACTTAGACAAAGAAATTGTCGGTGGTTATGCTTGGGCAGTTATGACCGATGGCACAAAGAGATATTGCATTATGACTTGGAAAGAAATTCAAGCAGCATGGGCAAAATCAAGTGATCCATCAAGAAATGTCCAAAAAGACTTCCCACAAGAAATGTGTAAGAGAACAACTATTCGTAGATTAGTTAAGATGCTCTTCAATACAGCTTCATCTAATCTTAGCGATAAAGCTAACTCTATCATTGCTTCTTATAACAGAACAACCGCAGAAGAATACGACAACGAAGAACCAAAGAAAGAAACCAAATCTTCGGTTAAAAACGTTGTCTGTGATGAAAACGGTGTGCCTGTAGAAGAATAAGTGGTCGAACAGTAATAAGTGACGTACAACAAAAATTTCTTCATTTTATCTCCTTATCAAAATGACAATTTCGCTTATTACTGAATCTCATAAAGGTTTGCCGGCTTTCCGTTAAAAACCGGTCTTAAGAAAGGAAATACTATATGCCAAGTGAAAACGACAGCAAAAGATTTTATTGGTTGAAGTTAGAAAAAGACTTCTTCAAACGACACGACATTCGAGTTGTCGAAACTATGCCAAACGGCAAAGATTACATACTGTTTTATCTAAAACTCTTATGCGAATCTACTTCTCACGATGGTTATCTTAGATTTAGTGAAGCGATACCTTATAGCGAAGATATGCTCGCCACAATTACAAACACGAACGTAGATGTGGTTAGAAGTGCTATCAAAATCTTCACCGAACTGAAAATGATGCAAGTGCTCGATGATGGGACATTATTCCTTGAACAAGTGCAAAAAATGATAGGTTCAGTTACCGGTCAAACTCTAAGAAAATCTAACAAAAAATTATTGAGTGGTAATTCGGTGGTAAATCCTACCACAGAGATAGATATAGAGAAAGATATAGATATAGAGATAGATAAAAAGATAAATAGAGATAGGTTTAATAGTAAAGATTTATCTACTACCCCTACCGCGCAGGAGAACGATGATGACGAATTATTTTAATGATTTAAGAGCCAAAGGTATCGAAGTCAGACAAAACGATACTATTTGGATTGATATCTTCTGTGGGTATGTGCTTAAAAAGAAACTTATCACTCCCGACCAACTAAATAAAGCATTACATAAAACTGTAGATGTATTAAAGAAAGGTCAATCAACCGCTGACGCTATTGACCTATTAAGAAAGTTTGATATCGATTACACACCAATCGACAAACAATACGAAATCTCACTCACACAATGGAAGGAATTACTATGCTCACTACACGACAATGGCGATTAAAGGACTTTTTAGAAAGAAACCATATTGATGGCAAGTACTGGAGTATCGAAGAAATCGTTGAGAACGTTCGATACAGAGATGGTAGCAAATGTTACGAGCTTAACACAAACCCACGTTCACACGATAAATGCGTGGCGCTCGGCTCAGATGTAAAAGCGATCAACTGGGACATACAAGAAGGTCAGAAAATTATTATAAAAGACAAAAAGGGCGGTATTAAGCTCGCTGAAAATGAAGCAGAGTTTAATGCTTGGAGGACCGCTGAACTTGAGAAAGTTGAAAGTAAATATCAATACCTCAATAACCTCAAGTGGAAAGCAAAACGTGATGGTACTATGCCGATTATCAACCAAGCAATGAATGTGGTTGATACGACAAAGGACCTCAAAGAAGTTAATTGCTATACCGATAAAAAGTTCTTCAAACGAGCATTTGTAAATCTACACGAAAAACAAGTGTTCATTGTGAATATGGTGAAGTATCACTATGACGACATTAAACGAGAAGTGCAAATTGATAGAGGAATAGAAGATGAAAAACTTCTAATTAGCGATATTGATGAATGCATCTCGTTAGAAGCGTTGGAGAGACCGTTCTATGAGAGTTATCAAAGAATTGAAGTGTAAGCCAATGCCAGAGAATAAGTGTAAAACTTGCACCGAAAGATACGTGGGTTGCCATTCAAACTGCGAATCTTACAAAAAGTTTAGAAAGGAATTAGATGAGATGAATGAGACAGTTAGGAAAAACTCTTCGTTCGCCTCACTAATATAAAAACTATGCTAACAGAAAAAGAAATTGAAGAACGATTATACGAACAAATGTGCGCGGGTTGCGAAAGAGAGCATTACTGCCACAACGCATGTGAAACGTGCGATGAATACGCCGATGAATATTGGCGACTTATGGAAGAAGGTGATCAAAAGTGAAAAGATTTACGAACATATTGTTTAAAACAATTCAAACAGTAGTTGTGTTTCCGTTTACGTTGATTTTAGGACTTGCTCTTGGAATTGGCGCTGCAGTTCTTGCGATTATTGGTTTACCAGTATATCTAACAGGCAT
>Ga0310696_10011394_pt1 | contig 10146 bp, 7 predicted proteins | sample AusTroGonzalo_MG_4_FD_203885 | JGI IMG/M metagenome (GOLD analysis project Ga0310696, IMG submission 203885) | Bovine rumen microbial communities from tropical cattle in Woodstock, Queensland, Australia - Gonzalo_02 (v2) (version 2) | ecosystem: Host-associated > Mammals > Digestive system >... | reverse complement strand
TTTTTGTGGCAATCAGGGCGCATTATTTGATATTGACGTTAATATATTGTTCGATATTGATTGCTCCGGTATTAAAGGAGATACTTGCCGGTGAAAAAAACAAGGTTGCCGTTTATGTTGTGGCATATTTTTTATTTTATTTGTTGTTTAATTTTACGAATTTATATTTTTGGAATAATCGGGATTTATTTAATCTTCAAAAGATTGTATCGGATGCCGAGGTTGATAATACGGTAAACATGGATAATACTTATAAATTTGTGTGGAACAAACATATTTCCTACTACGAAATGTGCAATACATTGCATAAAGTAGATGATTATTTATTCCATACTATGCCCGAATATGACGTAAATAAACAAATTGCGTTATATAAACCCAAATATCTGGAATACAATACGAAATTGGCGCAAAAGCATCATAAATATAAAATTAAAAATCAAAGATTTGAAGTGTCGCCGGATACACTGCTTAATTATCAACAAATATATCCGCATCTTTGGCAGAGAAAAGATACTTTATCTCAATAAACCTTGTCAAATATTTCGTTTTCATATTTATAGACAGCATAACTTTCGCTTACTTTCGGAGCGCCGTTATGGAACATTTTGTTACCAAATTCGGTTTTAATCGTTTTATTGTTAAGAGCGGCCGAAAGTTTATTATAGTCAAAAGATTTTGCGTTGTTAACCAATTCTTTCCATAAATTTACGGCAGCATATCCGTAAAGAGAAAGTCCTTCGGTATCAAGTCCGCTCAAACGCAGTTTAACTAAGGTTTCGGTAAATTCCGGATTATCATCTTTGCCACGTAATTCCATGAAATAAGTACCTTCGGCCCACCTGTCCAAATAACGTATATATTCATCGGTGGCGCGATATTTATTGGTAAATATAATAAAATCTTCGTTTTCTTCCCTAATTGCTCGAGCCATTTTGCGGATATTTTTGGCGGTACCGAGCAAAAAAGCAATTTGATTTTTCTCATCAATAACTTTTTCAGCCAAATCGTCATAGTCTTTATCAGTCATTTGATAGGTATAGTGCTTAATAACAATGGATTTACCGTGGCGAGCAAATTCCTTTATTATTGCCTCGGCTTCCTGCATGCTGTCTTCATCGGTGGTACTGTTGATAACCGCGACATTCATTCCGGCAAAATTGGCATTATAAAATTTGAAGAAATCAACGGCTTGTTGGCTGGTATAACCCAACATTTTAACCAATCCTCTTTTAATGGTTTCAGCTTGCGAATAGTTGACGGTAGTCGGTATAATTTGAAAAATTTTAGCATTGGCAAAAACATCGGCGACGGTGCCGAAAGAATTGGCACAATACGGACCGATGACTAAATTTAAGGGATTTTCTTTAGATACTGCCAACATTTGTGCAGTCGATATAGCCATGGCATCATTACATTCGTCATCAACCAAGAGCAGTTTTATTTTTTTACCGCGTAAACCGCCAGAGGAGTTAATTTCATCAACTGCTTTTTTAACTCCCTTAGTCAACTCGTTTCCCTGTTGCAAATAATCACCGGCTTTCGGTGCTATTAAAGCGATGGTTACGCGAGCTTCCACGGCTTGCGCAAATAAGAAAACGGTGAATACAACAATATATTTTATAAAACGCTTCATGTATCTCGACTTTAATTAACTTTTTGTTAATATATCAAGAAAAATTTTATTTGCAATAATTATTAAAAGGTTGCCAACCTGTACATATTGGTGTTATATATATCTGAAATTCGGGAGATAATATGTCAGAAAGCAAATATATAGAAATCAAAGGCGCACGCCAACATAATCTGAAGAATATAAATGTTAATATTCCCAAAAATAAGCTTACGGTGATTACCGGTTTGTCCGGTTCGGGAAAATCATCACTGGCATTTGATACGATATATGCGGAGGGGCAACGCCGTTATGTGGAGAGTTTATCGGCATATGCCAGACAGTTTTTGGATTTGATGAGTAAACCTGATGTTGATTCGATAGAGGGGCTTTCGCCGGCAGTTTCCATTGAACAAAAAACAGTGTCACACAATCCGCGTTCTACGGTTGGCACAATTACCGAAATTTATGATTATATGCGTCTTTTGTGGGCACGCGCCGGAACGCCGTATTCTCCGGTAACCGGATTGCCGATTGAAGCCCAATCGGTTTCGCAAATGGTTGATAGGATTTTGGCCTATCCGCAAGGGGCAAAAATTATATTATTGGCTCCGACTGCTCGCGGTAAAAAGGGCGAGTTTAAAAAAGAATTTGCCGAATTGCAGAAAAAAGGTTTTCAGCGTCTCAATATAGACGGCGAAATATACAATATAGAGGAACTGCCCGATTTAAACAAAAATATAAAACACAATATAGAAGTTGTTATTGACCGCTTGGTAATTAAAGAAGGTATTGCCACACGTTTGGCGCAATCGGTGGAAACCGCTCTTAAATTGAGCGACGGAATTTTATACGTGGAAAATATTACCGATAAATCACGAGAAACATTTTCCTCAAAATTTGCCTGTCCGGTATCAGGTTTCACTATTGAAGAAATAGAACCGCGTTTATTTTCATTCAATAATCCGCAAGGAGCGTGTCCGCATTGCGGCGGTTTAGGAGCCAGTTTATATATGGATCCGGAATTGGTAGTACCTAACGAAAATTTAAGTTTGGCAGACGGAGCGATTGCCCCGTGGTCGGTCAGCAGTCATTCGATTTTTTATCGCCAAATGCTTAATTCGTTGTGCGATTATTTGGAAATATCCAACAAGACACCGTGGAAAGATTTACCGGCCTATGCCCAAGAAACGATTTTATACGGTTCCGGTAATCGTTGCGTACCGATGGTGTTTTCCAAATGGGTAAGTGATAAGCCGTTTGAAGGTGTTATTCCTAATATGGAACGTCGCTTTATGGAAACGGATTCGGCGATGATTCGGGAAGAGTTTTCGCATTATCAGTCGTCGGCTCCGTGTGAAAGTTGCGGCGGAAAGCGCTTAAAACCGGAAGCTTTGGCGGTTAAAATTTGCGGTTTGGACATCATAGATGCTTCCGAAATGTCTGTTAAAAAAGCGCTTAAGTGGTTTGAAGGAGTTGAAGAACAATTAATTCCGCAAAAAAGAGAAATTGCTCGTAAAATAGTCAAAGAAATTCATGAGCGTTTGAGTTTCTTGAATAATGTTGGTTTGGATTATTTAACTTTGTCACGTCAATCGGGTACGCTTTCCGGAGGTGAAGCGCAACGGATTCGTTTGGCTTCGCAAATCGGCACCGGTTTGACAGGGGTGATGTATGTATTGGACGAGCCATCCATCGGCTTGCATCAGAGAGATAATGACAAGCTTTTGGACAGCTTAACCAGATTGCGCGATATAGGTAATACGGTTATCGTAGTGGAACATGATGAAGATGCGATGCGTACCGCCGATTATTTGATAGATATGGGACCATTGGCCGGCAGTAAAGGCGGAGAAGTAACCGCCTGCGGTACGTTCGACGAAGTGATAAAAAATCCGCACAGTCTGACGGCGCAGTATTTAACCGGCAAAAAATACATCCCTCTGCCGGTGAAACGTCGCAAGGGAAACGGTAAGTTTTTAGAGCTTAAAGGTGCGCGCACCAATAATTTGAAAAATGTTGACTTGAAGATTCCGCTCGGAACATTAACTTGTGTTACCGGTATATCCGGAAGCGGTAAGTCTTCGCTGATATTGGAAACATTATTTAAGGCGGTGGATAAAGAACTCAACGGAAGCCGGATTCCTTCCGGCCCGTATGATAAACTCATCGGTTTGCAAAACATTGATAAGGTTATTGATATCGACCAATCACCGATAGGCAGAACTCCGCGTTCTAATCCGGCAACTTATACAGGCGTATTTACCAATATACGAGATTGGTTTGCCGAACTGCCGGAAGCCAAAGCCAGAGGCTATACATCGGGATATTTTTCATTTAACGTACCGGGCGGACGTTGCGAGGCCTGTAAAGGCGACGGAGTAATGAAAATCGAAATGAACTTCTTGCCGGATGTATATGTTTCGTGCGATGCCTGTCACGGTACGCGTTACAATCGCGAAACTCTCGAAGTAAAGTATCACGATAAATCAATAGCCGATGTTTTGGATATGACAATTGATGATGCGTATGTGTTTTTTGAAAATATTCCGTCGATTAAACGCCGTTTGGACTTATTGCGTCGCGTCGGATTGGGGTATGTTAAACTCGGTCAGCCGGCTCCTACTTTATCGGGCGGCGAAGCACAACGTATTAAACTTTCCAAAGAACTGAGCAAGAAGGCTACGGGTAAAACATTGTATATTTTGGATGAGCCGACCACCGGATTGCATTTTGAAGATATAAAACATCTGCTTGATGTGTTGGAAATGCTGGTGGAGCAGGGAAATACGGTGGTAGTAATCGAACATAATTTGGATGTAATAAAGACTGCCGATTATATCGTAGATGTCGGACCTGAGGGTGGTGACGGTGGTGGCGAAATCGTGGCAACCGGTACTCCGGAAGAAGTGGCCAAAAATAAAAAGAGCTTTACCGGAAAGTATTTGAAGGGAAAACTGGGATGAAAAAACATGTTATCGTAGTTCGCCACGGAGAAACCGATTATAATGTGCAGGGTATATGTCAGGGGCAATTGCTGAATGTCGGACTTAATGAAAACGGACGTAAGCAGGCAGAACTGTTGGCGAGTTCGCTAAAAGATAAAAAAATAGGTGCCATATACAGCAGTCCGTTGAAAAGAGCAACAGAAACGGCAGAAATTATTGCTGCCGGATTGAATTTGCCGGTAATGGAACATTCGGGATTGATAGAAGGAAATTTCGGAGTTGCCGAGGGCAAAAATATGTCAGAAGTCAAAACATGGCCTATATATCCGTTTTGGGTAAGCAGTAATCCTAAAGATGAAAATGCCCATTATGAAAACGGCGAAAGTAAAAAGCAGATTCGCGAACGCATTGCCGAAACCGTGTCGGAAATATGCGTCACGGAAAACGCAGAAAATATTTTATTGGTTACTCACAGCGCGGTGGCAAGGATTTTAAGTTGGGTTGTCGGTAATTTTGTGCAAGGAATGCCGAACGGTACGGTTTTTGAATTTGTTTATGAAGATGGTAAATTAAGCGCTACGGAAGATAAAATATTGTTACTTTCGTGCTGTGCTCCCTGTTCGTGTGCGGTTATTAAAACCATGGCGGAAGACAAAAAGAATTTTGCGGTGGTGTTTTATAATCCCAATATTCGCCCGCTTGCCGAGTATGAAAAACGACGCAACGAAAATAAAAGACTTTGCGAAAAATACGGTGTGGACTTTATTGAATTGGAATATGATAACGAACGCTGGTGTGAATTGACTAAAGGTCTTGAAAACGAGCCGGAACGCGGTAAACGTTGCTCAATTTGTTTTTATATGCGCCTCAAAAGAGTTATGGAATATGCCAAAGAAAACGGATTTATGGCGGTTGCTTCGGTACTCGGAGTATCGCGCTACAAAAATTTGGAGCAGGTAAACGAGGCAGCCTATAAAGCAGCTAAAGATACCGGCTTTATCTATACCGAAATTGAGGGACGTAAGAACGGTATGCAGGAATTGCGTGCTCAATTAATAAAAGATTTGAATTTATACAACCAAAATTATTGCGGTTGTAAGCCGCGTAACTAGATAAGGAGAAAAACTATGCAGAAAATAATTCCGAACAAATTGCAAAAGGGCGATAAAATAATGATTGTAGCTCCTTCCAGCGGTTTAAAACTCATCAGGGAAGATTGTCGTCAGCTTGCCAAGGAACGTTTTAATAAAATGGGTTTGGAGCTTGTTTTCGCCGATAATACCACCGATGACAAATGGAATAAATTGGGCACCGGTTCAAATGAAGAACGTGCCGCCGATATTATGCAGGCATTTAAGGATAAATCGGTAAAAGCCATTTTTACGGTTTTGGGCGGTTTCAACAGCAATCAGATATTGGCGTATTTGGATTATGAAGTTATTCGTCAAAATCCGAAAATTATCTGCGGTTTTTCCGATATTACGGCAATTTTGGATGCCATTACCGCCAAAACCGGATTGGAAACCTATTACGGGCCGCATTACAGTTCAATCGGAATGAAAAAAGGTTGTGAATATACATTGGAATATTTAGAGCAGATGTTGTTCTCCGATGCCGAAGTTGAAATAAAAGCATCTTCGGAATGGAGCGATGACCCGTGGTATATTGACCAGGAAAAACGCGAATTTATCAAAAACGAGGGATTCTGGAATATTCATGACGGCAGTGCCGAAGGTACGATTGTCGGCGGTAATTTATGTACGTATAATTTGCTTTTGGGCACCGAATATCAGCCTAAATTTGCAGCCGATACGATTTTAATGATTGAAGATGATGCCGAAAGCATTCCGGCGGTGTTTGACCGTAATTTGCAATCATTATGTCATCAACCTGATTTCAAAAACGTTAAGGGTTTGGTAATCGGACGTTTTCAAAAGGGTTCGAAAATGAACAGAGAAATGTTGGAGTTTATCATTAACAACAAAGAGGAATTGAAAAATATTCCGGTGCTGGCTAATGTCGATTACGGACATTCCACCCCGATTATTACTATTCCGCTCGGAGGTCATGCCAAAATGCAAAACGGTAGATTGTTTATCAAAAAATAGATTTCATGAAAAAGGGGGATATCAAATCCCCCTTGATTTTTATCCGAATAAAGTTTCTTTCAATCTTTGCAAGGTCTTTTGCGCAATCGGACGAGCTTTGGCCGCTCCGTTCTCCAGAAAACCCTTAACTTCATCATAGTGAGCCATGTAATAATCGTATACTTCTTTAGCTTCCTTGGTTTCGGCTAAAATGGCATCCAGCAACATTGCTTTGATGTGACCGTATCCCAGTTTACCGTTGCGTAAACCGTCGGCCATTTCGGCAACTTTATCGGCGGGAGCAAAGCATTTGTATATCTGATATACGATTACATCATCCGGATTTTTCGGTTCCTCTATCGGTTTGGAATCCGTAACGGTGGAATATACGGCTTTTTTAACGATTTTTTCGTCTTCAAACAAAGGAATTACATTGTTGTATGATTTACTCATTTTTCGACCATCGATTCCCGGTAAAACGGCTACATTATCCGCAGTTACATAGGTGGGCAATTTCAAGAGTTCTTTATCATAATAAGCATTTACGGCGCCGGCAATATCACGGGCAATTTCCACATGTTGAATTTGGTCTTTGCCTACCGGTACAATATCGGTGTCCATGGCTAAAATATCTGCGGCCATAAGCGTAGGGTAGGTGTAAAGTCCCATATTGACGCCGTCATCGGCCGGTTTGTTTTCGGCCAAATTACGTTCGACACATGCTTTATACGCGTGTGATTTATTCATGAAACCTTTAGGCGTGAAAGCGTATAAAATGGTAGTTATTTCGTGAATTTCCGGAATATCCGATTGGCAGTAGAAATAGTCGGTATCCGGTTTTAAGCCGGCAGCCAGATAAATACAGGCAATATCCCTAATTTCTTTTTGTAAAAGTTCAGGATTTTTCATAAAATTGATGGCATGATAATCGGCAATAAAAAGATTAAATCTTTCGGCTTTATGCCCCATAGCCACGGCCGGCTTTATGGCTCCGAAATAATTACCGATATGCGGCTTTCCGGTCGGTTTGACACCGGTCAATATACACTTTCCCGTAAACATAATATCCTCTCTTATCTTGGATTTTTGCTAAAGTTATACCGATAAGCGGTAAAAATCAATCAAAAATGTAAAATTTATATTGTAATCTTTATAAATCAACGTATAATCTAGCGCAGGTTTAATTTTTTGAAGGCAAAAAACTTATGTTAGATATTAAATTTATCGCCGATAATACGGATTGGGTTAAAGCGAGCTTGGCCAGAAAAGGCTTTCCGGCCGAGAAAGTAGATGAGTTGTTGAATACATATTATGAGATGAATAAGTTGAAAACATCATCGCAGGCATTGGCAGAAGAGAAAAATAAACTGAGTAATTCGATAAAATCAGCCTCTGCCGAAGAACGCCCGGCAATTATAGCCAAGAGTAAGGCAATCGGAGAAGAATTTAAGAACCAACAGGATAAATTGACGCAAATTGAAGCCGAATTTAATGATATGATGCTCAGAATGCCGAACTATCCGAGCCAAGAAAGCCCGGACGGTCCGGATGACAGTGCCAATGTTGTTCGCCGTAAAGTCGGCGAGATTCCGCATTTTGATTTTGAGCTGAAAGATCATGTGGAATTGATGGAATTTAATGACTGGAGCGAAATGGAACGTATTGCTAAAGTTTCAGGTTCTCGTACCTATGCCATCAAAAATGACTTGGCTAAACTCGAACTGGCAATTCATATGTTGGTTATGGACAAGTTGAGAGAACATGGTTTTACTTTGATTACGGTACCGGCGATTTCTAAAGAGAAGCCGCTTTATAATCAGGGATATCTGCCGTTTGCCAAAGATGAGATATATTATATGCCGGCTGATGATTTATATTTATCCGGTACGGCCGAGTTGATACTTAACTCTCTCAGAGCCGATGAATTGTTAACCGAAGCCGATTTGCCGGTTTTGTATGCAGGATTTTCTCCGTGTTTTCGTCGTGAAGCAGGAGCCGCCGGAAAAGATACCCGCGGTTTGGTCAGAGTTCATCAATTTTTCAAGACCGAACAATTCGTTATTTGTAAAAACGACATTGCCGAGAGCGAAAAATGGCATCAAACTTTGCTGAAAATATCGGAAGAAGTTTTACAAGATTTGGAATTGCCGTATCAGGTATTGGAAGTATGTACCGGGGATATGGGCGCTCCTAAATATCGTCAATACGATTTGGAAGCTTGGGTTCCGTCGCAGAATTGTTATCGCGAAACACACTCTTGCTCCAATATTACGGAATGGCAGGCCAGACGTACAAATTTACGTTATCGTGCCAATGACGGTAAAGTTAAGTTTTGCCATACATTGAATAATACCGGTATTGCAACTCCGCGTGCTTTGGTGCCGTTTATCGAAAATCATCAACAGGCCGACGGAACGGTAAGAATTCCGGAAAAACTTCAACCATATATGGGCGGAAAGAAATTTATAGGTAAGAATGCAAAATAAGGTTGCACAGATTTTTGAATTTATGAAGATTTTGGATAAGGTATGCTTGGTAAAACGAGCAACCTTGCTTTCGGACGGTACGCCGGAAACCGATTCTTCACATAGTTTCAAACTGGCATTCTGGGCTATGTTGGTATATCCGTATTTGAAACATTCATATAATTATACCCGTTTGTTGGAATTAGCCTTGGTTCATGATATTGTCGAAGCCGAAACCGGTGACTGCCCGAAATCGGTGCAGTATGCACACCCGGAAATGAAGCAGATTAAAAAGGAGCAGGAACTGGCAGCCATTCAAAAATACAGCAGTATGTTGCCGGAGGAAATCGGCGCTCGTATTTTTGAACTTTATCAGGAATATGAAGATAAACAAACACCCGAAGCGCGCTTAGTTACGGCCTTAGATAAAATAGATGCCAATTTACAGGCTAATTTTTATCACGGCGGCGATGTGCGCTATTGGTTGGATTGCGAGGACGGAGAACAATATCGTCGCATAAACACCGAAAAGAAAAAGGTAGTGGCGGTTTTAGATGAAGATTTTATTGAAGAATTGGAAAAAGGCACAATAGCAATTTCCGAAGAAAACATGCGGCGGTGGCCGGATAGGTTTTAATATTTTTACCGGAGGTTTGAGGAGTGCTTATAAGAACCAAACGCGTACTGAAAGAATGGCTGACCCGTATCGGTGTGATTGCGCTGATTGCACTGCTTTGTATTATGAATATTCACAGACTTAACAATAATATCTATTCAAATTACGAAAAAGCTACTGAATACGGACGCATAAGCGAGGAAAGAGAAATCATAGAGCCGACGATAACCGCGGTTTTTTATCGGGGAAAAGAAAATAAAAAGAAAGGTATTTCGACCTACTTGAATCATTTTGATAATTATAAAGAAAAAGATGTAAAAATCATAATTATACCTCCGAAAACAACAGCAGAAAGTTTTTCGATTATAGAGCGTCTGTATAATAAAATGATACGGGTCAGCCATTCTTTCAGTACGCG
>Ga0310696_10011393_pt1 | contig 10147 bp, 11 predicted proteins | sample AusTroGonzalo_MG_4_FD_203885 | JGI IMG/M metagenome (GOLD analysis project Ga0310696, IMG submission 203885) | Bovine rumen microbial communities from tropical cattle in Woodstock, Queensland, Australia - Gonzalo_02 (v2) (version 2) | ecosystem: Host-associated > Mammals > Digestive system >... | reverse complement strand
CACCTGGGCGAGAGCCAGAAACTCTACCGCGACGGCTACATCAAGCTCGGCGCGGCCCTGGTCAACGTCTCGCTGCCCGACGAGCAGGGACGCGTCAGTCTCGGTACCTCGGTGGACTGCTCCGTCGCGGCCATCGAGACCGCCGACCTCGTGATCGGCGTGGTCAATCCCAACGTCCCGTTCGCCTATGGCGACCTGATCCCGCTGGAGAAGTTCGACTACCTCGTGCAGGACGACGCGCCGCTCGTGACGGCCGCCTTCGCCGAGCCCACCCCGACCGAGGTGCTCATCGGCAAGAACTGCGCGGCCCTCGTCGAGGACGGCGACTGCATCCAGATGGGCATCGGTGCCCTGCCGAACGCCCTCGCGGCGCAGCTCGGCGGGCACAAGCACCTGGGCCTGCACACGGAGATGTTCGCCGACGGCCTGCTCCGACTGATCCAGGCGGGCGTGATCGACGGCGTCAACAAGAAGATCGACACGGGCAAGGTGGTGGCTTCCTTCCTGCTCGGTTCACAGGACGTCTATTCCTTCATCGACCACAATCCCGACGTGTTGATGCGCGACATCAAGTACGTCAACGACCCGTATATGATCCGCCAGAATCCCGGGATGAAGGCCATCAACTCCGCCGTGGAGGTGGACCTGACCGGCCAGATCAGCGCGGACTCCATCGGCACGCGCATCTTCAGCGGCACCGGCGGCCAGCTCGACTTCGTCCGGGGCGCCACGATGTCCGAGGGCGGCAAGAGCATCACCGCCTTCGCCTCCCGCACGCTGAAGGGCAAGAACAAGATCGTCGCGGAGCTCAATGCGGGCGCCGGGGTGGTCACGCCTCGCGCGGACGCGCACTGGATCGTGACCGAGTACGGCGCCGTGGACCTCTACGGCAAGAGCCTGCAGGAGCGCGCCAAGCTGCTGATCGGCATCGCGCACCCGGACGACCGGGAAATGCTCGACCGCCAGGCGTTCGAGCGTTTCGGGCCGCATTGGCACAATTTCTCTATCTAGCTAGATCAGGCCGGCTTTCCGGCCGAAGTCGATGATGAGCTCGGCGCAGCCCTCGATACCCAGCAGGGACGAATCGAGGCAGAGGTCGTAGTTGGACGCCACGCCCCAGTTTCCGAAGGTGAAGAAGTTGTAGTATTCGCTGCGCGCCTTCTCTTTCCGGGTGATGAATTTTTCGGCCTCTTCGGCCGACATTCCCGTCCGTTCGCACACCCGCTTCACGCGCTCCTCCATCGGCGCGCAGATGAAGACGTCCAGGCAGTCCATGTCGCGCAGGACGTAGTCCGAGGCGCGTCCCACGAAGATGGCGTCGCCCTTCTGGGCGATGTCGCGGATCGCCTGGCTCTGCAGCCGGAACAGCTCCGCGCCGTCGATGGCCGAGGGCGCATAGGAACTCGCGCGGTTGAGACCGAACAGGGCGCCGAAGCGCCACAGGTGCCGCTTCTCGTCGCTCTTCTTGAAGATGGCCGGGCTGAAACCGCTCTCCTCCGCCGCTTTCTGCAACAGCTCGTTGTCGTACACCGGGATGCCCAGGCGCTCGCCGAGGACGGCGGCCACGCCCCGGCCGCCCGCACCGAACTGGCGGCCGATGTTGATGATGATGTGCTTGTCCATAACGCGTCAGGATTGGATGGAACTGCCGAGGATATCAGGATTCTCGCCGTCCTTGAGGCGGTCGAACTTGCGGAACAGCCGCACGATCAGGATGGCGGAGATGATGACATTGAGCGTATCGGAGATCGGGAAACTGACCCAGACCCCCGTCTCCTGCAGCCAGAGCGGCAGGGTGTAGATCAGCGGCAGCAGGAAAAGCAGCTGACGCGACAGGGACAGGAAGATGGATTTGCGCACCATTCCCAGACACTGGAAGAAATTGCCCGTGACCATTCCGAAGCCGACCAGCGCGAAGCCGCAGTTCATGATCCGCAGGCCGCGGGACGCAAAGTCGATCAGTTCCGGATCGTTGGTGAACAGGCTCACCGCCGAACGCGGGATCAGCTCCGACACCAGGAAACAGAGCGTGGTGACGAGCACTTCCCACCGGGCGGTCAGGAAGAAGACTTCCCGGACACGGGTATATTGACGGGCGCCGTAGTTGTAGCCGGCAATCGGCTGCAGACCCTGGCTGAAACCCATATTGATCATTACGAAGAACATCGTCAGGCGGTTGACGATGCCGTAGGCGCCGATCGCGAGGTCGCCGCTGTATTTGCCCAGCTGCTGGTTGATGAACAGCGCCACCATCGAGGCGGCGGCGTTCATCATGAACGGGCCTACGCCGATGGCGAGCGACTGCTTCGCCACGTGCCAGTCCAGCTGGAAGAGCGGCTTGCTGAAATGCAGCAGGCGCGACTTGTCGGAGAAGAAGCGGAGCGTGTAGAAGAGCGCCAGCAACTGGCAGAGGACGGTCGCGATGGCCGCGCCGCGGATGCCCATCCCGAGGACGAAGATGAAGACCGGGTCGAGGATGGCGTTGCTGATGACCGTGAACAGGGTCAGGCCCATCGCCACGCGGGGGTGCCCCGAAGCCCGGATCAGGCCGTTGAAGCCGAAATACAGGTGCGTGAAGGCGTTGCCCGCCAGAATGATGGACATATAGTCACGCGCGAAAGGGAGCGTGACGTCGCTCGCGCCGAAGAAGCGCAGGATCGGGTCCAGGAAGGAAAGGGTGACGACCGAGAAGACGAGTCCGATGAGCACGTTGAGCGTGAGCACGTTGGAAAGCACCTTCTGCGCCGCCTGGTAGTTGCGCTGGCCCAGCAGGACCGAGATGAGCGTCATCGCGCCCACGCCGACCAGCGTGCCCATCGCGATGGACAGGTTCATCAGCGGGAAAGTCACCGCGAGTCCGGTGATCGCGGAAGCGCCCACGCCGGGAATATGGCCGATGTAGATGCTGTCGACTATATTGTAAAACGCAGCCGCCACCTGGGCGATGATGCCCGGGATGGCGTACTGCCTCAGAAGCGTGCTGACCTTGCGGGTTCCAAGCTCGGTCGGTGCTGCACTTGTCGCCGCCATTTCGCGCTAGGGTTTATCCACGACCTCGAAATCAAAGCGGAGCGGCGAGTAAGCCGGGATGGCGTCGCCGGTGCTGCGGGTACCGTATCCCCACTTCGAATAGAAGATGACTGCGCCCTTCTCGTGAGGATGCATCTGGTCGAGACCGAAACTGAAGCCGCCGACGACCGAAGAGGCGGTCGTGCTGCCAGCCGAGGTCATCGTGATGTCGGAGTGGCTGCCTTCGGAGCCGTACCACTTGATCGTGACCGGCCCGTAGGTGCGGGACGCGGAGTAGATGCCGTAGTATTTGGCCGTGTCCGCGATGCTGGTGTCGAAGACCACGCCGTCGAGGCGACGGCCGATATAGTTGACGTAGATTGTCGTGTCGTTCTTGAATTTCTCCTCGCTGGACGGAGCGCCCGTGCGCTTGTAGTAAACGCCGCGCGCCAGGGTGTCCAGGACCGTCGTGCCGGGGAAGTTCCGCGCGACATAGCGGTCCACCGAGTCGGTCTCCCACTTCACGATGTCGGGGATGACTTCCTCCAGGGTGATCGAATAGATGTTGGGGCTGCCTCCGGTGACATTGTCGAGATATTCCTGGGCCGTATCATAGAGGATCGCCTGGCCGGTCTGGCTGTCGGCGCCCATCAGCCAACCCGGGAGGACGACCTTCTTCGCGCCGCCGCAGCGGAGCGCGGCGACCGATTCTTCCAGGCCGGCGACCAGGGAATGGTTGGCGCGGCTCCAGATGACCGGGCCATAGTAACCGTCGACCGTATGGGTGCCCAGCTGCCGGGAAAGCTGCTCGTCGGTCGTGAGGGACACGGCGCCGGACAGGCTGCTGATGGTGCAGCGGACCCGAACGTAGGGATTGTCCTCATAGGAGCCGGCCGCTTCGCCCGTACCGGGCGTCTCCTCGATGATGTAGGCGCCGAGCGGCGTCTGCTTCGCATCGGGATGGTTCAGCAGCATCCAGGATTCGAGATAACGCTTGGCGGCATCGTTCTTCCCGGTTTTCGGGTCTTTGGCACAGGCGCTGAGGAGCAAGGCCGCGAGGCCCAGATATAGAATCGTTTTCTTCATATTACTCACTTTGGGACGGCGCTTGGTCTCGCATAAATCGTGCCGTCACGGTTGCTATGTATCCGCCCGCCGCTTCAGGGGCGGGGATGTCTTGCGGGAAATAGAGTTTGCCGCCGGCCGCGCAGGTGTGGCCGCCGCCGTGGAAGGCCTCTGCGGCCAGTCTGTTGGCGGATACGCCGGCCTTGGAGCGGATCGACACGCGGAAGTGCCCCTCGTCCTCCTTGAGGAAGAGGCTCATCCGCACCCCGGCGATGCCGAGCGGGAGGTTGACGAAGCCTTCCGTCTCCCCGTCCCGGATGTCGTAGCGGCGCAGGAACGCGCGGTCCAGCACGGCGTAGGCCACGCCGTCGGGCGTGATCGTCAGCCGCTCGTCCAGGAACGCGCCCATCGCGCGGAAACGGTTTTCGCGGTAGTTGTGGTAGATCCTGTCCAGCAGCGCGTCGCGGTCCACGCCGGCCGCCAGCAGTTCGGACGCCATCTGCAGGGTGGACGGCCAGACGGAGTTGGCGAAATTGTTGGTGTCCGTGGTCATTCCGGCCAGCAGGGGCGTGAGGACCGCCAGGGGCAGCCGCTCCGCGGCGCCGACCCCGGGCAGGGCCAGCAGCACCCGGTAGAGCAGCTCGCTCGCGGAGGAGATCTCCGTCTCGCTGAACGCGAGGTCGAAGGCGTCGCGCTCCGGGTTCAGGTGGTGGTCGATCAGCACCTTCGGCGCCTTGCTGGCGTTCAGCGGCGCAGCCAGCGCCTCGGCGCGGCCGAAGCCGTTCATATCCAGGCAGACCAGCAGGTCGGCGGCGGCGATGCGGCCGAGCGCCTGCTGCGGGTCGGCGGAAGCATCGACGACGCCCGTCTCCGGAAGGAGGAAGTCCAGCGAATCCGGCGCGGCATCGGGCAGCAGCAGGCAGGCCTCCGCGCCCCGGCACAGCCGGAAGTAGGAGAGCAGCGCGGTGCCGCTTCCGAGGGCGTCGCCGTCGGGATGGGTGTGCACGACGATGCAGGCGTGCTTCGCCGCCGCGAAAAGCGTCTCCAGACGCCGGATATCTGCCGATGCGAGTGCTTGCATATCTTCCAAAAAAACTTTGCAAATTTAATAAGAATATTGCATTTGATAAATCAAATTCGTAACTTTGTGGGACTTTGGATATCAAATAAATTTTAACCCATAACATGAACAAAGTAACTAAAATTGTCATTGAAGCTGTCCTGTTCGTAGGCATCCTTGGCCTCGTCTATGCGCTCTACAGCAGCATCATGCAGCCGGTCAACTTCAAGAACGAGACGGAAAGCCGCAAGGCGGTTGCCGTGCAGCGCCTCAAGGACATCCGCACGCTTCAGGTCGCCTACAAGTCCGTCACCGGCAAGTTCAACTCTTCCATCGACTCCCTCAAGAAGTTCTACGAGACCGGCGAGATGGAGATCGTGATGCAGATCGGTTCCATGGACGACTCCCTCGCAGTCGCCAACACCGAGGCCATCAAGAAAGCCAACCGCAACCTCAAGGGCGACCAGATGACCGCCAAGCTCCAGGAGGCCTATGCCGCCGGCAAGAAGGTGGTGTTCTCCACGGTCACGAAAGTCCCTGTGCGCGACACGCTCTTCCGCGGTCGTGAGGACTTCTGCATCGACTCCCTGAAATATATCCCGTTCTCCGGCAAGGACACCGTCCAGATGGAGTCCACGGTCAAGATGGTTTCCGGCGTTCCCGTGCCCCTCTTCGAGGCCCGCGTTCCCTGGAAGTCCCTCCTCAAGGGTATGAACAACCAGCTCCGCATCAATCTTGACGCCGAGAGCCGCGACCTCAACCGCTACGAAGGTCTGCAGGTCGGTTCCATTTCCGCCCCGAACAACAACGCAGGTAACTGGGAGTAGTGTTCACCCTCGTCCCCTCCCAATTCTTCGACCCTGCGACGGCACGTGAAGCGCTTGCCGAAGTGGCGGATTTGCAGGAGGACGACACCGTCGGACACCTCGACCTTCCCCAATACAACGCTGTCCTCGTCTATACGACTGACGGGGACAGCGTTATTGTTGACGGGGTCCCGGAGATCTACCGGCTCCTGACCCGTCTGCCCGATTGTCCGGAATACAACAAGATTCTCTGCAGCCTTTCCGGAGACCGGCTGTTCCTGGCGGTCGCCCAGGGCAAGAACCTGTTGCTCGCCAACAGCTTCCCCGCCCAGGACTTCACCACCGCCGAATACTACATCTTCCTGACGCTCAAGTCGCTCCAGCTCAACCCTGAGATTTCCACCATCTGCTGGCGGAACGGGCTGGACCCGGAGAGCGAAATGTCGCTGTACCGGTATTTCAAAGCCGTCGTCCAGTTATGAGGATCATCGGCGGCCGTCTGAAGGGCAAACCCATCCAGCCCCCGATGGGTTATGGCGCCCGGCCCACCACGGATTTCGCCCGTGAGGGTCTCTTCAATATCCTGGGCAACGAATACGAATTCGAAGATCTGCAGGTGCTCGACCTCTTCGGCGGCACCGGCGCCGTGTCGTATGAATTCGCCTCGCGCGGCGCGCGACGCGTGTATTGTATCGAGATGAACCGCGACCACGCCGCGTTCATCCGGCGCGAAGCCGCCCGGCTCGGCCTGGACGCCGTCACGGCCGTCCACGCCAACGTCTTCGACTTCCTCCCCATCTGCCGGGAGAAGTTCGACATCATCTTCGCCGATCCCCCCTATGCGCTGGAGGGGCTGGAGACCATTCCCGACAAGGTCCTGTCGCGGGACCTGCTGCATCCGGGATGCTATTTCATCCTCGAACACGGCGACGAACATTCTTTCGTCGACCATCCTTACTTCAAGAAGGAAAAGACCTACGGTCGCGTCCATTTCTCCTTTTTTGAAAAATAATTCACCCGGCGTTGCAACGATCCGGGTGTTTTCGCGTTATATAGACAGAAACGATCCAGAGATGACACGACAGGAGATCACGGAATTCTACAGGAAGCACAACGGAAGGCTGTACAACATCAGCCTGCGTATCCTGAGAGATTCCGACGAAGCCGAGGAAGTGATGCAGGATACGATCCTGAAATTCATCTCATCCGACGGAAAGTTCGGCTCCGAAGCGCAGGTATCCGCCTGGTTGGCCCGCACCTGCATCCGTGCCTCGATCGACCGGCTGCGCAGCCGGCAGCGGCGGGAAGCCTTCCTAGAGGACTATGCCCGCGAAGGAGAGGCGCCGGAAGCGGAAGAGCAGCTGCAGGGCCCCCTGCCCGACGTCATGCAGATCCGCGCCGCGATGGAGCAGCTGCCCGAGCCCTACCGGCTGGTGCTGAACCTCGTGCTGATCGAAGGGCTGGACTACGGCGAGATCGCGGAGATGACCGGCCGCAAGGAAACGACGCTCCGTTCGCTGTTCTCCCGGGGACGCAACAAATTGACAGTATTATTGAAAAAGATATGAACGAACTTGAGAAATACCTCCGCGAACATGCGGCGGAAATGGACACGGCGACGCCCGCTGAAGGACACGAGGAGCGCTTCCTCGCCCGCCTCGACGCCACGCCCCTCCCGCAGGAGACCCGCCGGACGCCGTTCACGGCCCGATTCGCCTCCTTCTTCCGCAGAGCGTGGATCCCGGCGTTCGCCTGCGCCGCCCTGGCGCTCGCGCTTGTCCTGGTCATCCGCCCCGGCGACCCGTTCCGCCGCGCGGGCGACGACCCGGAGGCCATCTACCTCGTCTATATGGACGAAGTCTCCCGCCTCTACCAGGTGACCCCCGCCGGCGACAGCTCCGACCGCGACGCCGCCATCCGGAGCATCACCGAGGAGCAGAGTCCCTACTTCGCGCAGCTGCCGGACGAGTACACCCCGCACAAGCGCGCCAGGATGCTGAAGTCCTACTATGCCGGACTCCTCTCCCTTGCACAACAGATCAACGAGAAATATTAACGATAAACTTCCCAGAGATATGAAACGTATTTTAACCTTGTTTGCCGCGGCCATCGCCGCCCTGTCGGTTTCCGCCTACGAACCGATCGCTACCGCACCTGCGCAAATCGAGACCAAAGAATATCATTTCAACAACTTCTCCGCGCTGGATGTCTCCTCCATCTATCAGGTCGAACTCACCCGTTCCACGCGTCATTCCGTGAGCGTGGAAGCCCCGGACTTCCTGATGCCGTACATCAAGATCGACAGCTACGACGACTGCCTGCACCTCACCCTGTCCGACCTGCCGCGTGACGTCCGTCACCGCATCGAGAACGGCCGCTTCAAGATCCGCGCGTCCGTCAGCACCCCGGACCTGAACGAGATCCGGATGTCCGGCGCCTCCCGGATCGAATCCTCCGGCGAATTCTCCGCACGCAAGACGTTCCGGATCCGGATGTCCGGCGCGGTCTCCATCAACGGCCTCTCAGTCCGCGCCAACGAAGCAGACATCGAGTGCAGCGGCGCCAGCAAGCTGTCCCTCAACGGCAGTTTCGACCACATCAGGGCCGGCCTGTCGGGCAGCAGCGGCGCGGACATCGCCGCCAACATCAAGGAGGCCCGCATCGAACTGTCCGGTGCCGCCAAGATGGGCCTCAAGGGCAACGTCACCCGTCTGAACCTGACCGCCACCGGCGCTGCCAACTTCCGCCAGGAAGGCCAGATCTCCGATATGCAGGTCGAAGGCAGCGGCGCGGCCAAGATCCACACGTCCGACGCCCCGGCCAACGTCGCCAGGGTCAAGCTCTCCGGCGCATCCGGCGCGGTCGTCGACGTCCGCAATGAGCTGAGCATCTCGCTCAGCGGCGCCTCTTCGCTCCGCTACCGTGCCGGCGAGAAGCTGCGCATCGTCGAGCAGAACGTCTCCCGCGCCGCTTCCATCAGCAGCTTCAAATAGTCCTTGCCTCGAGGCTTCGGAGCCTGCCGACGCAGGGGGTCCGGGGGGAACGCCCCCCGGTCATAGAACAGAAACAGCCGCCCAAATAGGCGGCTGTTTCTGTTGGATGCGAAATAGCGCACGCTATTTCGCATCCATCGCCTGGCAGGCGGTGATCGCGATCATCTTATAGACATCATCCACGGAGCAGCCGCGGCTCAGGTCGTTGACCGGGCGGGCGATACCCTGGAGGATGGGGCCGATGGCGTCGGCATTGCCGAGGCGCTGGACCAGCTTGTAGGCGATGTTGCCGACCTCGAGGTTCGGGAACACGAGGACGTTGGCGTTGCCGGCGATCTCGGAACCGGGAGCCTTCTTCCGGCCCACGGACGGGACGAGCGCGGCGTCGGCCTGGAGCTCGCCGTCGATCTTGAGGGCGGGATCCAGCTGCTTGGCGAGCGCGGTGGCCTCGACGACCTTGTCCACGACTTCGTGCTTGGCGGAACCCTTCGTGGAGAAGGAGAGCATCGCCACGCGCGGATCCGCGAAACCTGCCACGCTCCTGGCGGTCTGCGCCGTGCAGACGGCGATCTGGGCCAGCTGCTGGGCGTCCGGAGCCGGAGTCACGGCCACGTCGCCGATGACGAGCACGCCGTTCTCACCGTACTGCGGGGTCTGGGTGACCATCAGCATCGCACCGCTGACACAGGTGATGCCGGGGGCGCACTTGATGATCTGGAGGGCCGGGCGGAGGGTCTCGCCGGTGGTGGAGAGGGCGCCGCTGATCTGGCCGTCGGCGTCGCCGCTCTTGATGATCAGGCAGCCGAAGTTGAGCGGATCGAGGACGGTCTTGCGGGCCACTTCGATCGTCATTCCCTTCTTCTGGCGGAGCTGGAAGAGGAGCTGGGCGTATTCTTCGGTCTTGTCGCTGGTCTCAGGGTCGATGATGGTCGCCTGGTCGATATGCTTGAGGCCCAGCTGGGCCGCATAGGCAAGGACTTTTTCGCGGTTGCCGATCAGGATGATGTCGGCGAGGCCATCGGCGATGGCGCGGTCGGCCGCGGTAATGGTGCGCTCCTCGAAGGACTCCGGGAGCACGATGCGCTGCTTGTTGGACTTGGCACGCGCAACGATCTGGTCAATAAGGGACATATTCGGTTTAGTTTTCTAATTCAGCCACAAGGTGCATCGTGTCGCGGGCGATCACCAGCTCCTCGTTGGTCGGGATGAGGGCC
>Ga0310696_10011392_pt1 | contig 10147 bp, 9 predicted proteins | sample AusTroGonzalo_MG_4_FD_203885 | JGI IMG/M metagenome (GOLD analysis project Ga0310696, IMG submission 203885) | Bovine rumen microbial communities from tropical cattle in Woodstock, Queensland, Australia - Gonzalo_02 (v2) (version 2) | ecosystem: Host-associated > Mammals > Digestive system >... | reverse complement strand
CATCCTGCACGATGACGCCGACGACGAGTACTACATGTACTTCGGCGGCATCTGGGGCGGCCAGCTCCAGCGCTACGAGGACAACCTCGCCAAGGACAACGGCACTTCCTATCCCGCCGACGGCCAGCCGGCCGTTCCGGGCCGTGTGGTGAAGCTCGCGAAGGACATGCTCCAGTTCGCCGAGGAGCCGAAGCCCGTCGTGCTGATCGACGAGGACGGCAAGCCCATCAAGGTCGAGGACAACGAGCGCCGCTTCTTTGAAGCCAGCTGGATGCACAAGTACAAGGGGAAATATTACTTCAGCTACTCCACCGGCGACACGCACAAGCTCTGCTACGCCATCGGAGACAACCCTTACGGCCCCTTCACCTACAAGGGCGTCATCCTGACCCCGGTGTACGGCTGGACGACCCACCACTCCATCGTGGAGTACAACGGAAAATGGTGGCTCTTCCACCACGACAGCGGCATCTCCAAGGGCATCAACCGCCTGCGCAGCCTCAAGGTCTGCGAGCTGACCTACCGCGAAGACGGAACCATCGAGACCATCGAAGGTCTCGACGACTAAACAATACACTGTACTAAAACCGAAACGGGGCCCGCAAAAAATGCGGGCCCCTATTTTTACCGCTTGTCTATCTTCTTCCAGACCCAGAACATGATGGCGCCCCAGGCCAGGAAGAGAACCACGTACACCCAGAAGGGCAGCTGCGCCTGATAGGTATCCCAGTTGAGGACCTTTTCGTATTCCGGGATGTCGGCGTAGTAGTAGGCCCCGGCGCCGAAATCCCGCTCCGGGTTGAGCCCAATGCGGCGGACCATGATATAGACGGCTGCGGCCAGGGAGCCCCCGCCCACGAGGAGGAGGGCCACCCTGGCCGCCGTCTTGCGCTTGGACATCGTCCGCTAGGAAAGATGCGGGACCGGGAAGAGCACGCCGCTGAGCAGCAGCCACACCGCGAAGAAGGTCAGCGCGATGTTGAAGCACTGCCCGACAAGGTAGAGCCAGAGCGGCTTGCCGCCCTGCATCTGCTTCACGAGGTCCTTGAAATTGGTATCCAGGCCGATGCTGACGAAGGCCAGCACGAAGGCCCAGTTCTTATACTGGTCCAGCACGCCGTTGATGGCCTTGACCTGGTCGGCGCCGGCAAGCGGCTGCACGATGAAGGAAGCCACGAGCGAGGCCACGAAGAAGCCGATGATGAACTTCGGGAAGCGGGTCCAGATCTCGCCGGCGCCCACTTTCTGCCCATCCTTCTTGTTCACGCTGGTCGCGAAGAAGAGGGCCACGAAGAAAGCGATGAAGCCGATGAGGATGTTCTGGATCATCTTGACCAGCACGGCGGCCTGTTCGGCCTCGCCGCCCAGCACGGAGCCTGCCACGGCCACGGCGCCGGTGCTGTCGACCGTGCCGCCGATGAGGGCGCCGCCCATGATGGCGGACATCCCCGTGGCGCGGATGAGCACGGGCTCGAGCGCCATCATCAGGACCGTGAAGATGATCGAGATGGAAATGGTCATCGTCAGGTCATCCTTCTTGCAGTTGGAGGCCGCGCCCGTCGCGATGGCCGCGGAGGTACCACAGACGCTCGTGGCGGAAGCCATCGTGATGACCAGCGGCTTGTTGTCGATCTTCAGCACGCGCGTGCCGAACCACCACATGAACAGGATGACGACCGGCGTCACGATCCACGCGATACCCAGGCCGTAGAGGCCGAATTTCGCGATATTCGAGAAGAGGACGGAGAAACCCATGATGACGAGGCCCGTCTTGATGTAGAATTCGGTCTTTACGGCCGGTTTCAGCCACTTGGGCGTGCCGACGGTATTGGATACCAGCATGCCCACGATAAGCGCCCAGAATGCCCATTCCAGGTAGCGGTTGAGCGTGAACTCGGCGCTGATCAGGCGCACGACCACGGAAAGGGCGAGCACGACCAGGAAGGCCGGCACGAATTTCTTGACCTTTTCGCCGGTCAGCGCGGCGCCGACGGTGAAGAGAATACCCAGCACGAGGGCCGTGCGGAGCAGCTTGATCCAGAAGACGCCGGAGGCGAACTGCTGCCCGAGGGGCACCACCTTCGCCAGCTGGGCGTCGGTCAGGCCTTCGCCCCAGGTCCAGGTCTTGAAGGTCAGGGCGGAGAAGTCGAAGGTCTTGGTCAGGACGGCCACCATGCCGATGGCGATGACGATGAAGCCGATCCAGACGGCCAGCCAGTCCTCCGTTTTCCAGAGCTTGGAAACATTTTTGTTTGCCATATCAGTCAGGTTTTAGTGTTGTGGTATTCTAGATTCCGCTGAAGGACGAGAAGCCGCCGTCTACGGGCAGAATCACGCCCGTCACGAACGAAGCCGCCTCGCTGCAGAGGAACTGCGCGGCGCCGTTGAGCTCCGTCAGGTCGCCGAAACGGCGCATCGGGGTCTTGCCGATGACCTTGACCGAGCGCTCGGTCAGCGAGCCGTCCTCGTTGAGCAGCGCGGCGCGGTTCTGCTTGCCGATGAAGAAGCCCGGCGCAAGCGCGTTCACGCGTATCTTCTCGCCATACTTGATGGCCATCTCAGCTGCCAGCCAGCGTGTGAAGTTGGACACTCCCTCCTTGGCGGCACCATAGCCCGCCACGCGGGACAGGGCGTCGTAGGCGGCCATCGAGGAGATATTCAGGATGCAGCCGTAGCCCTGCTTCGCGAAAACCTTCGTGAAGACGTGGCAGGGGTACACGGTGCCGTTCAGGTTGAGGTCCAGCACCTTGGTCCAGTCCTCGAGTTTCATGTCCCAGAAGTTCTGGTCCGGCATGACCGTGGCTCCGGGCACATTGCCGCCGGCCACGTTGATGAGGATGTCCACGCGGCCGTATTTCGCCACCACCTCGTCGGCGATGCGCGCCACTTCGGCGGTGTCCATCACGTTGCAGGCATATCCGACAGGCTTGCCGCCGAGCGCCTTGAGCGCTTCCACGGTGGGTTCGACCTGTTCGGGGCGGTGGACCAGCGCCACCACGTCGGCGCCTTGCGAGGCGAAATGGCGGGCGAGCGAGCCGCCCAGGGCTCCGGCGGCGCCGCTGATCACGGCCACCTTGCCGGCTACGGAATAAAGTTCGTTCATATTGGTTATTTGTGTTTGTTTTCGTTGCGGACAGCCGCCATCATGCCTTCCACCTGCCCCAGGGCCAGCATGCGGCCGTGGAAGCTGTAGCCGGCGTTGTAGCCGCGCGTCTCGTCGCCCAGCATGGTGCGGCCGTGGTCCACGCGCATCGGCAGCTCGCGCCCCTCGCGCTCGAAGATGCGCACCAGTTCCACCAGGTCCACGCGGCCGTTGACGTGCGGCGCCTCCACGAAGTTGCCGCCCGGCAGCAGCTGGCAGGTGCGCAGATGCACGAAATGCGTGCGCGGCGCGAACTCGCGCGCCATCGCTTCCACATCGTTGTGCGCGCCCGCGGAGAGCGAGCCGGCGCAGAAGGTCACGCCGTTGTGGAAATCATCCACGGCGTTCAGCATCCAGCGGATGTCGTCGGCGCTGCAGACGATGCGCGGCAGGCCGAAAATCTGCATGGGCGGGTCGTCGGGGTGCACGCACATGCGCATGTCCCATTTCCGGCAGACCGGCATGATGGCGTCCAGGAAATAGCGCAGGTTCTCGCGGAGCTGCTCCTTGCCTATCCCCTTGTACGGCTCCATCAGCGCGCGGAACTTCGCCACGGGGGAGCCGTCGCCGTCGCCCAGCGGGCCGTTCACGAAGCCCTGCGTCTTGACGATCAGCGCGTCCACCAGCTGCGCCTTCTCCGCCTCGGTGATCGTGCGGTCCAGCGCCTCCACCTTCTCCAGCACCTCCGGCGAGAAATCCTTCTCCGCGCCTTCGCGCTGCAGGATCTTGATATCGAAATAGGCGAAGCGGACCAGGTCGAAGTACAGTGCCGTGGTTCCGTCCGGCATGGGATGTTCCAGGTCGGTACGCGCCCAGTCGAGGACGGGCATGAAGTTATAGCAGATCGTGTGGATGCCGCAGCGGCCAAGGTTCTCGAGACTCTGCTTATAGGTTTCGATCAGCGCGTCCCGGTTCGGGCCGGCGTATTTGATCTCCTCGCTGACCGGCAGGCTCTCCACCACGGACCAGCGCAGGCCGGCCGCGGCGATGCGTTCCTGCAGCGCGCGGATATCCGCCTCGGGCCACAGTTCGCCGGGGGCGTACTGGTGCAGCGCGGTCACAATTCCTTCCACGCCGATCTGGCGCAACATCTCCAAGGTGATCTTGTCGGCGGGGCCGAACCATCTCCAGGTTTTCTCCATATCTGACTGACTGTTTATTATTGACAAATTTAGCAAATAATCCGTACCTTTGCTGCTCGAAATACGTTTTTGCTAGAATATGGAACATTTGAATCATCCCGCCATCCTGGTCGTTGACATGCTCAACGACTTCGTGACCGGTGCGCTTGCCTGCGACCGCGGCAAAGCCATCGTCCCCGCCACCCAGCGCCTGCTCCGGGCCGCCCGCGAGAAGGGCGTTCCCGTGATCTTCTGCAACGACTGCCACCTGCCCGGCATCGACAAGGAGCTCATGCTTTGGGGCGACCACGCCCTCAAGGGCACGCCCGGCGCCGAGGTGATTCCGGAACTGGAGCTGTGCGACAAGGACTACGTCGTGCCCAAGCGCCGCTACAGCGGCTTCTTCCAGACCGATCTCGATATCCTGCTCAAGGAATTGGGCGTCCAGACCGTGGTCATCACGGGCCTGCACACGCACATGTGCTGCCGCCACACCTCCGCCGACGCCTACATGCTCGGCTACGATGTGGTCGTCGCCAAGGAAGCGACCAACGCCTTCACGGAAGAGGACTACCTCGGCGGTCTCGCCTACCTGAAGACCTGCTACGGCGCCGACGCCTATACGAACGAGGAACTGATCGCCGCGTTCTAATTATCTGAAATACCGGGAAAGCCAGGCCTGGTCGATGAGGGCGAGGCCCTGGACGGAGGCCCGGATCTGCGGATTGCGCTGGAGAATTCCGGCGCAATCTTCGTATACGTTGAAGCCGACGGCCACGAGCTCCATCTGCCCGTTCTCCGGGTAGGTGAAGGTCATCTCGGCGTCCGCGCCGTCCATGCCGGCGAAACGGAGTGCCACGTCCTTCTTCAGCTCCTGGCAGGTCACGAACTTGCACATCTCGATGATGATGTCGTCCAGCCCGGCGTCGAAGATCTTGATCTTCTCCATCAGGTCGCCCACGCTGCGCACCTGGCGGCCCGTGTAGCCCTCCTGCAGGCCCTCGGCGCCCAGCGGCGCCGTCGTCAGGACCAGCATCAGGTGGGCGGACGGGTCATGGTAAAGGAAAGGAACGGACAGCAGGTTCGCGGTGCCGCAGTGCGGGCAGGTCCAGGTGAACAGCTCCCCGCTCCGGACCTTCTCCTTGAGGTCCGGATCCGTCGCGGCGTTCACGCTCTGCGGAATCTCGGCGCTATGCTCAGCGCCGCATTTGGAGCACCTGGCCTGTATGCTAGACATTGAAGAGGAAGTGCATTATATCTCCGTCCTTGACGACGTAGTCCTTGCCCTCGATTCCCATCTTGCCGGCGGCGCGGACGGCCGCCTCGGTCTTGTACTGGACGAAGTCGTCATACTTGATCACCTCGGCGCGGATGAAGCCCTTCTCGAAGTCGGAATGGATGACGCCGGCGGCCTTGGGGGCCTTGTCGCCCACGTGGATGGTCCAGGCGCGGCACTCGTCGGCGCCGGCCGTGAAGAAGGTCTGCAGGCCGAGCAGGTGGTAGGCGCCCTGGATCAGGCGCACCACGCCGGACTCGTGCAGGCCCATCTCCTCCAGGAACATCTGGCGGTCTTCGTAGTCCTCCATCTCGGCGATCTCGGACTCCGTGCGGGCGGAAATGATCAGGATCTCGGCCTGCTCGTCCTTGACGGCCTCGCGGACGGCGTCCACGTATTGGTTGCCGTTCACGGCGGAGGCGTCATCGACGTTGCAGACGTACATCACGGGCTTGTTGGTCAGCAGGAAGAGGTCGTGCGCAAGGACCGCCTCCTCCTCGTTGGCCGGGACCACGCTGCGGCAGGACTTGCCCTGCTCGAGGGCGGCCTTGTAGCGGACCAGCAGCTCCAGGAGCTTCTTCGCCTCCTTGTCGCCGCCGGTCGTGGCCTGCTTCTGCACCTTCGCGATGCGGGCGTTCACCGTCTCCAGGTCCTTGATCTGGAGCTCCAGGTCCACGACCTCCTTGTCCCGGACCGGGTCCACGGAGCCGTCCACGTGGACGACGTTGCCGTCGTCGAAGCAGCGCAGCACGTGCAGGATGGCGTCGCACTCGCGGATGTTGGCGAGGAACTGGTTGCCCAGACCCTCTCCGCGGCTCGCGCCGCGCACCAGGCCGGCGATGTCCACGATGTCGACCGTGGCCGGGATCGTGCGCTGCGGCTTGCAGATGTCGGAAAGCACCTCCAGGCGCTTGTCGGGGACGTTGGTGGAGCCGAGGTTCGGCTCGATGGTGCAGAACGGGAAATTGGCGCTCTGGGCCTTCCCGGAGCTGACGCAGTTGAAGAGGGTGGACTTGCCGACGTTGGGCAGACCGACGATACCGCACTTGAGGGACATAGGATCTTTGCTGTTTAGGGGTGCAAAGGTACGGAAAAATTACAATTTACGGGCGCCGTCGGAGATGACGACGTCGTAGATCTTCGGGGCGTGTCCGAACTTGAGGGTGAACTCCGCCTTGGCGGCCGCCACGAAGGGCAGGTAAAGCTCATCCTTGACCAGGTTGATGGTGCAGCCGCCGAAGCCGCCGCCCATGACGCGCGAGCCCGTGACGCCGAGCCGGCGGGCCAACTTGTTCAGGAAGTCGAGTTCCTCGCAGCTGACCTCGTAGAGGCGGCTCAGGCCGAAATGGGTCTGGTACATCAGTTCGCCGACGGTCTCGTAGTCGCCGCGCTCCAGGGCGTCGCAGACGTCCAGCACGCGCTGGACCTCGCCGATCACGTATTCCGCGCGGATGAAATCCTCGCTGGAGATCTCGTCCCGCACCTCGTCCAGCCAGACGCGCTTGCAGTCGCTCAGGCAGTCGATTTCGGGGTGGTTCTTCTGAATGGCGGCCGCGGCGCGCTCGCAGCTCTTGCGACGCTCGTTGTAGGCCGACGAGGCGAGCTCATGCTTCACGCAGGAGTCCACCAGGACGAGCTTGTAGCCCTTCGGGTCGAAGGGGAAATATTTGTGCTCGAGCGTCTTGCAGTTCAGGCGGATCAGGCTGCCGGCCTTGCCGAAGCAGGAGGCGAACTGGTCCATGATGCCGCAGTTCACGCCACAGTAGTTGTGCTCCGTGCTCTGGCCGATGCGGGCCAGCTCGAACTTGTCAATCCCGTTCTGGAAGAGGTCGTTGAGCGCGAAGGCGAAGCAGCTCTCGAGGGCTGCGGACGAGGAGAGGCCGGCGCCGAGGGGCACGTCGCCGGCAAAGACGGCGTCGAAGCCCTCCACACGGCCGCCGCGCTTGATCGTCTCCCGGCAGACGCCGAAGACGTAGCGCGCCCAGGCCTCCGCGGGCTTGTCTTCCTCCTCCAGGCCAAAGCCCGTAACGGCATTGTAGTCCAGAGAGAAGAGGTTGACGACCTTGGTGCCGTTCAGGCGGATCTCCGCCACGATGCCCTTGTCGATGGCGCCGGGGAAAACGTAACCGCCGTTGTAGTCCGTGTGTTCGCCGATGAGGTTGACGCGGCCGGCCGCGGCGTACATCGTGCCGCCCTCGCCGAAGATGGAGAGGAATTTCTCGTGAATGCTGCTCAGCATATTGTCCATGGTATGTGGTATTATTTGGTTTGTCGCAATCACAAATATATCAATAATAAACGATAAACACAACGGGCAGGTGGTCGCTGACGCCGCCGACATAGCGGGGTCCGACAAAGGTCCGGCGGGGTTTGCTGCCGCCGAAGGCCTTGTCTGCCTCCAGCAGGACCGGGTCGTCGAAAACCTCCTCCCGCACGCGCAGGAAGCCCTCCGCGAAGCCCCCGTCGATCTTCTCCCATTTCCCGTTGTACTTCAACGTACCCGCCATTCTTTTTCCGTCATTCGCCGGCTCCGACCGGCGAATCTCCGACCACAAGTCCTGGTTGAAGTCCCCCACTGCCAGTGTACGCCGCTGCCCTGCCGCATGCAGCGAGTCCGTCAGCGCCTGCAGGCGCGCGAGCGCCAGCGTCCGCCGTTCCTCCTTGCCGCCCAGCTGCGAAGGATGGTGATTCACGAGGATGGCGAGGCTGTCGAACTCCGCAAGCAGGATGTCGCGCGTGGCCATGACGCCCCCGGCGCTGTCCGGGACATGCTTGGGGGCGCTCCCGCGCAGCGGCAGCGTGGAGCGGCGGCAGAGCAGCGCGCAGTCGATCCCCCGATGGTCCGGCGAGTCGTAGTGGACGATACGGTAGTCGAGCTTGCGCAGCGCCGTCTCGTTCACAAGCTGGCGCAGCACGAAGGCGTTCTCCACCTCCGCGAATCCCACGGCGTCGGGCAGGCGCCCATAGCGGTCCGCAACACGCAGCAGCGTCTTGGCGACGGCGTCGCATTTCGTCTGAAAACGGCGTTTGGTCCAGTACTGCGGCTTGTTTTCGGAACGGTAGTCGAAGAAGTTCTCCACGTTCCAGAACATGACCAAAAGCGAATCTTGCTGCGAATAGGCCCGGAGCGAAATCCCGAACACGAGGGCGATTAAGATCATCGTCCGTTTCATAGCGCGAATATAACGAAAAATCCCGCAGTTTCCTGCAGGATTTTCCTATGTAATATTAAGCTTTTCTGCTAGAAGAAGCGCTCGCGGTTGTCCTTCACGTTGTCATACTCCTGCATGACGGAGAGGATCAGCTGGGAGAGGTACTGGGCCTTCTGGGTGGCCAGATTCTTGGCGTCGTTCTCGCTGTAGAAAGAACCGACTTCCTTGTTCGCCACGCAGACAACGTAGTTGCCCATCATGCCGGGCACGGGGCCGACCACCTTTCCTTCCGGAGCGGAGGCGATGGCGCCGATCAGGGCCGGCTCCACATTGGCGGAAGCCAGCGAAACCGCGTCACGGTGCTCGACGGGGACGCCCAGGCGCTCCGCAACCTCTTCGATCGTGGTGGCACCGGCGATCTTCTCGGCGATCTGCTCCGTGGAGCGCTCCTGCTGCTTGCGGGCATAGAGCACGTCGTAGATCTGGGAAGCCATCTTCTGCACGGTGGCGTAACCCTCCTTGTTCGCCTCCTTGAGGGCGACCACGAAGAAGTAGTTGTTGTCCACGGTGATGATGTTGGAGGCCTTGCCCACCTTGGCGTCGAACGCCCAGCGGGTCACTTCCTTCGCGTTGTCGATGGCGCCGTAGCTGGACGTCGCCTCGGTGATGGTGGCGGGGTGGGAATAGACCTTGGTGGTGTCGAGGGCCTTCTTGTAGCCGTCGTAGGAGCCACCGGCGAGGGTGGCGAAGGTGTTGGCCTGGGAATAGTAGCTGTTGAAGGTCTCCTTGCTGGCCAGGGCGGTCTTCTCGAGGATGGCGACCTGCTTCTTGGCCACCGGCTTGGTCTTGTTGCTCACGACCACGACGTGGGTGCCGTACTGGGACGTCAGCACGTAGGGCTCGTTCACCTTGGCGTCGAACACGCCCTCGAAGCCCGGGATCATGTAGGTCTGGGTCATCCAGCCGATGCTGCCCAGCTCGCCGTCGGCGGCGGAAGCCTGGTCGGCGGAGTAGGAAGCCACGAGGTTGGCGAAGTTGCCACCCTTCTTGAGGACGGTCACGAGGCTGTCTGCCACCTTGCCGGCGTTCTCGCCCTGCAGCAGGATGTGCTTGACGAAAGCGGAATCCGGCATCATCTTGCTGTCCATCTCGCGGGCCGCGAAGAAGCTGTTGCCGGCGGTGACGATCTGCGTGAGCTTGTTGCCCGCGAAGATCTGCTCGTCGATCTCGCTGTTGACCGTGGCGAGTTCGCCCGCCTTGTACCAGTAGTTGTCAAGGCCGCGGTCGGAATTCTTGAGCAGGAAAGCGCGCATGTTGTCGGTGGTGGCGAACTCCTCGAAGGCGTCCGTCATGGCCGTGCTGGCCGCCGCGATATCGTCGGAAGACGGAACCACCTCGAAGACCACGTACTCGATCTCGCGGTTGGCCTTCTGCTTGAAGAAATCCTTGTGGGCCT